>WNGR01005239.1_pt1 | contig 16328 bp, 20 predicted proteins | sample 5407581 | NCBI WGS metagenome assembly WNGR01 (sample SAMN13153383, study PRJNA577476) | soil metagenome | isolation source: 80 cm soil or saprolite under Garry oak tree replicate 2 | place: USA:California | collected 2016-06-15 | reverse complement strand
CCAGGGTGTCGGGCAGGGAGCCCTTCGTGATCTGTGTCCGCGGAGGGCGCGAGGCCTCCTGGGTCGTCATGGAGCCGTGATTGCTGATGTAGGCGGGGAAGGGCCCCGGCCCGTCGGGACGGCCAACGAGCGCGCGCAGCCTCAGCGCGCCGCTCGGCAGGCTCACGACTTCCGTCGAGTAGGGCGCAGCTGTCTGCGCAGAGGAGCCGGACACGCAGAGGAGCAGGAGGCAGGCCCACGGAAAGACGCGCATGCGGGAATTATACGAACTCGGCGCGCGAGCGTGAAATCAGCGTGACCGACGAGTTCTTCCCCGCCGTCTTGGGCATGCGCCAGCGCTGGCTGGCCGGAATCGGCGGCATCGGCGTGGGCTTCGGGGTGCCCTTTGCCCTCAGCGTCGTCCTCGTCGCCACGAGTGGCGATCCGCTCTTCGTCATCCTGCCCCTGCCTTTCCTCGGCACGCTCTGGATGATCCAGGGGCTGGCGCCCGCCGGCTACACCCTGGACGAGAGCGGGGTGGGGCTCGAGCGACGCTGGCTCCGGCGCGTGATCCCGTATGCCGCCATCGCCGCCGTCGATCGGCAGCCGCGCGCGGTGGGCGGGCTCGGCGGCGTCGGCCTCAACGGCCTCTTCGGCGCGCACGGGCTCCGCTGGAACCCGCGCACGGGCCGGCACTATCTCTTCATCGCCAACACCGCGGACCTCGTGTGGCTGCGCGCGGGCGGCGGACTGATCGCGCTCTCGCCCGAGCGCCCCGACGCGTTCGTGGCCGAGCTCAGCCGGCGGCTCGCCCGGCGCGACGCTGCCACCTGATCCATATGACAACGAGCGCGGCGAGCACGGCGGCCACGGCCACGCGCTCGAAGCCGCCCGCCAGCCTGCGGAGCTTCTCGATGTGGTCGCCGAGGCCGTAGCCGATCCCGTAGCCGGCGAGCACGGGGCAGGGAACATAGAAGATGGCTCCCAGCAGATTGGCGATGAAGAACTTGCTGTGTGACACGCCCACGATCCCCGCCAAGGGGCCCGCTAACGTGCGCAAGCCCGGAATGAAGCGGGCCACGAAGACGGCCCACGCGGAATGCTTCACCATGATCCGCTCGTACTTCGCCTTCCTCTCTGCGGAGAGAGGTAGCCGCTCGAGGAGCCGACGGCCGTAGTGTTGTCCGGCCCAGAAGCCCAGGTTGTCGCCCACGCTGGCGCTGGCGATGCCGACCAGGATGACGAGGGGGAGATGGAGTCGTCCTTGCGAGGCGAGGTAGCCGCCCAGCACGAGCACGGACTCCTCGGGCGCGGGCACCCCCGCATTGCCCAGGAGGACGACGACGAAGATCGCCCCGTAGCCGATGTGCTGGAAGAGCTCGGTCAGGTCCGGCACGGGCGCCCCGCGCGCGAGGACATCACGGGAGGATAGCACGGCGACACCGGATGGCCGGATTGACACGGACGGGCGTGCGGAGGTCAACTGGCTCTCATGCGCATCCTCGTGGTCGAGGACGACCGGAAGGTCGCGAGCTTCATCCGCAAGGGGCTCGAGGAGGAAGGGCACACCGTGGACGTCGCGCCCGACGGCGAAGCGGCCCTCTCGCGCGCGCTCGATGCGCCGCCGGATCTCCTCGTGCTCGACGTCATGCTGCCCAAGCGTGATGGCTTCAGCGTGCTCAAGGCGCTCCGCGCGGACGGGATGAAGGCGCCCGTGCTGATGCTGACGGCCCGCGACGCCGTGAGCGATCGCGTGGCCGGCCTCGACTCGGGCGCCGACGACTATCTGACCAAGCCGTTCGCCTTCGAGGAGCTCCTGGCCAGGGTGCGGGCGCTCCTCCGCCGCGGCGGAGATCGCGCGAGCGCCGTGCTGCGCGTGGGCGACCTCACGCTCGATCCCGCCACGCGCGAAGTGCGCCGGGGGACGCGGCGCGTGAGCCTGACCGCGCGCGAGTACACGCTGCTCGAGTACTTCATGCGCAGCGCGGGCCGGGTGCTCTCGCGCTCCATGCTCGCCCAGCATGTCTGGGGGCTCGACTTCGACCCCGAGAGCAATGTCGTGGACGTGTATGTCGGCTATCTCCGACGCCGCATCCAGGCCGAGGGCGAGCCAAGGCTCCTCCACACCGTGCGCGGCGCGGGCTACGTTCTCAGGGTGGACGCGTGAAGCCCCTATCCCTCCGCGCCCGCCTCACCCTCTGGTACGCGGGAGTGCTCCTGGCCATCCTGGCCGTGGTCAGCGCGCTGTCCTACTCGGTGTTGCGCTGGAGCCTGCTCCAGCAGGTGGACGCGTCGCTCGCCGCCGTGGCGCAGATCGTCCGGGAGACGGACGAGCGAGGCGCCGGCGGCTCCGAAGTCGAGCGGGCCATCCGCGAGCTGCTCGGGCCCGGCTTCTCCGACCAGTTTTTCCAGTTCCTGGATCCGGTTTCCAGTTCCTGGATCCGGAGGGCCGGTCACGCTTTCGCTCGGGCGCGCCGCACCCGGGCAGCCTGCCCCTGTCCCTCGAGGCGCGCCTGAACGCCGCGCACGGTCGGCAGACCGTCGAGACGCTGGAAGATCCGGCGAACGGACCCCTGCGGGTCCTGACCGTGCCCGTGCTGCGGGCCGGACGGTCCGTCGAGATCATCCAGGTCGCGGCTCCGCTCGCACGCACGCGGGAGGCGCTGTCCCGCTACCTGACCACGTTGCTCGCCCTCGTGCCGGTGGCCGTCGGCCTCGCGGCCGCGGGGGGAGCCGTCATCGCGAGCCGTGCCTTGCAGCCCGTGCGCGAGATGTCGCGGGCCGCCCGCCAGATCACCGCCGAGGATCTGGGTCGCCGCCTCTCGCGCCGCGGCGCCGACGACGAGATCGACCATCTCGCCGACACGCTCAATGCCATGCTGGAAGGACTGGAGGCCGCCTTCGCCCAGTCGCGACGTTTCTCCGCCGACGCCGCGCACGAGCTGAGAACCCCGCTCACCGCGCTCAAGGGCGAGATGGAGGTGGCGCTGCGCGCGGCGCGCTCTCCTGAAGAGTACCGACGGGTCCTCGCCTCGAGCCTCGAGGAAGTCGAGCATCTCATCCGCCTCGCCGAGGACCTCCTCGTGTTCTCGCGCTCCTCGCCGGGTCTCGCCGCGCCGACCGCTCCCGTCGATCTCGAGCCGCTCCTCCTCGAGGTGCTCGAGACGGGCGCCCGTCGGGCCCAGGGCGTCGGTGTCACGATGCGCGCCGACACCTTCGAGCCGGCCACCGTCCTGGGCGATGCCGGCGCGCTTCGCCGCGCCATCTTGAACCTGGTTGACAATGCCATCAAGTACACGCCGGCCGGCGGCAAGGTCGAGCTCTCGCTCGTGACGGCCAGTGGCCAGGCCCTGGTCACCGTGCGGGATACCGGCATCGGCTTCGAGCCGGGCGCCGCCGCGCGGATCTTCGAGCCCTTCGTTCGACTCGATGCCGCGCGCGGGCGCGACACGGGCGGCACGGGGCTCGGTCTGGCCCTCGTGCGAGCCGTCGTCACCGCCCATGGCGGCGCCGTGGAGGTCGAAAGCGCTCCAGGAGCGGGCAGCCGCTTCACGATCCGCCTGCCCCTGACGTCCTCGAAGTAAGCGACCGATCCATCCTAAGAGCCTTCTCATTCGGCCCTCACCCTCCTCTCAGGCGGCCCTGCTACGTTGGGCGCAGACGAGCCGCACTCACCCACGAGGAGGATTGCCATGTTCGATCGGTTTCGCGGACGGAGATGGGCCTGGTCAGCCGTCGCGCTGGCCGCCGTGCTGATGCTGGGCGGCGTGACATATGGATTCGGCGTCACCAAGTCCACCCAGTTGCCGCTGTGGACTGAGCAGTCCTCCACGGCAGGGGCGGCGCCCACGGTGCTCGCGCCCGACTGGGTGAAGATCGGGCGGGATCTCAAGCCTGCCGTGGTCAACGTCAGCACCAAGCGAGTGCAGGGGCCGGCGCCCGAGATGGGCACGCCCTTCGGCGAGGACTCGCCTTTCGATCGGTATTTCCGGGACCACTTCGGCACGCGGCCCCAGCGCCAGGTGCGCAGCATGGGCTCGGGATTCATCATCAACGCCAACGGCTACATCGTGACCAACAACCACGTCGTGGACGGCGCGACCCAGCTCCAGGTCAAGCTCTCCGACGGCCGCGAGTTCCAGGGCAAGGTCGTGGGCCGCGACCCCAAGACCGATCTGGCCCTTCTCAAGATCGAGGCCACGGGGCTGCCCGTCATCCCGCTCGGGGATTCATCGGCCCTGCAGGTGGGCGAGCCCGTGATGGCCATCGGCAATCCCTTCGGGCTCGAGCAGACCGTGACCACGGGTATCGTCAGCGCCACCGGGCGCTCGATCGGCGCCGGGCCCTACGACGACTTCATCCAGACCGATGCCTCCGTCAACCCGGGCAATAGCGGCGGGCCGCTCATCAACGCGCGCGGCCAGGTCATCGGCATCAACACCGCCATCTTCAGCCAGAGCGGCGGCTCGGTGGGCATCGGCTTTGCCATTCCCGTGAGCCTGGCCAAGTCCGTGGTCACACAGCTCGCCGACTCCGGCACCGTCACGCGGGGCTGGCTCGGCGTCGCCATCCAGCCACTCACGCCGGATCTCGCCAAGACCTTCAACCGTCCGGATACCAAGGGCGCGCTCGTTTCCTCCGTGACGCCAAGCTCGCCCGCAAGCCGCGCCGGTCTCAAGCCCGGCGACATCATCACCATGTACGACGGCCGCTCCATCAATCGGGTGGGGGATCTTCCGCGCGCGGTGGCCGAGACACGCGTCGGGCGCGAGGTGCCCGTCAGCGTGCTCCGCGATGGCCAGACGGTTCAGCTCACGGCCCGGATCGAGGCCCTCGAGGCCAAGGAAGGCCGCCAGGCCGCAGCCGAGTCCGAGGCCAAGCCGTCGCTGGGTCTCTCCGTGCAGCCGCTCACGCCAGATCTCGCCCGTCGCCTCGGTACGCCTGCCCGTCTGGGCCTGGTCGTGCAGGGGGTGGAGGCGGGCAGCCCCGCCGCCGATGCCGGGTTCGAGCGCGGCGATGTCATCGTCGAGGTGAATCGCCAGCCGGCGAGAAGCGTGGAGCAGCTCAAGGAGGCCGTGGCCAAGCGAGAGAAGGGCAAGCCCATTCTCTTCCGCGTCGAGCGGGAGGGCGCAAGCCTCTTCCTCACCGTCGCGGCATAGCGGGGAAGCACCAGGGCGCGCCGGTGGCCGCAGGGCTGCCGGCGCGCTGCCGTGTGCGGGCAGGATGGCCCGGCCAGCCGCTCACCACCACCGTCTTCCAGAAGTTCGCTCTCTTCCCGTGGCGCACGGCCGAGGCCAATGTTGCCTTCGGCCTCGAGGAGCTCGATATCCCAGCCGCGGAACGCCGGGCGCGGGTCCGTCGTTTTATCACCATGACCGGGCTCGAGGGCTTCGAGGGCAAGTACCCCCACCAGCTCTCGGGCGGGATGCGGCAGCGCGTGGGCATCGCGCGGGGAGCGTCAGATGCTGTGGTGGACCGCGAACGGATTCATGAAGCGGACCATTCCTTTGCGGAGTATCGTGGATACGTCGTTCGTGGACGAGGCCGCCAAGGCGGTTCCGGAGCAGTGAGCCACTCACGTGAGGTGCTTTTCATGCGCATGCGCTACCTGAACTTGGCCGTCGCCGTGCTGGCGCTTGGTCTGGCCGGTCCCCTGGCCTCGCTCCCCGCGTCGGCCCTCGAAGTCGGGCAGAAGGCGCCGGACTTCACCGTGGTCGCCCCGGGCAACAAGCAGATCAAGCTGTCCGACATGCTCGGAAAGGGGCCCGTCGTCGTCTACACGTTCATCCAGGCGTTCACCGCGACCTGAACCAAGGAGATCCTGGCCTTCGACGGGGCCCTGCCCCAGTTCGAGGCCGCGGGCGCCCAGGTCCTGGGCGTGAGCGCTGACCATGCCGCGACGCTGGACGCCTTCGCCAAGCAGAATCCCCTCAAGCACGTCATCGCCGCAGATTTCCGTCGGACCATGCTGCCCGCGTACGGTGCCATGGTCACCGACGAGAAGAGTCCAATTTACCGTTACGCCAAGCGCGCCTATTTCATCATCGATCGCCAGGGCATGGTCCGCTACGTGAAGGTCATGGATAACCCGCTCGATCTTCTCAATTCGGACGACTTGCTCAAGGCGCTCAAGGAGTCGGGAGTCTCATGAGGATCCTCACGGTCGCCCTCGCGGTCTTGATGCTGACGGCGCAGAGCATTGCCGCCGCGCCCAACTGGGCCGCCCTCGACATGTCTCCCTACGAGCCGCCGAAGCCCGCGCCCAGCTTCGCGCTGCCGGATCTCGACGGCAAGGTGACGCGGCTCGAGGACTTGCGTGGCAAGGTTGTCGTCCTCTTCTTCTGGTCGACGTGGTGACCGAATTGCCGGGAGGAGTTGCCTCCCGTCAATCGGCTCGGAAGCGAGCTCAAGGGCAAGGGGCTCGAGGTCCTGCTCGTCAGCTTCCGTGAGGATCCCGCGCTCGTTCGACGAACCGCGCAGGAGCGCGGCTATACCGCGCGCGTGCTGATCGACGAGTCCGGCGAGGTGACGGGCAAGGCGTACGGCGTCTTTGGTCCGCCGACCGCGTACCTGATAGACCGGCAGGGGCGGCTCATGAGCCGGATGGTCGGCTCCCGCAGCTGGGGCACGCCGGAGGCCAAGAAACTCATACTGGAACTGCTCGCCCAGCGCACGAAGTAACCGATGAACGGGCCTGGCCGGCGGGAGGCCGGGCCCGTTCCGCGTTTGCTGGGTCGTAACAGGCCTGCTATCATGCCTCCGCTGTGACGCCTCCGTTCTCCAAGATCCTGATTGCCAATCGCGGTGAGATCGCGGTCAGAGTCATCCGTGCTTGTCGCGAGATGGGCATCGCCACCGTCGCCGTCTTCTCCGAAGCCGACCGCGAAGCGCTGCACGTGCTTCTGGCCGACGAGGCGGTGCCGATTGGACCCGCGCCCGCGGCCGAGAGCTATCTCTCCGCCGAGAAGCTGATCGCCGCCGCCCGCGCCACGGGCGCGCAGGCGGTGCATCCCGGGTACGGGTTCCTCGCCGAGAACGCGTCGTTCGCCGATGCCTGCGCGACGGCGGGGCTCGTCTTCATCGGCCCGCCCCCCGCGGCCGTGCGCGCCATGGGCGACAAGATGGCCGCGCGTCGGGTCGCGCTATCGCTCGGAGTCCCCGTGGTGCCCGGAGCCTCCGAGCCCGTGACGGACGACAAGGACGCGGCGCGAATCGCCGAGGACGTCGGCTATCCCGTCATGCTCAAGGCCGTGATGGGCGGGGGCGGGAAGGGAATGCGACTGGTCCACCGTCGCGAGGATCTGGCGGGGGCGCTGCGCGCCGCGCGCTCCGAGGCGGGGGCCGCCTTCGGGGACGCCTCCGTCTACATCGAGCGCTACCTCGCGGCGCCGCGCCACGTCGAGATCCAGATCCTCGCGGATGCTCACGGGAGCACCGTGCACCTGGGCGAGCGCGAGTGCTCGATCCAGCGCCGCCACCAGAAGCTCATCGAGGAGAGCCCGTCCCCCGGAGTGGACGCGGAGCTGAGGCGACGCATGGGCGCGGCGGCGTGCCGGCTCGCCGCCGCCGTCGGCTATGTCAACGCGGGTACCGCCGAGTTCCTCGTGGACGCGCGCGGGAGCTTCTACTTCCTCGAGATGAACGCGCGACTCCAGGTCGAGCATCCGGTGACGGAGCTGGTGACCGGCCGCGATCTCGTGCGGGAGCAGCTCCGCATCGCCGCGGGCGAGAAGCTCGGCTATGGCCAGGAGGACATCGCGTGGAGCGGCGCGGCCATCGAGTGCCGGATCAACGCCGAGGATCCGGACCAGGGCTTCCTGCCCTCGCCCGGCCGCATCACGCGGCTGTCCGCTCCCGCGGGTCCGTGGGTGAGAAATGACTCCGGCGTGTACGCCGGCTACACGGTGCCACGCTACTACGACACCTTGATGGCCAAGCTCATCGTGTGGGCGCCCGACCGGGAGGCGGCCGTCGCTCGCATGGAGCGCGCCCTCGGCGAGTACCAGGTGGGTGGCGTTCGGTCGACCATCCCCGTTCTCCGTCGCATCATTCGTCACCCGGATTTCGTGGCGGGCAAGCTCGACACGCAGTTCATGGAGCGCCTGGATGACGCGCCCGTCCCGGGGCGTCACCGGACGGTCGCTCTGATCGCGGCGGCCCTGGCCGCCTATGAGCGCGCGGGTCGTGAGACTCCGCCCGCCGCCGCGCCTACCGTGAGCGCGTGGGCGCGTCTGGGCCGGCCGGGCTCCTCGGGCTCGCGACCGCGATGAAGTTCGAGGCGCAGCTCGACGGCGCGGTGGTTCCCGTGGAGGTCACGGGAGACGGAGGCCGCTACCGCGTCACCCTCGGCGGTGACGCCCTCGAGGTGGACGCCAGACCCGCGGGCGAGGGCGGCTGGTCCTTGTTGCTCGGGCGCGAGTCCTTTGCCGCCGGCGTCTGCGAGGAGGAGGGCGGGGTCTTCGTCGTCGATGTCGACGGAGAGACCTACAGCATCCGGGTGGAAGAGGAGACGCGCTACATCATTCGCACGCGCGGGGGCGGCGCCGCGGCGAGAGGACAGATCCTCAAGGCGCCCATGCCTGGACGGGTGGTGATGGTCGAGGTCACGGTCGGCCAGGCGGTCGCGCCCGGCGACGGGCTGGTCATCCTGGAGGCCATGAAGATGGAAAACGAGTTCAAGGCGTCGGTGGCGGGCACGGTGAAGGAGATTCGCGTCGAGGCCGGCCAGGCGGTGAATCCGGGCGACGTGCTCGTGGTAGTGGAGTAGGGGATGGCCACCGCCGGCACCTCCGCCATCCGCTACTCCAAGGTCAGCAAGTGGTTCGGACCCCTCCAGGTGCTCAAGGACGTCGATCTCGACGTGACGCCCGGCGAAGTCGTGGTGGTGTGCGGGCCGTCCGGCTCCGGCAAGAGCACGCTCATCCGCTGCGTCAACAAACTCGAGCCCATCCAGCAGGGCAAGATCTTCGTGTACGGCGATCCCATCGTCGGCAACCAGGTCAATCTGTCCAAGCTCCGGGCCGAGGTGGGCATGGTCTTCCAGTCCTTCAACCTCTTCCCTCACATGACGGTGCTCGAGAACATCATGCTGGCGCCGTCGAAGGTCAAGGGACTCTCGGCGACCGAGGCCGAGAAGATCGCGCGGGATCTCCTCGCGCGCGTCCGCATCCCCGACAAGGCAGACAAGTACCCGGCGAATCTCTCGGGCGGCCAGCAGCAGCGCGTGGCCATCGCCCGCGCCCTCGCCATGCAGCCCAGGATCATGCTCTTCGACGAGCCGACCTCGGCCCTCGACCCCGAGATGATCAACGAGGTCCTCGACGTCATGACGGATCTCGCCAAGGAAGGCATGACCATGATGGTGGTGACGCACGAGATGGGTTTCGCCAAGCGCGTCGCGCACCGCGTGATCTTCATGGACGCCGGCCAGATCGTGGAGGCCGCCACCCCGCAAGAGTTCTTCTCGGCCCCGAAATCGGACCGCGCCCGGGATTTCCTCTCGAAGATCCTGTCCCACTAACCCCCTCAAGGAGGCAGTGCATGAAGAAGCTTCTCGCCCTCGTCGCCGCCGGGACGCTGCTCGCGTCCTCGGTGACGCCGGCCTTCGCCCAGACCTCGAGCACGCTCGACAAGATCAGCCAGAGCGGCACGCTCGTGATCGGCACCCGCACGGGGTCGCCGCCCTTCGCGTACGTGAACAGCCAGAACCAGTGGGTCGGCTTCTCCATCGATCTGGTCGAGGAGCTGATCAAGCCCGCCCTCGAGAAGAAGCTCGGGAAGCCGATCAAGGTCGAGCGCAAGGAGTCCGCGCCGCCCACGCGCATCCCGCTCCTGTCCTCGAGCGCGGTCGACCTGATCGCCGAGACCATGACGGACACGCGCACCCGGCGCGAGAGCGTGGACTTCTCGCTGACCTTCTTCGTCACGGGCGCGCAGTTCATCGTGAAGAAGGGGAGCAAGGTCCGGAGCATCAAGGACATCGACGGCAAGCGCATCGCGGCCCAGCAGGGCTCGACCAATGCGCGGATCATCCGGGAGAAGGCGCCCAAGGCGCAGCTGCGGGAGTTCCCCGACCAGCCCGCGGCCTTCCAGGCGCTGATCCAGGGCCAGGTCGAAGCCTATACCAATGACGGGATCCAGCTGGCCGGACTCAAGGCCAAGGCGGCCAATCCGGCGCTCTGGGAGATCGTGGGCGACTTCTACTCCTACGAGCCCTACGGCATGGCCATGCGCAAGAACGACTCCGACTTCCGCGGCGTGGTCAACGCGGCCCTGATGGACGGCATCGAGAACGGCAAGTACTTCGAGCTCTACGACAAGTGGTTCGGGGCCAAGGGCGAGCTGCCGTATCCCATGTCCGCCGCGGTCCGCACCTTCATGCTCTACCAGGTCGTCCCGAAGTAATCGTCGTGTCACTCGCGTCTCTTCGTATCCCTCTCCCCCATCGGGGAGAAGGCCGTGGTTCGAGCTGCAGCGACGCAGTTGCGAGGCGAGTGCTGAAATAGTCAGGGGGCGGACCTGAGGAACATCGAGTGAATTACACGTTCAACTGGTCGGTGTTGTGGACGGGGCAGTCGGGGGAGTGGCTGCTGAGCGGGCTCCTGATGACGCTCAAGCTGTCGGTGGTGGCCTGGCTCCTCGCGGTGGCGCTCGGCATCCTGTCGGGGGCGCTGCGCACCGTGGCTTTTCGCCCGCTCCGCGTGCTCGCCACGTTCTACGTGGAGTTCTTTCGCAACGTGCCCCTCCTCGTCTGGATGTTCTTCTGGTACTTCGCGGTGCCGCCGGCCCTGCCGGACCGCCCGCGCGAGTGGCTCAATGAGCACAGCCTGGAGTTCTGGGCCGCCGTGGTGGCGTTGGGCGTCTACAGCGGCGCGCGCTTCTCCGAGGTGCTGCGCTCGGGCATCCAGGCCATCCCGAAGACCCAGATGGAGGCCTCGATCGCCTCCGGGCTCACGGTGTTCCAGGCCTACCGCTATGTCATCCTGCCCATCGCGCTCCGGCTCATCATCCCGCCGGCCACCAGCGAGTCGCTGAACCTGCTCAAGAACTCCTCGCTCGCTCTCACCATCAGCGTGGCCGAGCTGACCTTCCAGACGCGCCAGATCGAGACGTACACGGCCAAAGCCATCGAGGCCCTCACCGCGGGCACCCTCATCTACCTCGTGCTCTGCGTGTCCCTGGCCTCGCTCATGAGCTGGATCGAGCGGCGGACGGCCATCCCCGGCCTCATCACGAGCGGCGGCCGGCGGCGGCGCTGATGCTCCTCGGCTTCGACCTCGGCGTCATCGCACGCAACTGGGATTTCCTGATCCTCCAGGGCTTCCTGGGCGTCGGCAAGTTCGTGGGCGGCACGGTTCGCCTGGCCATCCCCGCCATCATCTTCGGCTTCATCCTGGGCGTGTTCATCGGGCTGGGGCGCCTGTCGAGCCGGCGCTGGGTCAGCATCCCCGCCACGCTCTACGTCGAGTTCTTCCGCGGCGTGCCGCTCGTCATGGTCATCTTCTGGATGTGGTTCGTGGTGCCCATCCTGCTCAAGCGCCCCATCCCGGAGTACTGGGTGGCCCTCATTGCCTTCGTGATTTTCGAGGCGGCCTACCTCGGCGAGATCGTGCGGGCGGGCGTGCAGTCCGTGCCCCGCGGGCAGGTAGAGGCGGCCACCGCCGTCGGCCTCACCACGACGCAAACCACCAGGTACGTCGTCCTGCCCCAGGCGCTGAAGAACATGATCCCGTCCCTGGTCACCCAGTTCATCGTGCTCTTCAAGGACACCTCGCTCGCCTCCATCATCGGCTTCATGGACCTGACCAGGGCCGCGCAGGTCGTGAACAACCGCGAGGTGCGCCCCTTCGAGCTTTACCTCTTCATCGCCGTCGTGTACTGGATCTGCACGTACTCCATGTCTCGCTACGCGCGGCACGTCGAGCGGCGCCTCTCTCCTGCCTGAGCGAGAGCTCCCCAACGGCGTCCGGCTCCACTGGCGAGAGGCCGGCGATCCGGGCGGGCCCCCGATCGTCTGGATCCACGGCGGCTCCGTCGAGGACTCCTCCGTCATGCTCCCCGACCTCGAGCCCTTCTTGGGGCGCGTGCGTGCCCTCTTCCCGGACACCCGAGGTCACGGGCTCTCCACGAAGTTCGAGCGCGCCGAGGACTACACCTACGCGCGAAAGCTCGAGGACGTCCTCCTCTGGCTGGACGCGCTCGGCGTGAACGAAGCGGTGTGGGGCGGCGTCTCCATGGGCGCCGCGCTGTCGCTGTGGGCCGCCGCCCACTCGCCCGCTCGGGTGCGCGCCGTGCTGTCCATCAGCGGGCCGCCCTACGCGGCGCCGCCCGAGGACAGGGCGTGGTGGGCGTCCCATCGCCCACTCGTCGAAGCGGGCCGCTTCGAGGACTACTTCGACGCCAATGTCCGGCTCCGCATGGGCGACGAGGCGCTCCGACGACTCAAGGCCCGGCCGGAGCGCTACGCGGAGCTGACGTCGCGCCTGCGTCTCCATTCGGTCGCCTCGCTCCTCGCCCTGCTGGACGAGACCTATGCGCGGGTGGACTGGCTCGGCGACTGCGCGCGGATCCGGTGCCCTGTCCAGATCATCGCGGGCTCCGAGGACCATTTCCCCACGCCGGTCATGTCCCGGCGTCTGGCCGCGACGATCCCGGGCGCGCGGCTGCACGTGGTCGACGGCGGACCGCACTTTCCGAACCGGAGCCACCGCGCGGAGGTGCAGGGGGTGATCGCGGATTTCCTGGAGGCTCTCGGCATCTGACCGCGTTTGCCTTATAATCCGGGGCCATGTTCTGTACCGCGTGCGGCCGTCAGCTCGCCGAAGGCACGGGCTTCTGTCCCGCGTGCGGCACCGCGGCGTCCCCATCCGTCGCCCCGCCCCCTGGGCCCGCTCCCTCGCACCTGCGTCCGCCCCAGTCGCTGACCGCGGTCACGGATTTTCTCCAGGAGGTCGCGTCCGTCTCCCTGAAGGAAATCGCCCTGGTGGACGGGGACCGCGCCGCCGAGATCTTGAGGAGTCCCGTCTTTCTCCTCCTGTCACTGGTGGCCATCGTCCCCCTGGCCATACAGTCGCTCGAGAGCGCCCACTCGATTCTGTATGGCCTGGCCATCTGGTCAGGGCTGCTCTGGGCGCTCTTGATGTACCGCCTCTTCGCCGATCGTCAGGTCGGCCTCTTCTGGTGCCTCGCCACCGTGTTCTTCACCGCCTTCATCGGCATTCCGCTCCTGGGACTCTATCTGCAGATGCCGGGGCAAGTCTTCGAGCGGATCGAGGCGATCGATTTCTTCCCCCTGACCCTCCTCGCCAACATCCTCGGCGTGGGCGTCCGGGAAGAGCTGACCAAGGCCATCCCGCTCTTCCTGGTGGCGTACTTCACCACGCGGATGAAGAACCCCGTCATGGGCATGGTGCTCGGCATGATGTCGGGGATCGGCTTCGCCATCACCGAGAACGTCTTCTACGTCTTCACGAATCTCTCTCAGGCGGTCGGCGCCGTGCGGAGCACGGGGCAGGTGGGGCATCTCGTTGGCCCGATCTACACCAATGTCGTGCGCATGGCGATGACCCCGTTCTTTCATGGCTGCCTGGCCGGCATCTTCGGCTACTTCATCGCGCTGGCCACGCTCGATCCGGCTCGCCGCTGGGCGCTGCTCGTGGCCGGCCTCGCCATCTCGGCTTCCTTCCACGGTCTCTTCGATGCGCTCGTGCCGCGATCGCCCATCTGGGGAGTGCTGATAGAGGGGATGACCTTCTTCCTGATGCTGACCTATGTGCTCAAGGCCCGCGGGCTCGCCTCGGCCGAGGCGCTGACGCAAGGGCTGCTGGAGCCACCGCCGCTGCCCACCGGCGAGGGGCCCGCCGCTACTTAGCGCCCGCCGGGTCTCCGATGCGTCGGGCGCTGTCCCTGCGCGTGCCGGTCCCAGGGTCTCGGGGGCTGACCAGGTCTCGGGGGCTGACCAGGCCGGGTAGGGGGTGACGGCGCGACGCTCGGGCGCGGGCCCTGAGCGGCCTGCTGCTGGCCGCGCCGCTCCGCCTTGGCCTTGGCGCGCGCGCGATCTTCGGCCTTGCGCGCGCGGATGGCCGCGATGCGCTCCCCCAGCGGCACCTCGAGCTTCTCGGAGGCCCGGCGGTTGTAGTCGAAGTCGGGCAGCACGATGCGGGGAAGCCGCTTGCCCACCGCGCGCTCGATGGCCGCGAGATCACCCTCTTCCTCGGGCGACACGAAGGTGAAGGCGTCGCCCGTCAGCTCCGCGCGCGCCGTGCGGCCCACGCGGTGGATGTAGTCGTCGGGCACCGCCGGCACGTCGAAGTTGATGACGTGGCTGAGCGCTTCCACGTCGATCCCGCGGGCCGCGATGTCGGTGGCCACGAGGAGCCGGAAGCGGCCGCTCTTGAAGCCTTCGAGGGCGGCGGTGCGCTGCGCCTGGCTCCGGTTGCCGTGGATGCGCTCGCAGTTGACGCCGTGGCGGGCGAGGAAATCGGCGAGGCGATTGGCGCGGTGCTTGGTGCGGGTGAAGACGAGGGCGTTCTTCATCTCGTCGCGCTTGACCAGCTCGAGGAGCAGGGAGGACTTCACCTCCTGCGCGACCGGGTACACCGCCTGCGTGATCCCAACCGCGGGCGCCGCCTTGCGCTCGAGGTTGACCGTCGCGGGCTGACGCAGGAGCTCGCGGGTCAAGGTGACGATGGGCTCCGGCATGGTCGCCGAGAAGAAGAGCGTCTGCCGGCGCGGCGGCAAGTGCTTCAGGACGCGTCGAATGTCCGGGAGGAAGCCCATGTCGAGCATCCGGTCTGCCTCGTCCAGCACCAGGATCTCGAGCCCGTCGAGCTTGGCGTAGGGGAAGCGGAAATGATCGAGCAGTCGTCCCGGCGTGGCCACGATCACGTCCACGCCGGTGCGGAAGGCGTGCTCCTGGGGCCCCATGCCCACACCGCCGAAGACGGCCGCGCCCGACATCGGGGTGTGCACGGCGAGCTGGCTCAGGTGCTCCTCGATCTGGGCCGCGAGCTCGCGCGTGGGGGTCAGGATGAGGGCGCGCGTCACGCCGCGACGCTTGGGCATGAGCCGGTGGAGGATGGGCAGCAGGAACGCCGCCGTCTTGCCGCTCCCCGTCATGGCACAGGCCAGGACGTCGCGACCCTGGAGGCCCGGCGGAATGGCGTCTTGCTGGATCGGCGTGGGGCGGGTGAAGCCCATCTCCTTGATGCCGCGGAGGAGATCGGGGTGAAGCCCGAAAGAGGAAAATGGCATAGGCCGCCATCCTCTCATATCCGGTTCTGAGGGGGAGCGCCACTGTCGCTCCTCCCTCAGACTCCCCCACCAGGGCGCCTTCGGCGGCGCCTTACAAATGCGGGGGTCAGGTCTTGCAATCACACATGAGGCAGCCGACTCCTCTAGGAACTCCCTACCCGATGTGGGATTGCAAGACCTGACCCCGCGCTGGTGGGCCCCCGCGGCATCGGGTAGGATAGAGGCGAGTCTGGTTGCCCATGCCCAGGACGCTGATCGAGCCGCAATCTCCCATCGAGCGCCTGTCCATCCTGGACAGCGAGGGCAACCTCGACACCGCGCTCGAGCCCAAGCTCGCCGCGGACGACCTCAAGCATCTCTACCGGGCCATGGTGCTCGGCCGCCGGCTCGACGAGCGCATGCTGAAGCTCCAGCGCCAGGGACGCATCGGCACCTTTGCCCCCATCAAGGGGCAGGAGGCCGCCCAGATCGGCAGCGCATTCACCCTGAGGCCCGCCGACTGGCTTGTGCCCTCGTTCCGCGAGACGGGCGCCATGCTCTGGCGCGGCTGGCCCATCGAGAAGCTCCTCTCCCTCTACGCCGGACGCCTGGAGGGGAGCTCTCCCGGTCCAGAGCAGCGTGACCTGCCGGTGACCATCCCCGTCGCCACACAGCTTCCTCACGCCGTCGGCATCGCCTACGGAATCCAGTACCGGGGCGAAGACGCCGTGGTCATGACGTACTTCGGCGATGGCGCGACCTCCGAAGGAGATTTCCACGAGGCGTGCAACTTCGCCGGCGTCTGGCACGTGCCCGTGGTCTTCGTCTGCCAGAACAACCAGTGGGCCATCTCGGTGCCGCTCAAGAAGCAGACCAACTCGCGGACCATCGCCCAGAAAGCGATCGCCTACGGCTTCCCGGGCATTCAGGTCGACGGCAATGACGTGCTCGCCGTCTATGCGGCGAGCCGCGAGGCGGTGGACCGTGCCCAGGCGGGAGAGGGACCGACCCTCATCGAGTGCGTCACGTACCGGCTCGGCGTCCACACCACGGCCGACGATCCGACCAAGTACCGCACGGACGAGGAGGTCAAGGCATGGGAGCAGAAGGATCCCCTC
>WNGR01003851.1_pt1 | contig 16330 bp, 15 predicted proteins | sample 5407581 | NCBI WGS metagenome assembly WNGR01 (sample SAMN13153383, study PRJNA577476) | soil metagenome | isolation source: 80 cm soil or saprolite under Garry oak tree replicate 2 | place: USA:California | collected 2016-06-15 | reverse complement strand
ATGGCCTGGGCGATTGTCACCGCCGCGGGGACGCCGTACCTCTGCTGCGCCGCCACCGCACCCGGCGCGATCTCGCCGATGAACGCCTGCTGAGCCCAGGTGGCAGTCCCGGACGTTGCCGCAGATGACGGGGCCTTGGTGCGCCGCGAGGCCGCCGGCGGCGGAGGCGTCATCGGCGGGCTGCTCGCTGGCTGCGCTGTCGCTGGCCGTTTCGTGGGCGGGGCCGCAGAGCCGGCCGGCCGGTGGTGCGGCGCGCCGGGAAGGCCTGGGATCGCGGCCGTGCCCGCCGTAGCTGACTGTTGCGGCCGGGGCTGGCGTCGCACCCACCTCTTGTGCCTGCTGCGGCCGGCCGCGGCGGCCGGCATCCCGGGAATGGCCGCTCCGCCCGGCGTGCGCGACGCTCTCGGCCGAGCCGGGCCGCGCGCGGGCGCGCCAGGGACGGCTGCCGGTCCCTGAGCGCCTGCAGCATGACCCTGAGGATCGCCTGCCTCTTGCGCTGCGGCGTTACCTGCCGCCGGCGCCTGGGAGCCGCCTGCCCCCGGCGCCTGGGAGCCGCCTGATCCCGCCGCGCTGTTGCCAGGCGCCTGCCTTGCCGCCGTGGAGAGCGCGCCGTTGTTCACGAATCCGACGACCCCCTGGGCGCTGAGCGGGTCAGTGAACTCGTGAGCGTTGACGGAGAGGTTCGGCAGCGAATCACCGCCAATGGTCTGCATCAGCCCGCTGGCATACTTCGTGACCACCTCGACGTGGCCGTCGAAGAGCACCCAATCGCCTGGCAGCGGTTCGTAGCCGTCGCCCAGCGGATGCCAGCGGTCATGGGCCTCGGCATCCTGGAGGATTGAGATGATCCCCAAGGACGCCGGATTCGGGTCAACGCGGACGTCGGCCCACGCGTGCAGCGGCCACGGGTAGGAGGCGCCTCCCGTGACCCAGCTCTGCTGGCCGACTACCTGGGCCGCAAGTTGCAGCATTAAACTGGCGAATGCCGCGCATGACTGACCATGGTCGGCACCGTCTATGCTGTTGAGCTGCCAGATTATTGCTTCCATCTCGGCCGGGGTCTTGTCCTTGGCCATCCGGAGGTAGTAATTGGCCACATTGACGATGGCCGAGCGGAGCATCGCGTCATCTGCAGGCGCTGACTTGGCCGATTGCTCGAGAGCCAGCAGGTGAACCGGCATGCTCGTCGGCGATGCCAGGTCAGCAGCCGTTCCCGGCACGAAAGAAAAACCTGTTATCGCTCCGCCCGCGCTGAGGCTCACAAGCGCAGTCAGCTGCTGCCACGCGGGCTTGGTGGACGAATGCACGTGCTCACCTCATTCCTGATGCACAAAGGGCTGTAACGCCGGAGCAGATTCGCGGAAGAGCGACGAGCTCGCAGCTAGCGCCGGGAAGTCGGCAGGCTTCTGAGTATGGATTGCACCCTCGGGTCGCCGGGATTGGTCGAGTTCGCGAACAGCACCGCGGCGTCCTGAGCGGACTTGGGCGCGGCGCCGACTATCCACTTCTGGTAGATATCGGCTACGAGCTCGGCCTGCCCGGCCAGGGTGGCCACCGGCTTGGCGCACAGACTCGGGAAGCCCGCGCGTGACCTCAGCGCGGCCGAGCCGGTATACCGGAGACAGTTCGCTGAGCTGCTTTCCAGCCCGGACTGCACCACCGGCCGGCCGTTAGCGCCGGTCAGCGTGGCGCCTCCGATGATGTTGTTGATCGCCCGCGCCGCTACTTCGATACTGTCGACGGGATTGAACGGGTTGTAGGGCCGGTGCAGGTTCAGCGACCAGGCCACGACGCCGCCCTGCGCTGGCGTGATCGGCTCCAGGCCAAGCCGGCCAGTCTTCCCGTCGCTGAAACTCGGTTCATTGCCGCTCGTCAGCAGGGCGAAGACCCAGAGGATCTGGCGTGTGTCCTTCGCGCAGGCGAAGTTGACCTGGCCAGGCTCAGACGCCACGTCGGGATTCTGGCAGGCCCTGGCGATCTGCTCCTGCACTGTCGCCACGCTGGCCGGCCACGACGCTCCTCCGGTCTCCAGCATGATCACCAGGATGGTCACGACCACGGCCATGGCTGCGGCAAGAGCAGCTATTACCCTCCGCCGTGTCAATCCCCGGCGGTAGGAATTGTGCCGGCCATGATTGACTATCACATCGGTGCGTGCATCGCCGGGGTGCCCGTAACTTCCGGGAGCGCCGCTGCCATTGGCTGATGCGGTCTCCGCCCCTGTATAGAAGGCCGACGCAGCAAATGCCTCGCGTTCGCGGTCTACGTCCTCTACAGACCAGCGGAGCGCTTCCCAGGCCGGCCCTGGGGTGCTTTCCTCGCTGAAGCCAGACGACGCGAGCTCCCGTTCCAGCGTCACGCGTGCGTCGGAGAGCTTGCGCTCGAGATCCGCAGTCTTCTTCTTCAGGTCGGCGATGCGCTGGCTCTCCAGGCGCGTCATGTACTCCGAGTGCGTTCTCACATTCTCACCTCTAGTGCACGGCCAGGCATATCCAGGCAATCGATGAGGGGTATGAGACCGCCCTGGGAGACAACTGGCCTCAGGGAAGCCAGGAGCGGGTTGTGCGGAACCTCCGGTGAGCTAGTGCGGCCGCCAGGCCGAGCGATGATCTTCGCAGAGCAGGCCTTGCGCAGGCTCCGGCCGCCTGAAAGGCTGACGGAGTCATGTGCTCGCGCGGGCCCGGGCGTTGCCGGGCCCCCGGCGGCCAGGACAGGCTGACCATGGGTCAGGTCGCGCCTGGCCACCGGGCCGCCCATCGCCGCCGCGGGGCGGGACGAGGACGCCCATGGGTCCGCAGAGGGAGCGTCCCACTGTGACCTGGCAGAACAGCTGACCTGAGGCATGCTGTAATTAGAACACAGATACGAGTCCAATGGGAAGCGGACTTCGATAAGAACAAGTGTTCGTATTGGAGCCAGGCTTCCCGGGAGACGGCGGCGGCCGCAGGCTCCTTCCGGCCGCGGCCGGGCCCGCGGTGACGGCTGTGGCCGCTTCCCAGCGCATGACCTGGGCAAACGGGGATCAGACGGGACATAGGCCAGCTGGCATGCGAAGCTGAAGGTTCCACGCATTCCGAACCCCGGACCTGCGCTCGCAACGGGAGTCATCATGGCCGACGCACCCAACGCTGCCGTCGATCTGAAGGCCCGGCCGGACGTGCCGGAGACGATGCGCGCCGCGGTGCTGTTCGGCCCCTGCGACATCCGCGTAGTCGATCGCGGCGTGCCGCAGCCCGGACCGGACGAGGTGCTCGTCAGGGTGGCTATGTGCGGCACCTGCGGGACCGACTTGAAGATCTTCGATGGCCATTTCCCGCAGACGCCGCCGTTCGGTGACTACACGCCCGGCCACGAATGGACCGGCACGGTAGCCGCCCTGGGCAGCCAGGTCGACGAGTTCGCCGTCGGCGACCGGGTGTGCATCGAGGCGCACAGCGGCTGCGGCCGCTGTGACAACTGCCTGGTGGGCCGGTACACGGCGTGCCTCAACTACGGCAACCGGGCCAAGGGCCACCGGGCCACCGGGATGACGGCGGACGGCGGCTTCGCCGAGTACGCCGTCCACCACGTCAGCTCTATCTACGCCTTACCGCCTCAGCTTTCCTTCGAGGACGGCGTTCTCATTACCACGGCGGGTACCGGCCTGTACGGGCTGGATGTGGCGGGCGGCTACGTCGCCGGTCTAGACGTCGTGGTTTTCGGCCCCGGGCCCGTGGGCCTCACCACCGTGCAGGCGTGCAAGGCGCTCGGGGCGGCGCAGGTGATCCTGGTCGGCACCCGGCCATCCCGGCTGGAGCTCGGCCGCCGCCTGGGTGCCGACCACGTGATCAACGCCCGGGAGACCGAACCCGTGGCCGCCGTGCTCGGGCTCACCGGGGGGGCTGGCGCCGACATGACCATCGAGTGCTCCGGCAGCATCGGCGCGCCGCAGCAGTGCGCCGAGATCACCAAACGCGGCGGCAAGATCGTCATCGTGGCGTTTTACGCCGACAGGGTGACCTTCGACCTCAGCGCGGTCGTCCGCAAAGACATCAGCATCCACACCTCCCGCGGCGAAGGAGGCAACAACGTCAAGCGCGCGGTCGCCCTGGCCGCCCAAGGAAAGATCAGCGGTGCCGAAATGGTGACCCATCGGTTCCCCCTTGAAGACATCACGACGGCCTTCCGCGTGGTGCGAGACCGCGTCGGCGAGCCGGTCAAGGTCGTCATCGTGCCGTAGCCGTCGCGCGCGTGTGCGAGTGCTAGAGGCGTGCCAAAATTAGGCAATGTCTTCACCACGCCTGGAGTGGGCGGTCGCGGGCTGTATGGCCGGATGGGCGCTCGCTCGCCTCTCGGCCGCCGACCGCGCTCGCCCGCTGGACCGGGTGGCCGTGCCGCTGATGGCGCTCACTCCGTATGCCGCGGCGGGAGCCGGGCTGGCCGCGCTGCTGTTGCGCCGCAAGGGCCCCTCGGCCACGGCCGCGCTAGCCGGGGCGGCGCTGGCGGGCGTGGTAGTGCCCCGCTCGATCGCTCGTCGCCAGCCCGCGGCCCTCGGTCCGGTGCTCCGGGTCCTGACCGTGAACCTGCTGTCTGGTCAGGCAGCCGGGGAAGAGCTCGTCGAGCTGACCCGCCGGACCGGCGCCGACGTGCTGTTCCTGCAGGAGCTCACCGAGGATGCGGTGACCCGGCTCAAGCGGGCCGGACTGAGCGAGCTGCTCCCGTACGAGATGCTGGGCATCGCGGGCTACCGCTACCGCGGCAGCGGCATCTATGCCCGCCACATGCTGCGCGACGGCCTGCTCATCGGGCCAAGTTACGCGTCACAGCCCACCGCGCGCCTTGATCTGGAGTCCGGCCGGTCAGTGCACCTGGTCTGCGTGCACCCGCATCCGCCAGCCCCGCCCTGGTACTGGCCTGCCGCCCCGCGCTGGCGCCGTGAGCTGGCCGCGCTGCCTCCGCCCAACGAGATACCGGTGGTCCTCGCCGGGGATTTCAACGCCACCCTCGATCACGCGCAGTTCCGCCGTCTCCTGCGGCTGGGCCACGTGGACGCGGCCAGCCAGGTCGGCAACGGGCTGGCCCCCACCTGGGGACCGGAGCCCCGGGGCCGCCCAGCCCTCCTGGCCTTCGATCACGTTCTCGTGGACCCGCGCTGTGCCGTGATCACCACCGCGACATATCCGCTCACCGGCAGCGACCACCGCGCGCTCTACGCCGAGTTCCGCCTGCCTGCGTGATGAAACGGCCGGCACCAGGAACGGAAATGGCCGGTCCCGGCCACCCAGGTCAATGCGCGGGCGGCACCCGGCAGGAACTCGTTATAGTCGGTAGATAAGTGACTTACGTAGATATGGTTTACTACCGGTGATTCTGGGGCGCCGATCGGCCGCTGAAACGGCGACTGCCCGGGAAGAGCCGTCACGATCACGCTATGCACTGCACCTACTCGCGATGAGGACCAGAGCGACGTGCGTATCCCGGCCCGCGTAATTGCTGTTGCCGCGGGGGGTGGCATCGTCATCGGTGCCGTCATCGCCTGGCCGGCCAGCATGTCCGCGCCATCGGCGCCGCCCGCCGCCGCAAATGTCCATCCCGCTGCCGGCCCCCAGGGAGGTGCCAGCCAGTCGCCCGGCCCGCCCAGTCTGGCGCAGCTTGGCATCCAGGTGGTCGGTGCGCCGCGGGGCGTCAAGGCCACGGGCGGAGTGCTCGCCGACGCCGCCACAGGCACGCAGCTGTGGAGCCGTGACCTGAACACCGAGCGGCCGATCGGCAGCGTCACCAAGGTGATGACCGCTCTCGTGGTGATCAGGGCCGGGGACCTGAACCGGAAGATCCGGGTACCGAAAGCCGTCATCGCTTACGTGACGAAGTACCAGGCCGACAGCGCGGGCCTGCATCCAGGAGATGTCCTGACGGCGCGCCAGCTGCTGGAAGCGATGCTGCTGCCCTCGGGCTGCGACGCCGCCTATACCCTCGCCACCACCTACGGTCCGGGTATGGCGGCCTTCCTGGCCAAGATGAACACCACCGCGCAGCAACTGGGCATGACGCACACCCGCTTCACCAGCCCGGACGGGCTGCCGTACCCCACCGAGCGGTCAACGTTCTCCACGCCGGCGGACCTGCTGACCCTGGGCCTCGCGGCCATGAAGTCACCGGTGTTCCGCTCGATCGTGGCCCAGCACATCTACCAGATCCCCAAGGGCGCTGGCCACCACCACTACTGGTGGGAGAACACGAACGAGCTGCTCGGCACCTACCCGGGCGCCACCGGGATCAAGACCGGGTTCACCAACGTGGCCCTGCACTGCCTGCTCTTCGAGGCGGCACGCGACGGCTTCACCCTGATCGGCGTGGTTCTCGGCAGTCCCGCCACCGGCCCCGGGTCCGGCGCCGATGACGCCGCCCGGGTCCTGAACTGGGGGTTCGGCCTCCCGGGGGCCTAGGCGACACCGCCCCTGCTGACCGAGCGGTATCCCATCAAGCGTATATATCCGCCCATCTAGGATGGTTGCCCTGGGAGGCACCCCCGTGAGGGGAGGGGATCAGGATGCTGCGCGGGCAGGTTGCGGTCTTCCTGTCGTGTTCCGAGAAGTTCAAGCAAGCGCTCGCGTGGCCGGTCCGGGACGTGCTGGCCGAGCACGACCTGCGCGCCATCATCGTCACCGATGAGCCGTCGCTGCCCAACACGGGAGACGATCGCGACGCGAAGCTGGAGTCCTACCTCAACGCATGCTCCGCCTTCGTCGCCCTGTGCACCGCTGATCACAAGCTCAGCGACGGCGCCATGTACCCGCGCGCGAACATCGCGGACGAGATTCAGCGCGCGTGCGGCCACCCGCATCTGCGGGACCGCGCCCAGATCCTGAAGTCGCCAGGAGTCCTGCTGCCCAGCGATATCAGCTCGACATATGACGACCTGGACGTAGCCGAGCCTGCGAAGGCCGCCGGGCTCATAGTTCAGCAGCTGGAAGAGTGGGGCCTGGCGCCCGGCCCTTCCGCCCCGAACGCACCGCCGCAGCTCAAGGACGTTGACTCCGCGGGCGATCTGGATGCGCTCTTCGCAGGCCTGCAGCCGGGCGATCGCGAGGAGGCCAGGCGGCGGGCCTACGAGCTGATGCGCGCCCGGGATGAGGCCCAGCGACGATGGATCGCCCAGGCCCTGCACCGGGAGGTCATGTACGGCGAGGAGCAAACCCGTCAGCGCGTGGCGGTGTCGCTGCTCGATGCCGTGGCGGGGCTGGACGCCTCGCTGGTGTCCATGGACATGATCGAGCTGCTCGCATCGCGGCCCGGGTACCTGCCGCGGTCGTGCGCGGCGAACATCCTGCTGGCCTGGGCCGCCGCAGCCCCCCTGGACGTCCCGGTCGAGACGCTGGGCCGGCTGGCCAGGCTCCATCGCGAGGACTGGTACGTGTCGGCGCCGGCCATGGCCGCGGCGAAGGAACTGGCCCTGACCCGGCGTGACGCCTATGCCATCTTCGAGTCCTTGGCCGCCAGCCCTCATCCGCAGGACAGGTACGCAGTGGCGGCAGCCCTGCTCGACATCGCGGGGATCAAGCCTGCCGCGGTCGCCGCCGGCCTGGCCGGCCGCCTGGCCGGGGACGGCGATCCCCTGGTCGCGGGGAAAGCCCGCGAGGTCATGGCCGTCATCGAGCATGTCACCGACGCGGAGCGCGCCGGCTGCCATGGCCACTTCCGGCCCTGACCGGGCCGGAAGCTCCACCTGTCCTGGCGCAGCGCGCCCTCCTGTCAGCGATCGGCTTAGCCTGCTCACTCGTTCCTGAGCACCTTACGCAAGTAAGCGGCGGACTCCCGGTACCCAAGTGCGCGGTAAAAGGGTGCGGCCCGCCGGGTAGCCAGTGCGACCAGTGCGCAGTCCCGCGCTGCCGCCCATTTCTCGAATGCCCCCATCAGCGCCCGGCCGATGCCGAGCTGGCGATGCTCCTCGCGGACCAGGATTTCCTCGACCCAGCCCACCGGCCCGTTCGCATAGAACGTGAGATGCCGGAAGCCGAGCAGGTAGCCCAGGCACTCATCCTGGTCGGCGGCCAGCAGCAGGCACGCATTCTCGGCCGCGATAAGGGCCGTGTAGCTGACGTCGAAGCTGGCGCGGCGGAACGGGAACGACTGGGCCAGCTCGCAAGCGAGGCCGGCGACCCGGCTGGCGTCGGCCGGGCCGGCGGCCGTGATCTGAACCCGGGAAGCGTCCACGGTCACATGATCTCCCGGCCGGCTGCTCTCAGCCTCGATTGGACCCCGAGCTCGCTACGGCCGGGTCAGGACGACCGGGCCGTCGGCGGTGACCGCGATGGTGTGCTCCATGTGGGCGGCGCGGCTGCCATCGCTGCTGCGGATGGTCCAGCCGTCGTCGTCGATGTCGTAGCTGTCCTTGCCGCCGGCCAGGAACCAGGGCTCGATCGCGATGACCAGGCCGGGCCGGAGCCGGTGACCGCGCCCGGCTGGTCCTTCGTTGGGCACATGAGGGTCCTCGTGCATGGCCCGCCCGACCCCGTGACCGCCGAACTCGACGCAGATCCCGTAGCCGGCGGCCCGCCCGGCCGCGCCGATCGCGGCGGAGATGTCCCCGATCCTCCCGCCGGGGACCGCCGCGGCTATGCCTGCCTGCAGCGCGCGGCCAGTGGTGGCAATCAGCTGTGCGTCGGCCGGCCGTGGCCGCCCGATGGTGAAGGAGATCGCGGCATCCGCGGCCCAGCCATCCAGTACGGCTCCGCAGTCGACGCTGAGCAGGTCGCCGTCGGCCAGGCGGTAGCGGCCGGGGATGCCGTGCAGGGCCGCGTCGTTGACGGATGTGCAGATCACGGCCGGGAACGGGACAGGGGCGAACGAGGGCTGGTAGCCGAGGAATGGCGAGCTGGCGCCGGCTTGCGCCAGCACCCCGCGCGCGGCCTCATCCAGCTCCGCCAGCCGGATCCCGGGGGCCGCCTGGCTGCGCACGGCGGCCAGTATCCGCGCGACGACACGCCCGGCCGCGCGGATCGCCTCGATCTCCCCGGGCGTTTTGATCTCGACCACGAAGCAGCCGCCTCCCGAACGTTCCGGTATAACTATACCGGTATTAGTATCACGGTATGGTCCGACCGCCGTTGACGCCTCAAGAGCATGAGCGCGGGGTCAAGCTCGGCATGCTGCTGCGTGAAGCGCGCGGGTCGCGCAGCATGGCCGAGATTGCCGCCGTCTCCGGAGTCCCCGCCGAAACGCTCCGCAAGATCGAGACTGGCCGCATTGCCACGCCGGCGTTCTTCACCGTGGCTGCCCTGGCCGTCGCGCTCGGCCTGTCCCTGGAAGATCTAGCCCGTCATTGCTCCGGCCAAGGCCAGGAACCGGCGGCGGCGCTCACCGCCTGACCTGTCGCCGCGGGCCGCGATCTCAGTCGTCGACCCGGACCGGCAGACCTTCGGTAATCATGGTGCCCGGCGGGCACCACCACGTCATGGCCTGCACCTCCAGCCGGCCGGCCAGCACGGCTGGGTCGGTGTTGGCCAGCTCCCGGGCCCGGGCCACAGATTCCGTCGCGAAAATCGCTATTCCGCGCAGCGCCTCGTCCGGCTGATCGAGCACGGGTCCGTTGCTGACAACGTGGCCGGCCTCGCGCATCGAGGCGTAGAAGGCGAGATGGCCGCGCTGGATCCGCTCTGACGTTTCGTCGTCGTAGCTCGGCGCATGGTCGGGGCGGTACAGCAGGATGAGCTGGAACCCGTGCAGGTCCATGGCCATGGTTCAGCGTGCCGCGAGTGCTTCGATCGCGGGCGCGTAAGCCCTGATGTCGCCGAACTGGGCGATCGCCGCCGCCTCCTGCTCGCTGATCGGCCCCACCGCTACCTTCGTCACCCGGACCGTGACGGCGCCGGCCTCCTCGGTCAGCTCATACTCGGTATCCAGGATCGTCCCGGCGGACAGACGCCCGCGTGTCGCCCATCGCCCCGGCGGGTCGAACGCCGTGACCTGGCCGTACAGGTGACCGCGATCGCCTCCCCAATCCTCGTAGTGCTGGCCGCCCACCCGAGGCTCCAGCACCACGCGGCGCACGCGATCGCCGCCGTACGTGTGCGGAAACCAGTCCAGCGACTGCCGCGTCATCACCTTGAACGTCCGCTCGGCACTCGCCTGGATGCGCAGTTCATAGGCCAGCCGGACCGTGCGGATCGGCTCTAGGGCAGCGGGCTCTGTGGCCGCGGGCTCTGTGACGGCGGGCTCTGTGACGGCGGGCTCTGTGACGGCGGGCTCTGGGGCATCGGACATCGCGTGCTCTCCTGTCTCGACGGTCCGCTTGAGCGCTAGCAGATCAGCAGAATCGGCATCAGCCAGGGGCTGCACCCACCGCTCATACCACTCCCGCAACGGAACCGGGTTGAGGTAGTTGAACCGGTCGCGGCCGCGGCGTTCGGCGATCACCACTCCGGCGTCGGCCAGGACCCCGAGGTGCTGCATGACCGCGAACCTGCTCAGCTCCGGCATCTGCCCGGCCAGGGCGCCGGTCGTGGCTGGGCCGTTCCGGAGCAGGTCCAGCAGGCGCCGCCGCCAGGGGCTGGCCAGGGCGCGCCACAGGTCTGGTTCGTCGTCGGCAGCCATCGCTGCCGCAGCCCCCGGGGACATGTGATAAAAATATCACCTATTGAACTGGGCGGCTAGGGCCACGCTTCGGCGGCGGCCCGCGGCTAGGACCACGCTTCGGCGGCGGCCCCGCGACTTGCGGCCCGCCGCCCGGGGCCGGCGGCCCGGGATAGGCCCAGAATCAATAGTGTGAACGGCACTCAGCTGCTGCTGTTGCTGCAGCTACGGCACTTTCACACTATTCGGAGCCCCGGCTACCCGCCCTTGGCCCCTCCCGCCTGGGACGGCTCGGGCGGCAGCGGTGGCATCGTGGCCGCGGTGCTCGGGGCGATGAGCGGCTTCGTGTTGAGCTTGGTCCCGCCCATCTGCTTCAGCATGAAGTCGTGATTGAGGTCGAGGATCGCCCTCGTTTCCGCGGCTATGACCGCATTGCGGCTGAGCGTAAGCTCGTTGTCCTGCTGCTGCTCGCCGGACAAGGACCAGTTGGTAGACCCCTTCACCGTATACACGCCATCGACAATCACGATTTTCAGATGTGAGATCGCGTTGTGTACGGAGCTTGTGCCAATGGCAATGCTGTTACCGAACGCGTTATTGTTCCAGCTGGCCAGGATCTTCTTCTCATGCACGCCACCGGACTGGCTTCGGTCCAGGCTCATCTGCACGTAGACGTTCTGGTCCTTCAGCTTTGTCTGGATGATGGCGTTGAGCTCGTCATCGTCGTAGCCGAACATATTCACCACGATGGAGTGCTGGGCACTGCTCAGTAATGCGGCCAGCAGTTCGTGAACTTTGTCCCTAGGCGCGAAGAATGTTCGCTCGTCATCGGGATACCCATCAAGGAAGCGGCCTTCGGCCTTGTACTGTGCGAGATCGTCCCACATGAATTGCCCGTCGCTCATCGCAACTCCTCCCGTTCCTTCCCATGGTGCCCATGCGATGTCCTGGCGTCCATGACCGGAGCGTGACAGTGCGGCGGGGCGGCGCCTGCGCGATGTCCTGGCGTCCATGACCGGAGAGGGGCGGTGCGGCGGGGCGGCGCCTGCGCGATGTCCTGGCGTCCATGACCCGGGGCGGGGCGGTGCGGCGGGGTGCCTGCGCGATGTCCGGCGCCAGTGGACCAGCGCAGCGGCGCGCCCGGCGGGAGCCGCCGCGGTCCGTCAGCTTGGAGTCAGGACCGCATGCCGCCCAGGTGCTGCGGAATCACAAGCAGGCGCCGCGCCAGAACGCCGAACCTGGTCTGTCGGCCCTGCCGTTGCGGCGCACGCTCGGCCTGGCTGGCCGCCCGGGCAGCCTGGGCGGCCCGGGTCCGGTCGGCCTCGCTGTGCCAGCCGGCGACCCGAGCCGACATGATCTCGTACTGGATGGACGGGTGCATCGTGGTCTCCTCGGTCGCGCCTTGGTGGGCTTTCTCCCGAGGGTGCGGCTAAGGCACTGCCCCGCGGATCGGGCAACCGCCCCCATCCGGGCGGTCCCAGGGCCTTAGATGGCGGCGGCCCGCCTTAGGGCTGGTCGCCATCGAAGCGCCCGGGATCGAGGAGTCCGGCGCGGTGCCAGCAGCCCGTGCCTACTCCAGGACCTCGGTAACTGCCGCCGCATAGATGTCCCGGTGTGCGGTTATTGGCAGCTTGCAAATGAATCGCGGTGTTGTATGCGCGAAATACCAGCCGCACGGACACGCATGGCGACACGCAATTCAGGTCCCCGCTGTCGGCTAAACTGCGCTGTAGGCTGTGGCCGCTAGGCCGCGCAGATCAGGGGTAACCGGATCGGCGGCGCGCTGTCCTGCCGGCAGAACCACCCGGCTCCGGCCGGCCGGAGCGCGCGCAATCTGGCGGCCCGGCGCACCGGCCAGTGCGCCGCCAGACAGCGCTGATCACCGCGCTGCGCGTCGCCCCTGCGCTTCGCTCACGCGTCGCCCCGCGCTTCACTTGCGCGTCACGCCTGGGCTTCGCTGACGCGTCACCGCTGCGCTTCACTGACGCGTCGCCCCCGGGTTTCACTTGCGCGTCACGCCTGCGCTTCGCTCACGCGTCACCGCTGCGCTTCGCTCATAGCGTTACCCACCGCTGGCGCCGGGTTGCTGCCCCGGATTCAGGCAATCAGCAAAGATCAAGGCAGCGAAGAGCGAGTTTTCAGGTTTCTCCCAGGTATGTCGCCGAGCCTCTAGGAGAGCAGAAACACGATCGGTAGCGCGGAGGGAGTCGGTCGGCATGAGCACCATCTACGATTCGCCGGTCTCGACGGAATCGGGGCAGGGCGGCCCGGGAGACCCGCTGGGCTACGGCGGGCGGCCCGAGGGCCCGGGCGGCCCGGCCCGGCGCGTCGGCCGCGGCGTCGCGGTCGCGGTTGCCGCGTTCGCGCTCGGCGCGGGGGCTCTCTGGGGCGCGCAGGCCGCGGGGATCACGCCCGGCAGCAGCACGGTCCTGACCACATCCCAGATCGCCGCGCGGACCGACCCCGGCCTGGTCGACGTGGTCACCACGCTTGGCTATCAGCATGCCCGGGCGGCGGGCACCGGGCTGGTGCTCACGTCCTCTGGTGAAGTGCTGACCAACAACCACGTCATCGATGGCGCTACCTCCATTGCCGTAACCGACGTCGGCAACGGCCACACCTACCAGGCTAAGGTGGTCGGCTACGACCGGAGCCACGACGTCGCGGTCCTCCAGCTGCAGGGGGCATCCGGGCTGCCGACGGTAACCCTGGGCAGCTCAGGAACCGCCGCAGTCGGCCAGAAGGTGGTCGCCCTCGGAAACGCCGGGGGCAAGGGCGGCACCCCGTCGGTCGCCACCGGCAAGATCACCGACCTCAACGCGTCGATCACAGCCTCAGAAGAGGGCTCAGGCACGTCTGAGCAGCTGTCCGGGCTCATCCACCACAACGCGGCCATCCAGCCCGGTGACTCCGGCGGGCCGCTCGTCAACACCGCCGGGCAAGTGATCGGCATGAACACCGCAGCCTCCTCCGGGTTCCAGTTCCAGTCCGGGCAGTCCCAGACCCAGGCCTTCGCGATCCCGATCAGCCAGGCGGTCTCCATCGCCGACCAGATCGAGGCTGGTACCCCCTCATCCACCGTGCACATCGGCAGCACCGCGTTCCTGGGCGTGGAAATCATGTCCGCGAGCAACGCGGAATCCGCTGGTGTGCCCACTGGCTCAGGCGCCGCGGTCGCTGGGGTCCTCTCTGGATCCCCGGCTGGCCAGGCCGGCATCGCGGCCGGAGACGTGATCGTCTCCGTGGACGGTCACTCCGTCTCGTCGCCGTCCGCGCTCCAGTCCGTGATGGAGCAGCACCGCCCCGGCGACAGCGTCCGGATCAGCTGGACCGACCAGTCCGGCCAGACGCAGTCCGCGAATGTCGTTCTCGCCAACGGCCCGGCGGCCTGAAAAGACGGCGTCACTGGCGGCCGCCCGGGCGGCCGCCAGTGACGCTGCGTTACGAGAAGCAGACGCGGGCCCGTGCCATTACGGCGCGGGCCTGATGTACCTATCTGGGGTAACATTCCCCGAACTGACCTGCCAATTCGCAGAAAGAAGTAATCTCCTGTTGACGTCCTCTGATGAGGGAACGGAGATCACGTCGTGTTGGCTGTTCATTACTTTACGTACGGGCTAGTTACCCCGGTGATCGCCTACTTGATGTCCTGCATGGGCGTATTCCTCGGCTTGCGCTGCACCGCCCGGGCCCGCCTCTTCCAGGGAGCCGAGCGAGCTCGGTGGCTGCTGCTTGGCGGGGTGTCGATCGGCACCACCGGGATCTGGCTCATGCACTTCATTGCCATGCTCGGTTTCACGATCCCGGGCGAGACCATTACCTACAACGTGCCCGTGACCATCCTGAGCTTGCTGGTCGCGGCGGTGATCGTCTGCATCGGCCTGATGATCGTCGGATTCTCGCCCGAGGGGTACGGCCCGTTGCTGATCGGCGGTGTGATTACCGGGATTGGCGTGGCGGCCATGCACTACATCGGGATGGCGGGCATGCGGATGTCGGGCCGCGTCAGCTACGACCTGCCCCCGGTCATCGCGTCACTGGTGATCGCCATCGTGGCGGCGACCGCTGCGTTGTGGGCCGCGCTCCGGCTGCGGGGGGTCGGGACCACCCTGGTCGCCTCGCTGATCATGGGAGTCGTCGTCAGCGGCATGCACTACATCGGGGTAGAGGGCATGCACATATTCCCGGCCAGCAGTTCCGTGGGCATGGCCATGGGCACCACCGGCGGCGCGACCGCCGAAAGCTTCCTGCTTCCGCTCATCCTCGGGATCAGCGTCATCTCGTTCATGCTGACGGCGACTATCGTGCTGTCGCCGACGGCGGATGAGATCCGCTACAACGCCACCTTGATCGACCACATCAGCAGGCACTCCGGCAGCCGCTCGACGCGGGCCTGATCCGGCAGGTCTGGCCGGAGGGGACCGCTGGCCGGGTCAGCCCGCCGTCACGAAGCGGCCTTCCTCGCCGCGAGCGCGGACAGCAGCTCAAACCCTACGTGCGCCGCGGCGATCCCGGTGATCTGGGCGTGATCGTAAACCGGCGCGACCTCCACGATGTCAGCGCCGACGAGATTGAGCCGGGCGAACGAGCGCAGCGTGGCTAGCAGCTCGCGGCTGGTCAGCCCGCCAGCTTCCGGGGTCCCGGTGCCGGGTGCGTGCGCCGGGTCAAGCACGTCGACGTCGACCGACACGTACACGGGCCGGTCCTCGACGCGCTGCGCGATGCGCTCGATCATGCCGGCCACGCCGATCTGCTCCACGTCTGTCGCCGGGATCACCTGGAAGCCCAGGTCGGAGTCCACGCTGAGGTCGGCGTCTGTGTACAGCGGGCCGCGAATGCCCGCGTGCAGGCAGCCGGACCGGTCGAGCAGTCCTTCCTCGGAAGCGCGGCGGAACGGCGTGCCGTGGGTGTAGGAAGCCCCGAAGTAGGTGTCGTAGGTATCGAGGTGTGCGTCGAAGTGGACGACGGCCACCGGGCCGTGCACGGCCGACACCGCGCGCAGCAGCGGCAGCGCGATGGTGTGATCGCCGCCGAGGGTCAGCAGGCAGCCGGCGCGCTCCAGCAACGCGCGGGCGCCGCGCTCGACGGCGGAGATCGCCTCCTCGATGCTGAACGGATTGACCGCCAGGTCGCCCGCGTCGGCGACCTGCTGGCTGGCGAAGGGCGACACCTGCAGGGCCGGGTTATAGGGCCGCAGCAGCCGTGACGACTCGCGGATGTGGGCGGGGCCGAAGCGGGCTCCGGGCCGGTAGCTGACCCCGCTGTCGAACGGGACGCCGAGCACCGCGATATCCGCCCTGGCTACCTCGTCGATCCGGGGGAGCCTGGCGAACGTCGCCTCGCCCGCGAAGCGAGGCACCACGGTGGCGTCCACCGGGCCGACGTTGTTTCCTGCGGTCACTCGGGCCACGGGCTCGGTCATCTCGGCGGCACGCTCCCCTCAGGCTGGATGGGCCGGCGGATCCGGCCACGCCGCGGCCGCCCTGGCCATGGCGCCGATCGCGCAAAGTACACCACACCGGAGACGATCCGGCCGACCAGCCAGGAACAGTCCACGCCATTGGCCAGGTGGCCGGGGAAGCTGCCGGTTAGCCCCTGCCTCAGACTTCCCGGGCAGCCGCGAGACCACCATCGGGGAGGCTGGTCCGGTGTGTTGCCCTGGACCGGTGCCCATGCCAGAGTGCAACAGGAACGCCAATGCTGCACTGCGCCGCGCATCGGCCTGCCGCAGCTCGCCGCGGTCAACTCGTTCAGCGAGGAAGGGCTGACCCATGGTGGA
>WNGR01003850.1_pt1 | contig 16330 bp, 16 predicted proteins | sample 5407581 | NCBI WGS metagenome assembly WNGR01 (sample SAMN13153383, study PRJNA577476) | soil metagenome | isolation source: 80 cm soil or saprolite under Garry oak tree replicate 2 | place: USA:California | collected 2016-06-15 | reverse complement strand
CGGACGGGACGACGGCTGGCGCGCAAGACGATCATCACACACGAGGGCCCGTTGAAGCAGCTCGCGCGCGAGCTCGCGTTCCTGTCGGGCCTGCGGCACATGAACATCGTGCGCTTCTACGGCGCGTACATGTCCCCGTCGAACAGCGAGGTCAAGCTCGTCATGGAGCTGTGCGAGGGGCGCAGCCTCGCTGCCATTGGGGAGCAAATCCGACGGCGCAAGGGCCGCGTGGGAGAGAAGGTCGCACGCGTCTTGGCGGAGGGGGTGTGTGTCTTTGTTTTTTTTTCTTCCCGCGCGTGTCCGCTCGCGTCTCACGTCTAACCTTCGGCTGGGCTCGTCCCGCGGTGCCATCGCCGCTTGTCGTCGCCAGGTCCTGCAGGGTCTCGCGTACTTGCACTCCAAGAAGGTCATCCACCGCGACATCAAGCCGTCCAACGTCCTCCTCTCGCGACAGGGCGTCGTCAAGCTGTGCGACTTTGGCGTCTCCGGCGAGCTCATCGGCTCGCGCGCGGGTACATTCACAGGGACGACCAAGTACATGGCGGTGCGTGTGCACTTCGGGGACCGCACCCTCGTAACATTCCGCGCGCCGCCCTCGCTCACGCTGGCTCCTACTATCTATCGCAGCCCGAACGGATCACCGGGACGGAATACACCATCCGCGCGGACGTGTGGTCGACGGGGCTCTCCATCCTCGAGCTCGTACAGAATCGTTTCCCCTTTCCGGGCGACCTCGCACCGGTAGATCTGATTATGCACATAACGACCAGCGAGGTGGGTGATTAACGTTCGGGACGACATTGTCTCTCTCTCCCTCCTCCCTCCTCCGAGGTTCTAAAACATTTAAGCTTACTTTCTGCTTGACAGCCACCGCGGCTGGACGACGAGCCCGACCTAGATGCGCCTTGGAGCGACACTATGAAAGACTTTATCGCACTGTCGTAAGTCCCCCCCCCCCTTTATTCCTTACGTGCAACTCTTCGCTGGTGCTGAGCGTTCTGGACAGGCTAATAAAGGATCCCGCCGCGCGTCCCATACCTCGTGACATACTTCTTCACCCCTGGTTCTCGAAGCAGGGAAAACGCAAAGTCGACATGGCGCAGTGGATCAGCGAGGTGTGGAACTGGGACGCACCTCCGCACGGTGCCGCTGCCGGTGACAGCTGACGACACACGTCTGAGTCACTTGGCGTACTTCCTACCGGCAGCACTAGTTGCGGGTATGTACGCGCTTCTCGTGTCGTGCGGCGCAGTACGCAGTACTACCCGCGGTAGACGCGGTCGCGTAAGTCCGCCGCGCCGTTTTCCATTCCCAACCCAGGAAAAATGTAGTAATTGCATTAATGCTTGTATTCTCTGCACTGTATCTCTCGCTTCTTATTGTTCATTGTTTTCTTTCCCTAGTCCGCTGTCTATGCAACGCGTCTGATTCATTTTCATGTCCGACAGGACAAGTGCCATGAACAATCAGCTATTGTGCGCCCATATTGTCTGTTGGGCGTGGGCACTTCACTCGGGCACTTCACTCGGGCACTTAGCCCGCCGGAGCAAATGACCCCCACCGCCCCCCCCCCCTCCCTACCGCGGCAAGAAGGGATAACAATGCGTGCAACGTGCATACTAGTATACGAATCATCGGGAAGTTACCCCTGGCCGTTCCCCGGGAAAAGTACCCCACCCTTTTTTTTTTTTCAAAAGCGCCAACCAACGGGGGTTTATAAGGTAAGGAACTCCGGATAGCAGCTATCGCGAGGCCTTCCCTGCCTCATAGTAAGACGACTCACGCTCGAAACCCCTGCCCAGAGTCGGCGGGGTGGGAATTTCGCCGCTCCTTCGTGCTTCGTCGTGCTACTGTAACCCGCGTCCCGATGACGCCGTAAGTACTGTACAAACGGGAAACGCGACGAAGATAAAAAAAGAACAGGCTTTTTGATTTGGGCGGTAGCCATTGGAAAAAACGGAAATAAGACCCAAAACGGAAGGGCGAAGGTTCCCACCAGCCAGCCATTGCCCACCCCGTATTTGTTTTCGTTCTTTTTTTATTATAAAAAACAACGACAGCTGGATTGGCACTGGTCGGCGGCGCGTCTCGGACCTATGGCTGTCATACTGTATTGCTTGTGCCACTGCTTCTCGAGTGCAATGCTCTAGTGAAGCTTATCTTATGTTTCGTATTCAACACGAAAGTTCTTCACAGGAGATGCGAATGTAGTACTACTGTGTTGTGCTGGGGTTGGTGACGGCGCTCAGATGTCAAACGTGGAGATAGTGGAAATACGTAACTTACTGTATGTGTTTCGAACTGATTGAACCTTATCGCTCACAATCCTGGAACATAGAAGCGTTCGTCCACCACAGTGATGATGATGATGATGATGACGTTGGGTGCCCAAAATGCTTTTATAAGGAAGTAACACCATAAGCTTATCATGTTTGGGAGTGATTCGAAGTCGGTGGATCAAATATCGATCGAATGTTCAGGACGTTCGGGTTCAGCGGGAATGACGATACAGACCGGACAGTAGTATGTCATCACTATTTGGCCAGGAACCCGGAAGTAAATGTCGAATTAGGAAACCATACAGTACTGTACGTACAAATGTTGGCACCACCAGTGCTTCCTGTGCGCCGCGTGTGGCCCGTGGCACAACCCTAATTTTCGTTGGACTCTCGGGCTCTCACGCCTGCCTGCAGTCATGGCGATGGCTGAGCACTGAGCTTGTTCTCACCCCCGAGGTCCACTCTAGCCGAGGGGATGTCATGGTGTGGCTTCCGTCCGTGTGGCTTCCGTCCAGGAGGGACGTCCTAGTGTCCGTCAAGTGTCATGCCACTGTGGCACACGCCACCGACAGGACGAGCTATTCCCCACTCGGGGCATTCACGTCACAACAGTTATGGAATCCGTACTCAGAAAGTTTGGCGTGATATAAATGATTTCCAAATACTATGTTTGAGAAAAAAACAGCGAGAAAAAAATATCGTCGAGTCGGTGGGTGGTGACTTCATTATTACAAGTAATTTAAGTTAGCAATCATCGAGTTTGAGCCAGCAGGCACGGCGACGGTCACGCGTGTCCAGCGCCGCCAGGCGCGTAGTGCTTCTCGCCAATGGCACCATCGTGCTCGTACAGAGGCGGTAAAGGATCGACCTTCATGCGGAAGATGTACTTCTTGATGTTGTGAGGGAGCGCCTTGATTTGGTATGCGGCATGGGTATGTGTTGGCACCGAGAAGACTAGGTGTGTGTGAGTACTGCTGTCGTGAAAGGGTGGGTAAAGTAAATACCTTGATCCAGCTCTTCGAGTGAGAGCGCTTTTGTCTCGGGGACAAAGAGTAAAATTGCAAAGAACCCGACAATGTTCCACGCGGCATACCATCCGAATGCCCCCTGGGGCTTGAACGCTCCCAACAGACGCGGGAAGGTGATGGCGACCACGAAATTACTGCGCAAATTAATCAGCTCGTAGGCACACTCCTAACGTTAGCGTCCACATACAAGAGCCAGGTGACGGCAGTCGCAAAGGACATGCCAACGTCACGAATGTATAGCGGGAATGCCTCGGCAGAGTACGTGAACGGGACAGGGCCTTCTCCAGGGGAATATACGCAGTCAAATAGGTAAACTCCTAGTGCGACAACGGCAATTCGACCATTGCCTTCTGGGATCCAGCTGTGAAGCAATTGTCAAGGAACTACAACACGAAACTACCGGCACTAGAACTTACAACGCGAAGCCGGTCATGAGTAAGAAGAGGGACATGAGAGGGAACGTCACGAGCAAAAGGTTGCGGCGGCCAAATGTATCAATGGTATACACAGCAGGAAGCGCCATGAGGAAGTTGAGGGCGCCAAAGCCCCAGGATGCTAGGAGCGCCTGGATCTCGGTGAAGTTGGCCTGGGTAAATATCGTGGATGAATAGTACGCGATGACGTTAACCCCACAAAATTGCTGCCTGAGGTAATTGTCAATGAGACGTATGCCGAGCATTAGTCTTTTGAGACTCACATGAACATGACTATGAAAGAGCCAAGGGTCGCACGACGGTTACGGGGGATGGTGAACAGTTCAAGATAGCGGTTACGCCCACGAGTGAGCTCCTTCTCCGCCTCGAGAAGAACGTGTATGTCTGATGGCGAATCAGACCCGGAGCGACGGGAATGGAAAAAATACTAACAGTAGAGGTCGCGGGCCGCCTGCACAGGGTGACGGCGGAGTCGCTCCAGCGACTTGTACGCATCCGGGTATCGACCCTTGGACATGAGCCAACGAGGTGATTCAGGGCAGAAGTAGACTTGCGCCATGAGGAAGAGTGCGGGAATGCCAGCCTGAGTGCGCTGTTGGCATGGAATCGAATTGGGAGGTGGATGGATGTACGTACAGAAGCGAGCATCAGACGCCAGTTAAGACCCTTGATATGAGGCTTGTCAGGGACCTTGTAGAAGGCAAGATCCGCAACATATCCCAACATGATACCAAAGGCGGTCCACATCTGCCACATCATGACGAGGGCACCGCGGATCGCAGGAGGGGCACACTCCGCGGCGTAGACGGGGACAGTGGAGGACTTGGGGCCAATGCCTAGACCGAGGAAGAAGCGGGCAACAAAGAGGTGCTGCCATGAGTTGGTGACACCTTGCCAAATGCAAGTGAGGAAAGAAAAGGCTGCGCAAAAGAAGATAGTTCCGCGACGACCTAGCCAGTTATTGAGGGGTTCTGTGAGCCAGCAACCAAGTATAGCGCAACAAAGCTACGACAAAAGAGGAAGTTAGACTCAAGGGAAAGACTGTATCTGTAAATACGTACGTATGGGGCAGAGTTTACGAGTCCGAGGAGCCATTCGTTTTTACTTGCGTTACCCGAGTTGCTGTCGATGTGAAATTGTGGCGCAAAGAACAGATTTGCCCCGTTGATGACGGCTTCGTCCATCTTATTAGATTAGATTAGATAAGGGAATCTCTTAGCCAAATAAGGAAAAGTGAACTTACTCCTTGGACCGCGGCTGCGACTGAACAAAGGATAACCAAGTAATACAACGTCCCAGGGTGGTCCCAACGATGTGTTAGTTCACGACGAAAGATGTTCTTTTCATCTTCGGTGAAATAGGGAATATTCTCGAATGCGAGAGCATCCTGTGCCGCAAGGGCGCCCTTCTTGAACACCTCTTCTAGGTGTCCCATACCATGTGTCCTGGCAAACTCTGCACCACTGGCCATGAGCTCCTCATGGGACAAGCCCGCGAGAGGGTTGGCAAGTTTTGCATTAATGTTTGAGATGGCATTATCGACATGGATGTGTGGGGCAAGATGTTTTTCGTCGTGGATGGACCCCACGGGACTTTTCTTGTCGTCAGAACCGTCGACAGACATGGGAGGTATGGAAGCTGAGGGTGAACACCCGAAAAGTGGGGCTTCTGTCGCCCATGGTTTTTATATGTTACGTTTCGACCTGCCCCATAGCAGCTCGCCGCGGCTCGCTTTGCCGGCAATTGTGGAGCAAACCGTCAAGATGCCTACCCCGCTTCGGTTCTAACTCCCGAATTGGGGTCCATTCTTCCCAGCCTCGGTCCTCCTCGAGGACATCCTTCTCCGCTTTTCCTCCCATTCGACACTACTAACCCCGGACAATCTCTGAATTCTCATTTCAGACGTTCAACGTATATTCAACGACTGCTTTCTGTAGTCAAGTCCGCGGCAGATGGTGAGGGTCATTCCATTATAATATTATTTTTACATACCTGGGGGTTCTGATTTGTTACAGTAAACGCTACCCCACAGTAGCTGTTCGGACCCCAATTTTGCCAGGTCATACGACTGATTCACCGCCCAGTCCGGGTCGCTCAAACATTCCTCTGACAGGGAAAACGAAGCCTGTACTTTGATACATGTACGTCTTCCATCTGAGAAAGGAATTTCGTCCCTGCCACATTACGATGGCGTGACGGGAACGCTTGGCTGTTTTGGAAACGGGTGCCTCGTGAGCTCAGCGCTCAGCGCTGAACAGTTCGTCATTCATCGAGTATTCATCGTTTCATCGGTCACCTGTTTTGCTATCAGCTCCATAATGTTGGCACTATCTAAGTCACCGCGAACTGGCACACGGTTTACTAGGATGAGAACGTGCTAAGCTTAATGGCGACTACTTTGACTGTGACCTTCCATACCAACATACCCATCCATCAAACAAACTTCTCGCTCCATGTTCCGGGCTTCCCACGTCGCCACGTGCCATAGCACATACAGCCGCACAGTGCTTCGCGAACCCTTCTCGAATTCAAGGACTTACCGTGTTATGCGAAAACATCTCACCCGGTTGTAGATTCTCGAAACGCATACAAAAAGTCACGTCTCAAGTGTCGGTCTTACTCTCCAGCTACAACGCCACTCCGTCCTGTTTCATTCTCAATGTTTCGCGCCACGTTCGACTCCACAAAGTCATATACCGTAATCCTGCTTTGGCAACCCGGCAACACATAGATTGCCGCTCGTCAATATTGCGTCAATACCGGCGTCTAAGGTGACCCACTTTCATCATGCACGTGCGAGTTCACACCTCGATTATCGATTCTTACTGTTTATAGTATCGTTAGCGCGCAGGGCACCGTCCCAGCATCACGCTAAAGTAGTTAACGCGGAGCCACCTTGTTCAAGAATAGTTGCTGATATACTGTAAGCCCCCGCAGGGCTCGCGTTTCAGGTTTATTGTGCGAACGAACCGTGAACGCGCGCACTTGATGCCGCCGAGGCAACCTGGAGGTCGGACTCCCTCTATTTCTATATGATAAATATGAAATCACTGTCCACTCACACCACCGCCGCTCTCAGCCTGAGAGCGCACCAACTGGCTTTTCCAATGCCCAAATTCTCGTCCACACCCTCTCCCGTGTATGCGCATCGCCAAACTTCGTCATAATCACTCGAGCGAGATACATCAGCCCCGCAGTCGCCCGCCTGACCTGCGGGCGTGGAGCCAGTACGCGGGATTTTTATTTATCGGCCGCCGGCAAATATGAAGACCCATTTTGTCCAGTGGCACTTGGGCGTGTCCCACCTGCAATGCCGTCGCGGCCCCGCGAGTTGCGTAGTTCTCTTCGGGGCTGTAAAGTCGGGCTCAGACTAGAGAACACGCCAACCCAGGCATGCCATGTTGCATCACATAGTTCCCCCTCCAGTGAGTAGAACGATGCCTCGGTTGGCGGCTAAACAAGTTCTAATGCCGCCAAGCGCCTAACCTCCATTTCCTGTCGGACATTGCCGAAAGCCTGTCTAGTTGTTATCCCACAGTCGTCGGTCCTGTCCGAATCGTGCTCAGGGAGATATAACCGCATAGCCTTGAGACGTTGTCTGACTGTTGGTCCCCGGCGCCAATGCAGTCCTACTTGACTAACTGGCGTAACTAGCAGAACCAGGGCGTTTGTGGCTCCTCGTGGCGATTATTTATCACTCCTTATCCTTGGACGTCGATCTGCATGTTACGCACGGCGGCGCCTCTGGAGTTCAACCCCCGACCATGGCCTGCTAAATTACTCAAGTACTATATCTCAACCATCAGCAGCGCGCAATCACAGTGCTTATCGCATCCCCCACGCTCCACATCAAACTCTACGTTTCTTCTGCAGTGCAGTGTTGGCCATGCCCTGGTCGCGGGGACCGCTAACAACGACTACTCAAAAAAGCAAGAGTCAAAAAGTCAATCGAATTTAGGCTAGGAGCAAGCCACTCCATCTTTGCTGTACACTGAGCGCACCCTCGATCGATCATTACAGTACGCCCGAGCCCCTTGAAGAGAGGCGGAAGTATTTGGGGATGGCCGCCGCGGGGCGTCAGTCATTGTCATGGTCTTGGTCCAAACTTGGGAATTTTTTTTTTTACAGTAAAAAAAAAACTTGGGAGTTCGCGAGATAAGATGGAGCTTCGATGATGGCGCACCTCAAGTTGTACGTTTTATACTGGCGAGCCCCCTTACCAGCGAAACGGCGAAACGTGTGTGTGAGTAATACCCTGGTTGCCAGCGCAGCACGCCAGATAGCGCGGCCTATCTTGTAAGGCACCATTAGCGGAATGCTGTTACCGCTCGCTTATCGGATGCTGCATCGAGAAAGCACACGCACGCATACTGCAGTACACGCGCAACTGGCTACTTGGCACTTTCGGCTGAAAACCCAAATAAAAAAACAAGGAAATGTTTGCCGGGCCAGTGGTCGCGCATGTGGTGCTCAGATCTCGGGTGGGAGCGGTGTCGGTGGAGACTGTGGCGGAGTGCGACTTTGGTTTGCGCGTCCGACCACCGGGTACGTCCACAGTACTGGATTGCCATGCGGTGGCGATGCCGCGATTCATCCAGCGCCGGGAGTCGGCGGAAGCGCCAACGCAACGATTGCGGGCCGGGAACACGGGCACGCCTGACCGTGTTTTCCCACCCATAAGCACGAGGGTGGCCTGACTGCACCCGGTACGAATACAAGAATCGCCCCACCTGGTGGTGAGGCACACTGCCAGTCAAGAACGGCACACAAAAAGCGATGAATGAAGTATAGGTATGCGGGTGCTTGCACTGCAGCCTCAGACACCACGATGCGCTTGTGGCCAGCACAAGTTACCATCGACCCATGGGCGGGCATCGCCGTCGTCGTTGCCACTGCTACCAACACGTCACGAGACCCAACAAACGCCACCGACGGGGCTGATCCATATCCATAAAGCCGTCGCGCCACACATATACACATACACATATACATATACACAACTACGTGTACACAGAGCCGGCGGATACCGGTGGACCACGAGTTCCGGACCAGGACCCCGGGGCCTCCATCGTTACCCCCAAAAGCCCCCTGGTCTGGGCCTGGCCCACGGGAGCGGGGCACACCGCAACAACATGACCAATTCGAGAAGCGTCATTACGGACACACGGGCCGTCGGTGACAGAACGCCCCCGACGTCCCCGACCGACCTAAAAACTGTACGTTAAAGTTGGGATTGGGAGAGGGCGACGGCGGGGGCCAGGCGCACGCTCATGCTGTACAGTAACGTATGTGAGAGGGGGCCAGGCGCATATACGGGTCGGGATTGAGAGTCGAGAGCCTGTTTGTTTTATTTGGGGGCTATTGTATTTGTCTGTCTGACGGACTGGCGATAAGTGTATGTATATATAAGTCAACGCCGCTGCACGCAGGCAGGACAGGGCGAGCCGCTGGCGGGCGGGCTTCTCGTTATCGCCTCCCTCCCTCCTTCCCTCCCTCCCACTAGCATAGGCTGTGGCGCTGCTTCCAACCTTCGAACGAATGAGTGTGTCGTCGGTCCAGGTGGCAATTTTTTGAGAGGCGATAGGTAGATACAGCGGGATACAGCGGCCCCGCGGCTGCTACACGATACGAAAGCATAGCCCCACCCCCATCGCCTCTCATCAGTGGCGGTTGCGGTGGTCCTGAGATCTGTCATCTTCAGATCAAGGCTCGGTTGGCGCCACGTTGTAGGGTTGGTCGCATGGAAAACTCGTGGAAAGCGAACAGGCGATAGGATGTTGCAGGTCGTGACCCCTGATTATTACGTTGAAAGCCCACTCGATTGATGCGAATCTCACGGCAACTTCTCGAATAAATGCGATGGTGCAGCAAAATTTACAGGGCAAGAATATATACATGCGGATCGGAACGCAAATCCGAATAGAGTCGCGGATGGGACGATGGTAGAAAGATGATTCGGTGTGATGAGATGAGTGATGTAAAGTAGGCAGAGGGTCGAGATTGTCCGCTTCATGAAACCGAGATACACAAACCAGACATCAGGACACAAGAACACATCGGCGCCGACGCCTTTTGATAGACGTAAGTGCTGGAGTGCTGAGATAGGAAATGTTGTACAGCTGGCGGGGGCGATGGTGTCGATCCATTGGACTTGCTCTCGTTTGCACCTCCAGCAGTGGTCAGCGGTCGTAGGCGGAACTGGAGTTACTGAGGTCGGGTCGAATGGCGGCCAGGAGTAGGCGATCATGCTACAGTTCAAATAGAAAGCATAAACAAGGCTAGATAGAGTGTCGATGCTGGAGTTCAGGTTGAGGGCGGGGTTAAATAGAGACAGGGTCTACAGGTGGTCAATAGTCAGGGTCGATCATCTCAATAGCGCCACATTGCTCGCAATGGCTCCACATTGTACGTTGGCCATGCGACCCAGAAGCACAGGCGACACGAAGCTTCGGGATTTGAGTGCAATTTCTACAACGCGTGCACGATAAGGAACAAACCAAAGCGCACCGGTCAGCACAGGTTCGAACAGCCTGAAACTAGCAGCAGGCCAGGAGAGGAAACTAACCCGTGATGGAAAGAGCTGTTTTTAGGTTCGAGCAAGCCGACTGATTTTTGAGGGGGAGGGGAAACGGAGTATCTTGAGAAGTTATGTGAGTCGGGGTCGACTGAGCCGTCCGGGCCGAAGAACGGGTTCGGGGAGAAGCTGAAAGAAGGCAAGGCGGGGGCTATATGCGTCGAAATGAACTCGGAGCCAATAGCGAAGAATACGAGATACACACCGTCGCCATAATCAGAGCTGCTAGCGGTGCTCACACCTGAGTCTAGGCGCATATGATGCTGCTCAGTGATTATGGGCTCAACAGGGGACACGTCAGACGACGCATCAGACATTGCTACATCTGCATCTGCCTGGTAGGAGGGGAAAGGAACAAGGCGCAACTGCTTCGACTGGATGGTATGCGCATTAATCCCGACGCGTTGGCGCAATGCACATAATGAACCTACGCAGCGGTCTGATTCGGCAACAGTGTCTCTGTCGAACTTCCTTTTGATGGCCATTGTATGGAGGGGACGGGACAACACAGATGCAAGAAGGGAATATGTACGTGGGTGTTGAGAGGGGCTCTGACAGGCCTAGGAAAAGTTGGTACCGTAAGGATGTACCCCATTCTTATAAGATGCGTGTTTGTCAGTGTTTGCGGATATATTCGCGGGGTTGGAATAAACGATAATCAATCAATTACCCAGAGGGTCAGAGAGAAAATTCCTGTGCCGATTGGGCGAGTCCTAAACCGTCCAGGGTGCTTGGCCAATGTTACCATATGTGGCAATAAGCAAAAGCGGTTTTAATTGATCTGCCTTCTTTTATACTTTAAAATTTGGTAAAAATAGGGTGGTGGCATTTTCCGGAGATGAAATTATTCGCCAGGCGTGACGGCTGTCACGAAGTCCAGACTTTCCTGATTCTGAGAGTCACGCAGCCGAGCATGTCACCTTCTCCACCGATCCCCGGCCGGTGGCTCTGCGGTTGCAAAACGGTGAGTGAGCGTGTTTGGCTCGTTGCTTGTCTGCGCTGCAGGCTCTGTCCAGCTCATCGCCACCCAACCACAAGTTACAGTAGGACCGTAACACCCCCTCACCCTCCTCGATCCCCGTAGCCGTCCCCCTCCCTCCCCACTCCACAGCCCCTTATGGCTAACGTTAATCCTCCACAAATCCCCTTCTCGAACCTCCTTGAACCGCTACTTTCATACATTTCATCCTGCCTCCCCCAACCTGTCTACAACGCGCTGCTCACCCTCGTCTCACACGGGCTCGCATTCCTCAGTGCGCTCATCAGCCTCGGCACCGCCTTGATATCATCGCGGCCATCCGACTGGGATGTCCAGAAGATCATCCCGCCTCTCATCACCCTCCTCGCGGTATACCTCGCGCTCTCCAGCGCGGTGCGCACAGCGACCTGGTTCGTCCGCATGACCACATGGCTGATCAAATGGGGAATCATCACGGCCGCTGTGTCTGCTGCAACCGCGTGGGTTTTCGCAAGCGGTGGCGTCGTGCCCAGTCTCGGGGGGATGGTGTTGGACATACTCAATGGCCAGGGCCAAGACGCCGCGGGTGGCCCGCGCGGCAGCCGCCAGGGCGAACGGGCGCGACCGCAGGCGTGGGAGTCCTTTGATCAGCACTGGGAGTGGCAGTTCGAGGAGAAGCAGTGGAATACGGCAGATACTACCTCCCCGTCGCAGCATGTGCAAGAGTTCGTCGTAGATGCGCTTCAACGTGCAAGGGATGGGAGTTGGTGGTCCATCGCCCGTGGTGCGGTGCAGATCTTCTCCGATCCCAGGTCATCCGAGGGAGACGGAGGTGACTCCTATGACGATCCTGTCGACCCAGACGGGGAACGCAGCACCAGCTCAGAACAATCGATTTAACGAGTACGAACAGAATCATTCTGGTCTTGAAGATCATCTTTTACTTCTTCCATCTGCTTTTTTTTTCCCCTTCATTTTGCAATATCTCTGAATTTCTCACTACTTAACACTGTAAATCATGGCACTACTCTCTTGTATTTACTCGTAATCACGACCCGCGTATATATTGATTCTTTGATGCCGAACAGCGTCATTTAAGGACATCTACGTCAAATAGATTTATGATGGGGTAAGGCACGAACAGAGGTACGGGTACATGTGACACGTGTGCTCTAGGCAGCTACCACTGGAGCAGTCTCCTCCTTCTGGCCGTACCGATGACTGGGGGGAGAGTAACCGATCATTACGTCCGAGGTCGAACAAGGCATGGCAACACTCACTTGGCAATACGGGCAAGCTGGCTAAGGCCGGTGCCGCCGACGAAGAGGTTCACCTAAGCACAGGGAAAATTACAAGTGAGAACCGAGTCGGCACCGATGCAGGCACACACACTCACAGCCGCAAGCGAGTAGTTGACGGGTTTGATGACGAGCGAGTAGCGCACCCAGATGATACCTGTTGCTGCGAGTGCTGCAAACCGAGCGTGCCCAGTCCGGTCAGGAAAGAAAAGACAAAAAAAAGTCACGAACCAAGATTCTGTGATGCAGAAAGTTTATCCGCGGGTCGAGCCAGATCCTTTACTCCGGCGGCGACAAGACACCATTTCATGAGAGGCGCCCAGAAAAAGACCGTCTTAGGTCCTGCGCAACACCGAGTGGGTTGCCCAGGAGTCAGTTCAGGTGGGTCGGGTGCGAAAACCTCGTTGGAAGGGCGCACCAGCTGGGTGGTTCATGAAAGATTGGAATTTAGATGCTGATGCGCTCGCAGCTGCTCCAGACATTTTTGTTGTAAAGTGAGTGGGTGGGGATGCAAACTTCGGGTACGAGAGCGAGGGAGAGGGGATCTGTTGTCTTTTCCGACGTTAGCGCATTTACGCCCTTTCGATTTGTCATTTCTCGTGCGAGAATTGCTTTCCTTTCTCGGTTGGGGTTCAAAATGGGCAGTTCCTTTTCATCGTGCCTACCGCTCGGAAAACTCGCTGGCAGCACCAGAGTATGAGAAATACATATAGTAAAAGCAAGACATAAATAGATACGTGATCATATAGAGACCGAGAATATCGTCGCACATAAGGCACGTGAGTTCATCAACTTATCTATCGTACAGTACACCAGACACGGTGTTGCTAATCATGTCGGAATGTTGGAATCAAGCCTCGCTGCAAGAGGGCAGTTAAGAGTACCGGTCGTGACTGCGGTGTCGCCGGTGGTGATGGTGATGATGGCGATGACGGTGTCGGCGGCCTTCCGGGGGTGGGATGACGATTGTCTGCGGTGAACCGGGTAAACTAGCGTAACCGCCCAGAGGGTATGCGTTTCCGAGCTGGAGTCCCCCGACGTCATACCCAGGTGTGCCGTATGAGCCATATGAGCCCGCATATCCGCCGTATGACGAAGGGAAGCCGCCACCGACCGAACCCATGCTCCCGACGTACGGAACTCCGCCGCCCATGTGGGCGTACGGCGAACCCGGGACAGGGATAGGTGACGAAATCATCAATGGGCTGCCCCCACCTAGGGTGCTTGTCCCGCCGTAAACCGAACCCGCGCCGTATCCGCCGGAGCTGGCGTAACCCGGCGTGGGAAACGCACCAAACGAGTTCCGACGGTCGCGGTAAGAGCCGGTCCCAAATCCCATGCCCATGCCCTGCGACTCTTCCATTTCGCGCTGGGAGACAATGTGGTAGGCCGTTGCCGCTGCGGCGTCACAGGCGACCTGCTGGCCATATTGGTCCATCCCGCGGCCCGTGTCTTGCCACAAGCGCACAACTATTTAACGTTTAATATCAGGTCAAACACGTGGACACGAAAGATAAGGTGATTGGCCGATAACGTCATACCTTCAGCTATCGCGAGCCCCCGAAGGGCTTCGCGCTGTCGTTCGTAGTCGCCATAAAGAAACTGGTACATGCCGCTACCGTATTTGAGCTGACGGTAGGCTTCGTAGGCTGCGGCGGGGCCTACTTCCTGCGGCAGCATGTGCGTGATTTCACCCTGTGCCTCGACATGAAAAACGCAAGGTCGTGTAGAGATCGATGGATGACATACAAGACCGCCATAAGCGCGATGATGAAAGATCTTGGCTTCGTGCTTCCCGACACCTCCTATGCCCGACGTGACACGGGAGATGGTGTTCTGGTATAACAAACTAGAAATCGTCAATGACATTTTTCCGACAAGACAACCGGATGACCTACGGGTCGCCGCCTAAAGCGTGGGCAGAATAGAAGTCTTGTCCCGTCCCTGTGTGGGGTATGAGTTACACTACTTCTCGCTCCTCAAGAGAGTGTAGTACGTACAGGTCGGCTGTGGCTGATAACCGAGCATTGGGGGTGCTCCGAGTTGAAACTAGACATAGAAGTGAGCAGGTGATGTGGCAGTCCGTGAGGAGAGCTGCGTACCTGCTGGGTTCCCCATCCAGGGGCATGAGTCCGGTAGTAGCTATAGGCCATGAGAGGGAAGAGTGCGGGGTATTTCTAGCAGCCTGGTGTCAACCCTCGTTGATATACTAGATCGTGTGTGGAGAACAGAAACCACAGTCAAGATGTGGGGGGAAGAGATGACTCTTGATACTGTCATTTGACGTTACACGTGACCTGCGCTGAACCATGCCAGTAACATGTCATGACCCTTGGCCCACTGATATACAGCTGTATGCTGACGATCGCAACGTGCGGTCGGGTATAGATCCTTCCGAAAGGCAGGCTGTGCCTCGTGCTCCGCAAAAATGAGGCGTCATTATTTGTGGTGCATTCTTATCTGTGGAAAACAAAAAAAAAGGCTGAGGCGGGGTCTCAGTGCATGCCTCAAAAGTTGTGACTGCTATGTTATTTTTCCGTGAGAAGATCCCAAGCCGAACGCGGAGGGGGTGATAGCCGTGTCAAGAAGTCCACAAGTCGGAGTCGTGAGAGCCTCTTATCTAATACATTCAAGTGACACATCTGTGGTCGTGTTCCCAAATGCGGTCCTATGGAGCAAACTCTTGGCTTGATCTTGATAGATGACAGTCAGAGCATCAGAGCAGAGGGATCACGAGTTCGCGTGCTGAGCGTTACGTTTTATTCGACCCTCGGCTTTGCTAGATGTCCGGGTACCCGCCTGTCTTCGTCGTCCAAGTCGAGCCACCTACCGAAATTCCCGACTCGTGGCCTCAGGATCTTGATCAGGATGGCGGAGCCTACAGTAATAGTGACAGACTCCACTTTGAGCGCCGATATAGTATCCACTGTCCAACAAGTCTTACAAAGCACCAAAGGTCTTGGAGCGTTCTTGACCAAGAGAAGCCTACTGATAACGCACCCCTCCAAAGGCTCGTGGCGCTGAGACTTTGTGGGAGATAATGAAGATAATGAGGCTAGGAGCTAGAGACACCAGCCAAGAAGTTTGGAAAAGGGCACGAGCAGACTCAGACACTCCACACCAGAAGCGCATCGACCACGTAACTTGTCGCAGTTGTAGACATACCCTGGAGAGGCGCGCCCCGATTGTTTTGTATAATCCACATTTATTTGTCCCCATGTGTGTGCACGTGATGTTAGCGGCGCGGTCACGGAGTGCGAGGTTATTTCGTGCGCATATATTCCCATAGTACTCCCAACGGCGCACAACTCGGCGTACTATGACAGGCACGTACGTTCTGCTCACAGACCGAATGGTGTCTCTCCTGACATTGAGCAGACTATGCCATCTTCGCCTCTCCTGAATTCGACCCCAATGAATATGCCAACACCGTTCTCGCCGGGGAACCCTACCCACCGCAACCCGGCTCATCTAGACCCACAAAAACTACCGGTTTGGAACCTGCGAAAGAGGACATCTCAGTTGCAATTACAAAGCCAAACTATGGAATCGACGATGTCTCAAAGCAGATAAAGAACGTGGTGCGTCTTCCAGTTTGCAGATGCAGCCCTCGACTAAATTTTTTGTCAAGGTTACCGCGCACCACGAAGATCTCCTAGAGCAGGCCGCGGGGGTGGGAGAGCTTAGTGGGTCTCTTCAGACTGTCCGGGAAGGCCTCGATGCGCTTGATTCATCTCTGGAGAAGTGCGCACTCATGAC
>WNGR01003849.1_pt1 | contig 16331 bp, 16 predicted proteins | sample 5407581 | NCBI WGS metagenome assembly WNGR01 (sample SAMN13153383, study PRJNA577476) | soil metagenome | isolation source: 80 cm soil or saprolite under Garry oak tree replicate 2 | place: USA:California | collected 2016-06-15 | reverse complement strand
TGCTGACGCCGGTCCCCAGGCCGACCTCCTTGAACGAGGCGGTCAGGGTTCCGGTGCCGCTGACGCTGTTGTCCGCGAACTGGAAGTGCGGGCTGCCCCCGCCTCCGGCGGAGGCCAGCGCCGGCGCGGCTGTCAGCACGAGGCCGGCGAGGGCCGAGATGAGTACGACCACGATCCGTCGCATCGTTACTTCCCTTCTCAGGTTTCTCGAACTGCAAAGGCGAGAAGTGCCAGGCCATCACCTCCCCAGGGGATGCCGCGCCGTGTGCCCATGCGGTACCGGCGTCGGTGACCCGCCCGCCAGGGGGAAGCGGGACGGGCCGCCGCCGGCGGTGCTCAGATCCGCTCGCGTATCCCTCCCGTGGCGGCCAGTTCCGGCACCGCGTGCAGCGGCGAACTGGCCCGTCAGGCGCCCACCGTAAGCACGCCCGGCACGGGGGCAACAAGGACTACCGGGTAGTAACGCATTCTTCTTGCCTAATACCGGGCAGGGCCGCATGCCCTTAGGGAATCACTTACCCGGACAATGCTCACGGACGCGGCGCTAGCTGGCAGCCACCGCCGGCCCGGCCCGGCAGGCGAATCTGTCCCGGATGGCCTGGATGCCGGGTTCAGGGCCGGCGGCCCTCTCGCGGACCGCGCCGCGGCCGGGCCGGCTAACTCCCCGGTCCACTGGGCGGGGACGACCGCGGATCGCGCGCCGCGGCCGGCCGATGCTGTTGGGATCGCTGGTAAAGCGGACCAGTCGAGTATGGGGCAAGGGAGCGGGCGAGCGAGGTAGCGGGCAGCAGGCGCAGTGCGGTGTTACGAAGACCGACGACTACGGGGGAAGCCCATTCGGCGGCGCCGATGCGGTGCGCTCGTTGCGCGATCATCTTGGGTGCGGGGCCGCCTGCGGCGGTCGTAGCCGTCCAGTCCTTCGCCGCTGCCGAGGGCGATGGCGAGCACCACCGCGTCTTCGAGTGCCTGGCAGGCGCCCTGGCCGAGGTTGGGAGTCATGGCCTGGGCGGCGCCACCGGCCAACGCGATCTTGCCGGAGGTAATGGTGGTCAGCGGCGGGAGCTCGTACAGGTCGTGGTGGAGCACTACGTCATCGCTGGCCGCCTCCAGCAGGGCCGGGATCGGGTCGTGCCAGCCGCCGAACCGGCGGCGCAGCCCGGTAACATCTACCAGTGGGGCACCCGGCCGCCCCCGTCGCCGTGATCGACGCCATCCGCCAGGTCATCGCCCGGCCCAAGGTCACCGGCAGGCAGATCACCGTGGTCGTCGGCCCGCCCGATTTCATGACCGGCTGCGCCGTCACCGGCCGGCCTGGCCGCCGGCCGCGCGGTGGACCTGCGGCTGCACGCCAGGATCACGATCAGCGACGACACGCACCTGCGCGGGAATACCGGATCGCCTGCGTCCCCGAGCCAGGCACCCCGCCGGAAGAGCTGCGACGCCAGCTCGAGCAGATCGAAGGCGTGACCACCAGGATTCCGGCAGCCCTGCCCCGGCCACTGGCAGCCATGATCAGAGGCTGGGTCCGCGGCTACCAGGACGAAGATCTCCTCGCCAGCCTGACTGCCCGCCAGAACGCGATCGCATCCGGCCAGCCCTACCACGACGTCTGAGCCGGAGACGGCGCCCGCACCAGGGACAAGGACGCCCACGGAACGTGATCGGCTACTACTTCAGTTGCAAGCGCACCGTCGCCGATAGGGATCGATCGGTGTTCTGACACTTCCTCAGTTTGGCGGTGGTAGCTACGCAGATCAGGTTGATCTGGTTGCTCCGGTGCTGTCGGCCAGCTGACCGCGGCGGCGCCTCGCTCACGCCGAAGAGCGGACCTGCCCGTGATGCGGCCCACGTGTTCGTCCTGGCGCAGCCACCCAGGCGGGGCCAGAAACCGCCCGGCGAAATCTGCGCCAGCCGGGGCCAGTTCAGATGGCCAAGCTCATCGCTCGCTCCTGCCCCCGCGTCACAGGTGCAGGTGAGCCTCCTGGTGTGTGATCGCCTCGATGTCGCCGGCTGCTGCGTGGAGCAGCTTGTGCGCCAGATCGGAGAGGGCGCGCGCCGCCGCGATTTCCTCGCCGATCTGCGTCGCTTCGCGGTCCTCGGGGTTGCGGCGGGCCGTACCTTGGCCGGTCAGGCCGCCGGCGCCCTTGGTCAGGCGCGCCTCGGCGTGTGTCTCCCGGTCCTGCTCGCGGATGAAGATCTCGACGAGCCAGCTGTCAACTGTCGTCATGCCAAGCACCTCTTCCGAGCGACTGGCGGTCATCGTCACCCCTATTGAAGTACCCCGCGGCGTGATGAGGCCATGGTGACCGTGGTAGCTGCCAAGTCGGGTCCCGCGGTGGCTCTCGCCGCCGGCTGAGAACCCAGGGCGGGCCGAGGTCCTGTTGTCGTGCCGTGGCTCGCGCCGCGTGAGGTCCGCCGCGCAGGCAGCCCGGGCACGCATTCTCGCGTGGCGCGCAGCGGGCCGTCGTGGACGCGGCCTGAGCGGCAGGCGCCTGACCGGCGCCCGGGTCGAGGCCGGTTCCTGGGCCGTGGCCTGGCAGAGTGGGCGAGGTGGGCGATCGGCTGCTGACCCTGTTCCTGTGCGGCGACGTGATGACTGGCCGTGGCGTGGACCAGGTTCTGCCGCACCCTGGCGATCCGGAACTGCGGGAGACCTTCGTTGACGACGCGCGGACTTACGTCGACCTGGCGGAGCGGGCCAGCGGCCCGATCCCGCGGCCGGCCGGCTTCTCCTGGCCCTGGGGTGATGCCGTGCGGATGCTCGATGACCTCGCACCCGATGTCCGGGTGATCAACCTGGAGACGAGCATCACGACCAGCGGCGAGTTCGCGCCGGGCAGGGCCGTTCATTACCGGATGTGCCCGGGCAACCTTCCCTGCCTGGCCGCGGCCCGGCCCGGCGCGTGCGCGCTGGCGAACAACCACGTGCTCGACTTCGGGCGCAGCGGGCTCGAGGACACGCTGGACGCCCTGTCCCGCGGCGGGCTGCTCGCGGCGGGCGCCGGGCGCGACGCCGGCGAGGCCCGGCGTCCGGTTGCCGTCACGGTGCCAGGTGGCGGGCGCGTGGTCATCTTCTCGTGCGGCACGGCTTCCAGCGGGATCCCGCCGGGCTGGGCTGCCGGACCGGACAGGCCCGGAATCGACTGCCTGCCCGATCTATCCGATGCCACCGCCGATGACGTCATCGGCCGGGCGGGGGCCGCGAAACAGCCCGGTGATGTTGTGGTTGTCTCCATCCACTGGGGCTCTAACTGGGGGTACGACGTGGGCGCGGAACAGGTCCGCTTCGCCCATCGCCTGATCGACGGGGGCGTGGACCTCATCCACGGTCACTCCTCGCATCACCCGCGTCCGGTCGAGGTGTTCCGCGGCAAGCTCGTCCTTTACGGCTGCGGCGACTGCGTCAACGACTACGAAGGCATCGCCGGCCTCGGCGACTACCGGGCCGATCTGCGGCTGCTCTACTTCGCGTCCGTGCAGCCGGGTACGGGCATGCTGGTGAGGTTGCGGATGGCGCCCATGCGGGCCAGGAAACTAAGGCTGCACCGCGCCGCGGCGGCGGACGCGGAGCGGCTGCGGACGGTGCTGGAGCGGGCCAGCCGCCGCTTCGGCTCCCGGGTCGATCCGCACCCCGATGGCATGCTGGTCCTGCGTGCGGGCGGGTCATGAGCCGGGCCTCGTCTCCCGCGGACCTGGTCCGGGACGCTCGCGCGGCCGGCGTCAGCGATGAGCGCGTGCTGACGGCGATCGGCGCGACCCCGCGCGCCGGTTTCGTGCCCGCCGGCTACGCCGCTGCCGCCTATGATGACGAGCCCATCGCGATCGGGCACGGGCAGGTGACCACGCAGCCCTCGCTGTCGGCCCGGATGATCGAGGGCCTGCGCCTTTCCGGCAGCGACCACGTGCTCGAGATCGGCACTGGGCTGGGTTTCCAGACCGCTCTGCTCGCCCGCCTGGCCGCCAGCGTGATCAGCATGGAGCGCTGGACGGATCTGGCTGACCGGGCCAGGCGGAACCTTGCCCGGCAGGGCATCGGCAACGTGCAGGTACTCGCCGGCGACGGCAGCCGCGGGCTGCCTGACCGGGCCCCCTACGACGCCATCGTGGTTTCGGCCGCCTTCCCGCAGGTCCCCGCACCGCTGGCAGAACAGCTCAGGGTCGGCGGCCGCCTGGTGCAGCCAATCGGACCGGGCGGGGACGAGGAGGTCGTCCTGTTCGAGCGTTCCGCGGCCGGCCTGGAGCGGCGGCAGGTGCTCACCCTGGCCAGGTTCGTCCGGCTGCACGGGCGTTACGGATTCCGGTCCCCGCCCTGACCGGTGTCCGGCCTTTCCGGGCTCGCCGTGCTTGCCCTCCGGCCCGGACAGCCGCTCAGCATCCTCGCCGGACATGGCGGACATCACCTGCAGCCCGGTCCCGGCAGCCAGGGCGAGCAGGCCCTCCTTTGCCAACTCGCGATCCTCGGCTCGGAGGCCTACCCGGCCGGCTTGCTGGATCACGCGGCCGATCAGAAGGTGCTCAGGCGCCACGAACGGGAGATCGCGTCAGCGTTGCGGGACATCGCCGCCCTGCGCGCCGAGCTGGCCGGAAGCCCCCAAGGCGGCGGTCCGGGGCCGATGACCGCAGCCGTGCTTGCCTCGCACCAGCGCGCTTGCTAGTGCGCGCGATGCTACGGCTTCCCGCGTCGCCGCGCTCGAACGCTGTGCTGCTGATGGACCGACGAGTGAGGCTGACGCCGGCGCTCACCCCTGAGACGCCGTGAGCCAGGCCGTGGTTGACGCCATTTCCGCCGGAATTTCCCGCAGGGCTTCTGGCGGTCGCCGGGCGCAACCTGAACGTGGTCGCTGCCCATGACAAGGGTGGCGGGACTGGCCGGCCGCACCTTCGCCGACCTGGCCCGCAGCGTGATCGCGCATACGGCGCGCGCTCTGCTGGCGGCCGCGCTCAAGACGCGACGTCCGGCCACAGACGGCTCGTTCTGGGCGCGCATGAGCGGCGATCGGCTGACGGCGTCGTCGTACAGATCGGGGCGATCTGGGTGCGGCCGGGCCCGGGGCCGGCGCTGCCGTCCGACGCCCGATTCTGCGTGATCGGAGGCCCGCTGGACCGGCCGGCGCGTTATCGGGTTCTCAGGCGCGGCGCCTGGCCAGCGCCGTGCGGATCAGGTAGCGCGGGCTTGGCGGTACCCAGCCGAGCTGCTGCGCCATGCCCATATCGTCTCGGTTCGCCCAGTGCTCGATCACCTTGCCGTCGGCGACGCGGAACCAGTGGGTCTGAGTGATGGAGCAAGCCTGGCCGGTCGGCGGCATGACCTGCTCCACGTCCCCTGACTCGTCGTAGAGGACGAACGGCCCGGTGTGACGGCTCGATGCGGTGCTGCGGATGACGACGATGTCGTCGTCCGTCGCCACGTCGTGGATGTCCCACCGCGTGTCGGCGAACGCGGCGCGCAGCCACCGTGCGTAACCGATGCGCAGCGGCATGCGTCACAATGTCAGATAGACGGCCGAACAGAGGCGCATCGTGGCCAGGAAGGGCCTGCGGGTCTGCGGGATTGCCCTCGTCATCCTTGCGGTGACGGCCGCCGCTGGCTGCAGCATGGCCGGCGGCGGCGCGAGAACCGCAAGGCCGGCCGGTTATCACGCCGGTCGGACGGCAGGCTTGTCGCAGCCGGCGGTGCCGCGGTCACGGGCACTGCGCGGCACACGTGCCGGCGGCGGCTATCCGGCCGCCTTCGTCGCGGCCGTGGCTCGCAGTTTCAGACCCGGCCCGCGTGGTCTGGCGGTGTTCTCCTCATCTGATGGCCGGCTGCTGCGCTGGCTGGCGCGCAGCGCGCCCGGCCCGGTCCCGGTGTCGGTCAGCCCCGACGGCCGGTGGCTGTACTACTACAACCAGGACGCGCCGGCCCCCGGCAGGTGCCCGGACACCGGGTTCGCGGGCCCGGTGCTGCGGAAGGTGCCGACTGCCGGCGGCCGCTCGCGGCGGGCTGGCCTGCGGACGCCCGGCATCGCGTTCAGCCCGGATGGCCGGATGGTGGCCTACACCGTGAGCTCACGCTGCGGCCGGCTGGTCCGGATCGTGGTCCGCAACCGGCGGACCGGGAGCACCCGGCGGATCCTGCTGGCGCGCAACGACCTGCGGGGAAGCAACCAGATCGGCACGGCCCAGCTCAGCTGGGCGCCTGACGATACGCACCTGGCGGTCGCTGCGGCGCCCGCCGCCGCGATCAACGGGCTCTCGGTGATCAATGCCCTGCGCGCGCGGACTGTCCCCTTCGCGCGCCGCTCCGTCCCGTCCCCCTGCGCCCGCGGAAACGACGAGTGCCTCGACCCGGCCTTTGACGTCCACGGCCGGCTGACCTTCGTCAAGTGGCTCAATACGATCCGCAGATCCGGGGAATGGGTCATGCGCTGGCACGATGGCCGGGCCCACAGGCTGTTCCGGCTTCCCGGACAGCAGATCGGCGGTGACGTGAGCATCGCCGTGAACCGGACGGGCAACGCGGTGCTCCTCGAGAACAGCGGCGCACGGCGTCCGGAGATCTGGCGCTGGAACCACGGCCATCTGAGTCTCATCCTCCGGTCCGTGCCGCCGCGGGTCGTGTGGAACCCGCTCTGGCTGCGCCGGAGCCGGTGATCGCCAAGCCCTCGCTTGCTGGCGCACATCGTCATCGCCGCCGCCCTGCTTGAGATCCTCACCGCAACGGCAGGGCTCGGCCAGCCCCTGCCCGGGCCGCCACCACCCCGGCAGCCCCGGCACTCATCAGCCCCGAGCGGCAACACCCGGCCGCCGGGCCGCAGCGTGACACCACACGACAAGCGCGCAATCGGCTCGATCTGCATGTCGGCGGCCACCTCTCGGACGCAGGTAGCGGCAACGTCCAGATCAGACGTTATGACTCCGCGTCGGGTTGGTGACTGCCGGCCGCCAGGTCTGCGCGGGATCCCTCTCTTGCTTGCGGGTGGGCCTGATCGCGGTCAGTCAGGATGTCATCCGCGGGGAGGGCGGGTGCAGCGCTGTCGCTGCGGGCGAACCCTTGTTCGCCTGATCCTGTCGAGGCCGCGAGGCACGTTCGGGCGTACCAAGGTGATGAAGTCGGCCGGCGGCTGGCCGGCAGCCCTCAACCCGCCAGGTCGACGCGTGTCACGATGCCGCTGTCGTACTGCGCCACCCACACCGCGCCGTCTCCTACGGCCATGTACGCGGGAGAGATCCCGACGCTGACCGGGGTTCCGACGACCGAATTTGTGGACGGGTCAACCAGCACCAACGTCGCAGGTCTGCTCTGGTCGGGTTCGTAGAGGGTCGGAGAGGTCGAGCCTGTCGCGGTGAGCGCCCAGACTCCGTTGAGTCCTGCTCCCGTTTGCACTACCCGCGCGAGCGGGATTTCAGCCACCACCGCGTTCGTGTCCGGGTCGATCCGGTCAACGCCTGTCCACGCCGGGGCCCACAGGCTGTTATCGAAGGCGGCCTCGGGGATGCTCGATTCGGGGGCATTCGAGACTTGGCCCGTGGCGGGGTCCACCGACACCCCGGAGCCGCCGTTGTTCGAGATGTCGACCCACAGTTTGCCTTGCAGGTAGGCGAGATCTGTCGCGCTGTCAGGCAAAGATATGGGCTGCCCGCTGACCTGGTTTGTCGTGGGATCAATTGTCACCAGTTCGCTTCCCGACGTTCCCTGCCTGGTCACCCAGACAGCCGCCTCGCTTGCGGCGATCCCCAGCAGGGTACCGCCCACGCCGATGTTCGCGGTCACGCTATTTGTCATGGGGTCGATTCGGGCAACCGACCCGGAGTGTGTCACCCAGATGCCGCCCGCGGCCGCGGCGAGTCTGCTGAAGTCCCCGATTCCAGATACAGGGATCGTTGCCGCAATCTGGTTGGTTGATGGGTCGATTCGCACGACTGAGCCGCCTAGTGTCGAAGCCCAGACGCCGGAGTACGCGGTCACGATCGCGGTTACTCCCCTGGGTAGCTGGATAGACGCGGTCGGGACCGGTTGAGCGGGAGCAGATTTGGCCGCTGCGCTGCTCAGCATGACACCTGAGAGCTGCAGCACTGGGAAGACGATACCGCTCACGACCAGCACGGATGCGACGATTATTCCGAGGAAGCGGTAGGACGGCTGGTTGCTGCGGATTCGGTCGGCAAGCTTGGCCCGCCAACTCCCGCGTCGCCGCTCAATGCTCTCGACCAGATCCCTGCGAAGCCGGCTGATGAAATCATATTGGTTGTCCATCAGAGTTCTCCCAGAAACTCTTCCAGGCGCGCGAGCGCCCGGCTGACCCTCACCCGTGCCGCGTTCTCGGAGCATCCGAGCCGCCGGGCCACCTCTGGATAGGGCAGGTCGTTCGCGACACGCAGGATAACTGCGCTTGACAAGGTCGGAGGGAGCCGCCTCACTGCCTCCTGAATGGCACTTCGCAGGGGCCGGATGTCGGCAAGCTCTTCTATTCTTTCCAAATCCGGGTCTTCGACGAGCGTCCGTGCCACGCCGAGCCGCTTGCGCGCGCGGCTGTCCGCTTGCTGGCGGCGGATGCTCCTGCTCAGCTCGTGGCGGGCGATCCCCAGGAGCCAGGCCCGAGCAGGGGCGCCCGTATTGCGGTACCGGCCCCGGGACAAGAACGCCTCCGCGAAGGTCTCCGCGGTCAGGTCGGCCGCCAGTTGCCCGCTTGCGGTGCGCCTGTAAAAGAAGGACAGGAGAGCCGATACGTGCCGGTCGTAGAAGATCCCGAACAGCTCGGGGTCCTCTACCGAGCCCTGCAGCAACTCGGCATCCGATTTCTCCCCAGGCCCACCTGGCCCGCCGACCGGCGTTGTCATCGTCACCCGCTTGTTGTATGCCGTTTCCGCGCTGTCTTGTTACCAGGATCGCGGGGAGCGGCCTGATGTACCCGTGGACGGCATGAGGTACGCCGCCCGGGCCATGGCGGCCGCAGCCAGGCGTCAGGCGGCTCGGCAAGCCTGGCAACCGGGACGGGTTAAAGAACCGCGTTGCTCCGCGGGCAGAAGGCCGGAGCGGCCGGCTGGAGTCGGCTCGTGAGCCTGCTTACTACGCGGGAGGCTGACCGACAGCCGAACGCTCGGGTTGCGGCGCGGGCCAGGCGGGTGCGGAACTGAACGCGGATGGCTAGCGCCGGGTGCAAGCCACCATCCCCTTCCGGCTGCGGAAGGGTCGAGCATCACAAGTTGGGCATGGGACCCCGGCGGGGCGGGCAAGCCGGGCTGTCCCGTCAGCACAAGATCAAACCAATGGCAGATCTAGTGGCAATCATGCTTGCAGGCGCCACCGGCAGCCGCGCAGATCAGGAAGATCTGCGCGCGATCAGCTGTCCGCGAAGTCGACCCGACTCCGGCAAATAATCGGCGTTATGTGCGCTTTAGCCCAGTTCTGGTTCGGCTCCGTGCCACGCAGCGTGGCTGTGCCGCGCGGACTTCGGTGCGCCGACCGGGCCATAGGAGCCGCGGCCATCAGATTGGATGGGTGATCGGACAGTCTCGCCGCGAAGCCAGCAAATCGCCGCCTGGATGGCTTCGCAGTACCGGGGCGGCATGCGGGCAGTCCGGCGCCGCGAACTGGCCTCTTGGCGGCTAAGTGCGATCGCTTCTTCGGCGGCGAGGTCTTCTTGACTTAGGTCGTACGCTGCCGGGCGACGAATCGGCCGGCCGGTCAGTGGTGAGCCGGGCAGGTCGCCGAGGACCCAGTCGAGGAGGTCTCGGATGCCGCGCTGCCATGCGGCGTTCATCCATTTGGGTTCCCATCGCCAGGGGTCGGCGGCGGCGGCCGGGTCCATGGGTTCTGGCAAGTCGAAGGCCGCGAGGCTGCGCAGGGCAGCGCTGCGGACCTGGTGGATTTCCTCGTCGGTGGGCGCGTAGTCGTCGCGGGCGCCAATGAAGCGGCCTCGGTGCTCGTCGTCGACGGGGATCTCGTCGCTGACGCCGGTCAGCCAGGTCAGGATCCCTCGGGCGTCGCCGAGCTGGTCGCAGTAGTCCGACGGGACGCCCGGCGGCGCGGTTGAGCCCTCGGGGTCCGCGTCCGCCTCGGCGAGGATGGCCTCGCGGGATGGTGGTTCGCCCGGGGGCAGCGCCAAGGTGACCGGGGACGGCCGCGTGCCGGTCAGCGCCCAGGACCAGGCGAGCGCCGCGCGGCCGTCCCCGCCGGTCTCGAGCAGGCTCTGCGCCAGGACGGCTGCTACGTACTGCCGGGACCTGGTCACTGGCGGCGGCAGCATCTCAGGCAGGTCGACCGTAGTCACAGGTCTGACGGTATTGCGGCTCGAGTTTTTCATCCAGCCTCTCTCTCAGACTCGGTGCGGCCAGGACCAGCGTTAGCGGCCTGGAACGACTCCAGTACTTCTTGTGCAGGCCTGATCTCCGGCTGCGAGGGCTGGAGTATGGCCGCACGCTGACGGCGGGCCTGCTCGGGCCACGCCTGGCCGGGCTCCAGGTCGGGTTCCTCCGCGGGCAGGCGGAGACTGACCAGCTCGTCAAGCTCGCGTTGAGTTGCTTGCGCGTCCCGCCAGGTGCGCAGCAGCTGAGCGGGGACCTGCATGTCGGCGGTCTCGGGAGTAAGTCCGAGTACGGCCAGCCCGTTAGGCTGCGGCCTTCGGGCCGGGACGGGCTGCTGCTCGGGCCGATGGCGATTGCCGGTCTTGCGCCGCGCGGCCGGCCCGTCGAGGGTGTCCTGCATCCACTCTCCGTTGCTGCCTGCCTCGGTCGCCGGTTCCCACCAGCGCCGGGCAGCGGCTTCGGCGTGGTGCGGGCGGAGAGCGGCGACTGGCCGGCCGGGGTGCCGGCGCCTCAGCTCCAGGTCCGCCGCCACCGCGATGCGGCGGGTTGCATCGGTGACTTGTTCCCAGTTCCGCCGGGTTTCCTGCACCTGGGTGAGCAGCCGCAGCTCGGTTCCTGCCTTGGTCTCGACGGTCCGCCATCGGCGCGCCAGTTCGCGGTGCCGGATCGCTGCCTGCGGGTCGCGGGCGGACGCGGCTTCGTGTTCGGCGCGGACGGCGTGCACGTGGGCGTCCCGGGCGGCGGTGCGGGCGAGTTGCAGTTCTGGGGTGACGCGCGGTGGTGCCCGGGCGGTTTCGCGTTCGTAGGTTCCGCGGCGAAGCCACAGGTCGCCGTCGGTGCAGTGCCGCAGGCCGATGCCGTCGATCCGGGCGGCCGCGGCGAGCGCGCCGTGCCAGGTGGCGCGTGCCTCGGGACTGGCCTGCGCGGGTTCGGGACCGATCGGGTCGGCGGGATGGCCGTACCGGTACCGTTCCCGGTAGGCGGCGATGACGCCGGCGCGCTGTTCCCAGTCCAGCCGCGCGGCCGGGTCGCCCGGGAGCGGGCCGAGCCTGGCGGGCCCACAGCGGCTGGGTCCGGGCGGCGTGCTCGCCGAGCCTGCGGGTCCGGTCATCCATCGCCGCGGCCAGCTCGCGGAGGAAGTCCCTCAACTCCTGCGGGCCGGTTCCGGGCACGCGGCCAGCCCAGCAGCCCGGTGGCTGCGGCCGGGCGCCGCGGAGCATGCGGCGGGCCCGGGAGTCGATGACGCGGGCTACGTCACGGGCGCCGGTCATGGTCCTGGCGGCGACGGCCTGGTGCAGCCCCTGGCAGCCGTCCAGGCCGGCGGCCTCGGCTTCACGCAGCGTCCGCCACAGCCAGGTCAGCGCGGGGTCATCGAGAGCCTGCTCGGCCAGGTCGCCGCCAAGCGCCGCGCGGAGCGCCTGCCCGAACCTCGCGTGCTGCTCGCGGCGGACCAGGTCGTCCCAGATCGCGCCGAGCACGCCGAGGTCGTCGGCGCGGGCCAGCTCGCGTTCCAGCGTCTCGGTGGCCGACAGCTCGCTGCCGTCCCTGGCCATCACCTGGGCCATGACCGTCACCGGATCAAGGACCGGCCCGGTGTCGCCATCGCGGGTGCGCGGCGGCCGGCTCGCTTCGGGCGGCAATCCGGCGCGCTCGCGGTCCAGCCCGATGGCGCGGTCCAGTTCCGGCGCGCGACCGCTGCCCGCGGCGACGTCGGCCAGCCCGGGGCTCTGCGTTATGCAGTAGGCGTAGTTCGCTTCCCGGCCCCGGCTCATCGCGACATTCAGGCCCTGCCGGCCGGCCAGCCCGTCGACCAGGACGTGGGCGGTGTCGGTGGTGCGCCCGAGCGCGGCGTGCGCGGTCGTGGCGTAGGCCAGACTCGAGTGCGCGGCCAGATACCGCTGCGGCACTCCGAACGGCGCCGACCACCGGGCCTGCCCGGTCGCCGGGTCGCGGTCCAGCAGGCGGCGCACCGCGACGCGGTCGCCGCCGTGCCCGGCGGGGGTGGCGGTGATCAGCAGAATATCGCGGTTGGCCAGGTCCCGGCCGTTCTGCCCGGCCGGGATCTGCCGGTTGGTGCGGCGAGCGGTGACCAGGTCCCCGGCACTGGCGGACTCGCCCGCGACGAGGCGGACCTGCGGGCCATCGGCAACGCGGCCGTAACGGATCAGGTCATCGCGGGCGCGGCGGGACAGCTCGCGGGCCTGGTCCTCGGTCCGGGCGACCAGCACGGTGTCCAGGCCGGCCAGGTAGTCGGCGAGCCAGCCGCGGTACGCCTGCTCGGCGGCTTCCTCCGCGGTGCCGCCGCGCAGCCGCCCGTGCTCCTCGTAGCCGGCCAGCACGGTGACGTCGCCGCGGACAGCCGCTGGGCGTGCCAGGCCCGGGACCTGGCCGCGGGCAGCGTGGCCCAGGCCAGCGCCAGCTCGGTGGTGACCGTGTCCGCGCCTGCGGCCTCGGCGAAGACGGCGAACTGCCCGAGCAGCTGGCCGGTCCCGTCCAGCTGGAAGCCCAGGGCGCGGCGGGTGGCCAGCGCCAGGACGCCAGCGGCCTGTACTACCTCCGCAACCGCTAATACGACCCCGCCACCGGCCAGTTCCTCACCACCGACCCGCTCCTCGACCTGACCCAGGCACCCTACAACTACATTTCCGACGACCCGCTGAACGGCACCGACCTCACCGGCCTGTGCGGCTTCTGGTGCAACGTCGGCATCGGCGCCCTGATCGGTGTCGCCGTAACAGCCTGCATCATCGCCGAGCCCTGCGGAATCGCATCCGGCGGCGCCCTCGCGCTGGCCGGCGGCGGCACCCTCGCAGCAGGCGTCAGCGTCGACGTCCTCCTCAGCGGCGCCACACTCGGCGCCGGAATCGGCGCCGCAGGCTATGCTTTGGCTTCTGGACCCCCTGCCAACGGCGGTACCTGCCCATCCGCGGACTCGCCACCGAGCCCGCGAAACCTAAACGACCTGTCGAAGAGCGCACGCACGACGACTAATGAACAATACATCTTCCAGCGCCTAAAGGAATACAACAGCATCGACCCCAACGTCGCGAGCGAGCGCTTGCATGAGATCAAACTTGAGAATGGCCTGCGGGGCGACGAAAATGTCACGTTCGACATGTCTGGGAATGTCTATGGCCCGAACGGAGACTACCTGGGATCCTTGACTCAAGGTGGCAAGTAGTGAGTCGACAGTCAATGCGCACCGGCTACGCGATCGTCAGATACGACGGAAGCCTCGCCTCTTCGGCCGAAGGGAGAGCTGAACTTCTGATCAAAGTAGTCAAGGTCATCTTTGATGAAGACGAGGCATTCCGTGAAGTAGAACGTCTCAACAGTCTGCGGCGGACGACGGCAACTCATTATTTCGTTAGCGCTACTCGCATCCACGACGAGTAACCGATTTGTGGCGGGTGCGGCTGCGTTGTTGGGTGCCGGGCCGCTGGCGGTTCCGGGCGCGGCGGGCGCGCAGGCTGCGGCCCTCCGGGCGGCCGGCACGTGGGGCCGGGCGATCGCAGTGCCCGGCCTGGCGGCCCTGAACAAGGGTCGGCACGCCGACGTCCTGTCGGTGTCGTGTCCCTCGGCGGGCAACTGCGCGGTCGGCGGGTACTACCAGAACCACGGTAAGCAGGGGTTCCTGGCCGTCGAGAGCAACGGCCGCTGGCGCCAGGCGATCGAGGTACCCGGCCTGGGGGCCTTGAACAAGGGCGGGCCGGCCCAGGTCTACCAGGTGTCATGCGCCTCGGCGGGCTCCTGCGCGGCCGGAGGGTTCTACCGGGACGGCGACGGCCATCAGCAGGGGTTCGCGGTCAGCGAGAGCAACGGCCGCTGGCGCCAGGCGATCGAGGTGCCCGGCCTGGGAACCCTGAACAAGGGCGGGAACGCCGCCGTCAGCTCGGTCTCGTGCGCCTCGGCAGAAAGCTGCGCGGCCGGCGGAGCCTACACAGACGGCGATGGCCATCAGCAGGGGTTCGTGGCCGTCAAGAGGAACGGCCGCTGGCGCCAGGCGATCGAGGTGCCCGGCCTGGGGACCCTGAACAAGGGCGGGACCGCCGCCGTCAACTCGGTATCGTGCGCCTCGGCAGGCAACTGCTCCGCCGGCGGGGACTACTCCACCGACACCTCCGGCGCCACGCAGGCATTCGTGGTCAGCGAGAGGAACGGCAGCTGGGGCGCCGCCCAGCAAGTCGCCGGAGCCCTGAACGTCGGCGGGGAAGCGAGCGTTGGCTCGGTGTCGTGCGCCTCGGCAGGCAGTTGCTCCGCCGGCGGCGGGTACAGGGATGGCTCGGACAACTACCAGGCGTTCGTCATCAGCGAGGTGAACGGAACCTGGGCCGCCGCCCGGGAAACCGCCGGGAACCTGAACATCAACGGGGCGGCATCGGTCTACTCGGTGTCCTGCGCCTCGGCGGGCAACTGCTCCGCCGGCGGGGACTACGATTACGCTTACAACTTCGGGTTCGTCGTCAGCGAGAAGAACGGCGTCTGGGGCAAGGCCATCAGCGTACCCGGCCTGGGGGCACTGGCCTTCCGGTTTTCCGACGTCTTGTCGGCGTCGTGCGCCTCAGCGGGCAACTGCGCGGCCGGCGGGGACTACGAGACCGGGGGCGGCAACCAGGGTTTCGTGGTCAGCGAGAAGAACGGCGTCTGGCGCAAGGCGATCACGGTGCCCGGCCTGGGTTCCCTGAACGAGGGCCGGTACGCCGGGGTCGAATCGGTGTCGTGCGCCTCGGCGGGCAACTGCGCGGCCGGCGGGTACTACTCCGAGACCGGCCGCCACCTCCCCTTCCAGGGATTCGTCACCTAGGACGGCACGCGCACCCGCCACGCCGGTCCCGTGTCAGGCATCCGGACAACCGGACCTGAGTGGCCCCGGCGTAGCCCAGCATGCTCGCGGCCGAGCCCGGCCACCGAACCGGATATTCCGCCCGCCGCGGCTGGCAAAATCCGCTCAGAATAGTAGGCATTTATACTCGGCACTCGAGTTTCGCACTTTTCTGGCGTCCGTGGTCATGAGGGGCTATCTGCGCGGATGGGGTGATCGCGACACGCCGGACGAGCTGGGTCCAAGATCCGTGATCTAGGACGGGATAGACGGAAGCATCGGCGGTGCTGATGTCCGCCTCTGCCGGGGGAACCCGCCGGTGCTTCCGTCGCTGAATCTACCGGTTTCGCTGCTGGGCGTGCTGATGACCGTGCGCCCGTGTTTCACCGCGCCGGCGTTCACCACCTTCTGCGGCCTGGTCGCCGGCCTGGCCGGGCAGGTCCGGCGGCGCACGGTGTGCGGCATGCTGCTGGGCGCGTGCCTGCGCTGGCCGCACGACCGCGCGCACTACTTCTTCTCCCGGGCCCGCTGGGAGCTGGACGAGGTCGGGTCACGGTGGCGTTCCTGGTCGTGATGATGTTCCTCGATCCCGGGGCCGACATCATGATCGCGCTGGACGATTCGGTGTCCGTGCGCACCGGAAGCAGGACATACGGGGCCGGGTGGCAGCACGACGGCAGTGCCCGGAACCTGCAGAAACTCTCCTATGGTAACTGTTTCGTCACCGCGGGGATCGTGGTCGGGCTGTCGTTCTGCTCGCGGACCTGGTGCCTTCCGGTGCTGGCCCGCCTGCACCTGCCCGGCAAGAACGCCGGGCCGTCCAAGGTGAAGGTCGCCGCTGACCTGGTCGCGATCTTGGCGAGGGCGTTCCCCGGCCGGATCCTGCATGTCGTGGGGGACGCCGCCTGCCACGGGCCCGCGCTGCGCACGCTGCCCGGGAACGTGACCTGGACGTGCCGGCTGCCCGTGTCCGCGGTCTTGCATGACCTGGCGCCGCTTCCCACCGGCAAGCGCGGCCGGCCCAAGACGAAGGGCGAGCGTCTGGGGAAGCCCGCTGAACTGGCCAAAAACGCGACGTGGACCACCCATGAGGTCATCACCTACGGCGGCCGGACCGACATCAAGCACACCGCCACGATCAAGTGCCTGTGGTACGGCTCCTTTCACACCCGCCCGGTGACCGTGGTGCTGTCGCGTGATGAGCACACCACCACCGGCTACA
>WNGR01011380.1_pt1 | contig 16333 bp, 21 predicted proteins | sample 5407581 | NCBI WGS metagenome assembly WNGR01 (sample SAMN13153383, study PRJNA577476) | soil metagenome | isolation source: 80 cm soil or saprolite under Garry oak tree replicate 2 | place: USA:California | collected 2016-06-15 | reverse complement strand
AGTTGCGTGTGCCCACTTTTGGAGTTGTAGATGATTCCGAGAACGTAGCTGACGCGGACGAAGCTGATATCGTTCACCCGGTCCAAAGTCACCTTGTCCTCAGCCTCAACGTACATTGTTCCTAGCTCGCGCGCTCGTTCTGGGAAGACCGAAAAGTCTGCTCCGTACTCGTTTGGAATGAAGGAACGACAGGTGCTGGTTATCATGAATCTTCGAAAACTCTCCAGCAGGCACGTTGTTTCCAGTTTAGCCATTCTCTTAACGCCTGAGCCCTTCGGCTCAGGATAGAAAGCGCAGGCTGAGGCTATTAACCTCACTCCTTAACACACACACTTTTCACCGTGCCCGCACTAAGAACTAAGAAGAAGATGGGTCAGGGGGAGCGTACCAGACTTCTTTTCTACCCCCTAACTTATCTTTCCCCGAGCCGTAGATTTCACGAGTCAAGGCGTTGTAAATGGCCATTCTCGTCCGGGTCCCAGTCCCGATTCTAGAGGACCTCGTCGAGGCAGCAATCTCGAAACAGGGAAACATATACCGAGCAGAACTCGCTAAACTAATTGGTGCGTCCAAGGAATCGCTTGATGGAAAAACGTCCCTTTACTTGATCAGTCTCATGAAGCTCTGCGGCTTCGCCGAGGCAGACATGGCCAACGTGTTGAGAAAGTCGAAGATCGTCAACCAGAGGGGGGCGGTAACCCACGACATTTCCGCGGGGGACGAGCTGAAAGGAGTTATCGATAACGCCTTAGAAGGATTCCAGTTGCTGATTTCCGAGAGCTTCAAACCAATAGCGCACGAAAAAGAGGATTTGTTCAACCCGGCGGCGTACAGGAAGAAGAACCCCGAAAAATGAAGCTCCGAAACCCTCCGGAAAACAGGGGTAAGACAGACACCAGTCTACGGTGGATCCCTTCCTCCTTAGTCTAGCCAAGAGTCTTATCACGAGGAATCGAAGAGAAACTAACGAGAACAGCGTTATAGTCGTGAAGATGCGGATAAATAGGTAAAACAAGGTAAACTAGTAGTTGAGAGATAATTGTCCGCTCAGAGACCGGCCCAGGAAGAAGACCCCGTAGCGACGCTCGCGGAAGGTTTGAGCATCTGGGTTGGAAAACTAAGCGACCTTGTCAAGAAGGTCGTTGACACCGGGCCAATTCGAAACGTGATCAACTGGGCCCGAATGTACTCTCTCTGGCCGGTCAACATCACAACCGCCTGCTGTAGCGCCGAGTTCGGCGCAGCCAGCGGTGCCCGACATGATCTCGAACGATTCGGAGTTCTGCCGATAGGTTCTCTCCGGCAATCAGACCTCATCGTGATCGAAGGGACCATCACAAAAAAGATGGCGAAACGGCTCCGGATGATCTACGACCAGATGGCGTTGCCCAGATATGTGATCGCGATGGGAGACTGCGCCATGTCTGGCGGCCTATTCCATGATTCCTATAGCATTGTGAACGGTGCGCACGAGTTTGTCCCAGTGGACGTCTACGTTCCTGGTTGCCCGCCGAGACCAGAAGCTTTGGAGCAGGCAATCATTATGCTTCAAGAGAAGATCCGAAGATCAAAGGTGTACGAACAAGGATGAGCCTCTCTCATGAAAGAGAAGATGATATCATCCGGAAACTGAAAGAAAACTTTCCCAGCGGCATTAAGGAAACAAATGTCATCCGTCGCGCGAGGCTTGAAGTGACCGTCGCGTCGGAAAAAATCAAAGACGTGGCGATATTTCTCCGAGACAAACTTGGGTTTGACCATCCAAACGGGGTCTCTGCTGTCGACTACAATCGAGAAAACAGGTTCGAGATAGTCTACCATATCTCATCGATAGGCATCAAGGAAATGCGAGATCTGGTTCTCGACTTGAAAGAGTCAGTTCCCAGAAACGCTCCCAAAGTGGGATCTCTAGTTTCTGTCTGGTCCGGCGTTGAGAACTATGAGCGAGAAAGTTTCGAGATGTTCGGAATAACATTTGATGGCCATCCGAGATTGGAGAAGCTGTTTCTTACCGATAACTGGGACGGGCCCCCTCCTCTCCGGAAGGACATACGATTCCCTACGGACTGAGACGACGATGTCAGCACCCCCGAAACCTGTTCCCCTTACAACTGTTGAGTCCACCGAGACTTCCGACTCTGGAGCTCAAACTCTCACGTTGAGCGTTGGTCCCCAGCACTCCGGCTCCGGACACATGCGGCTGATCGTAGAAGTGGACGGGGATATCATCGTCAACGTTGCCCCGGACCCCGGCTATGTCCACAGGGGCATCGAGAAGATCATCGAGCTTAGAAACATAATCAAAAGTATCCCGGTTATCGAGAGACCCTCGATTATCGACGCTTCAAACCTCAACCATGCATGGGTGAGATCAATTGAGGAGATTCAGGGGGTCGAGGTCCCGCGAAGAGGGCAGTATCTTAGAACCCTTCTGAACGAGATGAATAGGATAATGAGCCATCTTTACTGGCTCTCCATCTACGGCGTATTCCTCGGGCACACTACCATGTTCATGTGGCCCCTCGGTGATAGAGAGCTATTCATCGATCTAGCCGAGAAACTCACCGGAGCCAGGATCACCTACTCATACCTCGTACCGGGCGGGGTCCGTCGCGATTTGCCACCAGGGTTTGCTGAGGAGGCTGTCAAGAGAACAGAATACTTCGAGAAACGACTGAAGGAGTACGATCGGATTTTCTTCAACAACCCGTTGTTCACATCCCGTGCGAAAGGAATCGGGGTGCTGTCGAAGGAGAAGGCGATAGATCTGGGCTGCACAGGGCCGACGCTTCGTGGCTCGGGTGTCGACGCCGATCTTCGCAAGGACGAGCCTTATGCTGCTTACCCTGAACTCGACTTTGAAGTCTCAACGCGGCCCGATGGCGATTCCTTCAGCCGGGCGATGGTCCATATGGATGAGATGCGAGAGAGCTGCAAGATAATCCGCCAGATCGTCAAGAAAATTCCTGCGGGACCCATCAGGAGAAAGGCCCCGATAGTCTTGCCCCGGGGGGTTGCATATGGAAGGGTCGAATCGGCGAGGGGCGAGTGTAGCTTCTATCTCATCGGAGAAGGGGGCGACAAGCCCTACCGGGCGCGATACATTACGGGATCGTACAGAAACATGGCGGCCATACCTGCAGTTCTGCTTGGAAACCGTTTGGCGGACATGCCTACGGCTTGGTGGAGTATAGACTATTGGCCGGTAGAGGCGGACAGGTAGAAAGGCGATGGCCCCGATCGTTGGGAAAGCGAAGGCGGCGGTTGATATATCGATCGCCTATCTAACAGGTATCCGTCATCTCTTCCATAGACCGTACACGTTGAGATTTCCGCAACAGCGATATGCGGTTGAGAAAGGATACAGAGGACGGCATCTGCTCCATCTTGATCGATGCACTGGCTGTGGGATATGTGCCTGGATCTGCCCGGAGAAATGCATCACGATCGTGCCTCGAGGCCAGAGATGGTATCCGCAGTACTTTTACGGCCGCTGCTGTTTCTGCCACTTCTGCACGGATTATTGTCCAGAGTTTGCGTTGGAGGAGACTGTGGAGTATGATATTGCGGAGTATACGCGTGACCGGCTTGTGTGGAGTCCTGAGAGGCTTTCCAAGCCGCCTGTAAAGAAAGACGACAAGTACGTTTTCAGCGTCGATACGATCGGGGGTGCGTCGCAGGTACCCCGGAAGGAGGAATAGACATTGTCAGGGCAGGCCGCGCCGAAACCCGCAGTAGCACCAGCAGCGCCCCAGGCTATGGCTCTGAAGTCGACTGTTGAGGGTGAAGGCTGGAAAGCGCGGCCGATCAAGCTCAAGATCTTCGGGAATCTCATCCAGGAGGTTGTGAACAAGAACCTGTGCATGTACTGCGGAGCCTGCATCGCCTCCTGTCCCATCGACATTCTCTTTCATAGCGAAAAGGAGGAACCTGTCATGCGGGGCACTTGTGCTGCCTGCCAGGTCTGCTATTATAGCTGCCCTAGGATCGAGTTGCCGGTTGCGGAGATTGAGCGACAGGTCTTCGGACGGTCGAGAACTGCTGAAGAGGCGATTCTCGGAATCCATGTTGGAGCGTACTCGGTCAAGTCCAAGGACCCTGACGTTGCTAGGCGTGCGCAGGACGGTGGTGCCGTAACTTCTCTCCTCCTTTACGCGCTCGATCGAAAGATCATTGACTACGCCGTAAATTCCGGTCTTACCTCGGGCAAGCCTTGGAGGCCGGAGCCGCAGATTGCGCGCACGAAGGAGGATCTGTTGAACCATGCCGGATCCCGATACACGCCAGGAGGCCAGGTGGGGGGACTCGCGGAGGTAGCGATCCCTAACCGGTCAGTTGTTAACTTCCAGGAAGAGCGTATCGCTCTTGTCGGCTTACCGTGCGAGCTTCAGGGAAGCTGGCGGATGGGCACCCACTGGATCGCCGCGCCGAAACTTGCGAGAAATCTTGTCTTCACAGTCGGCCTCTTCTGTTCCAAGGTGTTTGACTATCAGAAGATGATGGTCGACTATGTCCAGGGCAAGAGGGGAATAGACCTCAACAACGTAACCAAGGTCAACATAAAGAGAAACAGGCTGCTCGTCTACGTGGGCGACAAGCTGGCCATCGACGAGCCCGTCGAGGCTGTCGCCGCTGCCGCACGCGAGGAATGCAATGTCTGCGTTGACTATTCGGCTGAACTGGCTGACATTGCGGTGGGCGCTATTGGATCGTCTCCTGGATGGAGCACGGTAATTACTCGGAGCCCGAGGGGAGACGAGATACTGAGAGGTGCGGTTGAATCAGGATACTTGGACATGAAACCGCTGGATCCCGTTGGCAAAGGGATAAAGTTCCTCGAGAAACTCTGCGAGAAGAAACGGCTACGGGACCCCTCCGCCTATCTCCGCCACGAGACAGCATTCCCGAAACCGGAGCCAACTTTGTTGCCGCTCGAGATCCCCCACTAGAAACTCGACAATCCTCAACTGTCGTGGGGAATCTGTCTAGTCTGAGCGATTCTCCAGGACTGAACGATCTGAACGGCTCCTCAAGACTTCCCTTCACAAGGATCTGAGGAGGGCTCTCTTACGTCGCGAGGTCGAGTCGCTAAGACCCCCCCTCTGATAGAGAAAATTTCCTGTCTGGCACTGATAATGAGCGAGACAGGTTGATCAGGGTAGAATATGAGCTTCATCCTGTTTCTGAACAGGACGCTTAATCGTCGGGCGGTGTTCGAACGAAAATTTTGGGCATGTCCCAGATTCGAGATCAGGGCTGATAATGGGGGATTTCGTAATCCAAAGTGTTCCCTCAGACCACTCTCGCGTCGAAAGATGCTGTCCTCTAATCCCACCTCTTTTTCCGAGGAAAATTTTCCGTCACAACCATAATGAGCGAGTCTTGCGATTCAGGGTTCAGTCCAGCCTTGGATGTGATCGCGAAAAGGCGGAAAGTCTAGCGCCATTCTCGAACGATTCTCAGGCAAGTTTGGACCCGCGGTCCTATTCGACATTGCCGTTTATTCTGGGTGATACCTTCTCCAAGAAGGACAGTGGTATTGTGGTTATGGAAGGGGCCTGTGCGGCGGACCCAAGTCTTTGACAATCGAGGAAATTGGGCCCATCGATCTATGAGCATGCCGACGCCCGAACGCTCTCGGAGGAACAAGCATCTGCAAAAGGTTTCTCACCGATTGTTTGGAATCCTCTTCCTTGGCTTCCTCGACGGCCGCAACTTCAACAATATCCGCCTTGACTATTTTCGGAGGGCCGTTCCTGTGAGAGGGGCTGCCCAAGAAGTGCTCAGCCAGCAAAGATCCGGGAGCCTGGAGCCCGCAAGAAGGACACGTATCGAAAGCCGCTGCCGTTGCAACGGCGATACTTGGCGTCTGACTTGATTCAACCGTTGCCTCAAGTGTTTTCGTCTTAGCTTTCCTTCTCGTTCTGGCAAAGGGGATCTTGCCCCGGCCCTTCTTGGTGGGAGGGGACGTTCTTCGATGATTGACTGACGAGGCCGATCTAGGTTTCCGTATTGCAAGCATCGGCATTGTCTTTGGCGACGGGTGGCGAGTTCTGAGTACTATCGTCAGCCCTGCTAGAGCACCGCCAAGCAACCCGCCGAGGAACTCGAAGATGATTGGGTCCATGGTTCATTCTTCTCCTCAAGCTAATGGAACATCTAGATACGTGTCTTGGGCGCACTGTTCACAGACGACCCGCCCTCTCGAGGTTCTCCTGACCTGGTCGTCGCTCAGTATTTCTCCCTCGCAGGAGGGGCAGATTATGATGCACTGGCTCATGCGCCTAACCGTCAAGAAGAAGATTGCGCCCGGGGATAATTCCCCGGTTGTAACCAATCCCGACCCTCTCCAGTAACACCCGCTTTAAATAGGGAACAGAAAGTTTCGCAAATCTCACTCTCGACAGAGACCGGTTTTGCAGACCCGAGGGATTGACCCGGGCTAAGCATCGGGAACCGTCGGGACGGTCATCAGTTTCACTTTTACTGCCATCTACTGGATAATACTCGTTGGACGCGGTAGGTTCATGGTAAGACTAATTGGAAAAGGTCACAAACCATGAGTGTCCGCGATGTGGGCGGACGCAGCTGAACGTCTACTTCTCGGAACAGACCGACAACCGGGTGGGCGCCTGGTGCGAGTTCTGCAATCTCAAAGCGTACTATTTCGGCGAAAGACTCGTCGCAATAAATTCCTAGTCCGATTGTGTTTGCAAGAGTCTATTCTGGGGGAGTGGCTCCCTCGGGAATGTTCAGAGTCATCTCTCCTTCAACCATCTTTCTCTGCAGTCGGGCGGTGAAAAGCTCCAAGTCCACATTGAGCTCTTCAAGTCTCTTAATCGCTTCAGGTTGTAGTATCGGGCTGACATTCTGGCCGCCTATACGTCCATACGCAACGGCTTCGAACGGGAATCTTTCTCCCTTGTAGATCGCGTAGCCTGTTAGGAAATTGGCGACGCCGCCACCGACACCGCTCGATTCACCCATCTCGTCGATGAAAACGTCCATGTCGTACTGGAGCTGAGCGTCCTCAGCTTTTCGAAAAGGGTTCTGAGAACTCATCGATGATCAGCCGTAGGCCGGCATGTCTAGTGGGTGCCATTGTCTTGCTCTGAGGCTCCTGACTCGTGACCACGATAGCCAACCTGTGACGATGGATGCGGCCAACAGGACATCTAACGTTGTCGCGCTCGCGGCGAGGCCGGTGGCGAATTGGATCCATAGCTGAGCCGCAAACGCGGCGGCGACAGCAACTAGTCCTAGTGTAGCGGGCCAGAGTTTAGGTTTACGCAAGAATACTCCAGACACCACAGCAGCTAAGGCGAGAATTGCAAAGACACCGAGAACCGCAGGATTGCCGAGGTTGAATGAAGCTATCAAACCGAGCCAGACGCCTGAAACGATGAACAAGATGCTTGTCAGGTTGAGAACGTTGTATCTCGATGGCTGGATCACGGCGGCGGATAATGGTGGTGTGAACGAGAATGGTTTTCCGAGTGCTTGGTTAGCGTTGGTTGTTCCGAGATGTTTTTTGCCAGTGATGACGTTGACGGGAGCGTTGACGAAGTTTTCAACGAGGATGATTCTGTGTTGGCCTATGCCTGAGGCGGGACCGGCCTCTATCGAATAGTCGGGTCCGACTTTGAGTTCGAGTTTTGTGTCAGGCGTGCAGGAGTGCTGGATCGGGTTCCCGGGCTTTGCCTGGATCAGGGTCCAGTTCGAGCCTGTGTTTCTCGTACAGATTAGTGCAGCCCATTTCGAGCCGGGTTCTATCTTGGGAAGTCCTACTTCGGGGGCGAGGTCTGTCATGCCGAACCGCTTGTCTTCACAGAAAGTCTGAGGACAGGAGCGGCATTTCCAGACGTCTATCGCGCCCATGACGTAGCCGTTATCGATGAGGTTGACGACTCCGAAATAGACTACGTCGTGCTGATGTAACTCCAAGACTGGAGTCTGCGAAAGGGGGTTGGTCCTTGAAAAGTCTTGGCACAAAACGGGAGGACATTGGTTTTTTTACCGACGGGGACAATCTCGGGCGCGAACCAGTCTTGCTGGACATCAAGGTCGTGAGGGAGAACCCGGAGATAGTCAGGGAAAGCTTGCGAAAGAGAGGCCTGCCTGACAAGCTGGACCAGGTGGAGCTTCTGTTGAAGCTGGACACTGAATGGCGGCGGCTCCAAGCAGAGGCTGATCAGCTGAGGAAGAGAAGGAACGAGATTACCGCCGCAATCGCGGAGGCGAGAAAGAAGAAACAGGAAGCCACCGCATTGATGAAAGAGGCCGAGGCTGTTCCGGAGAAGATCAAGGGTCTTGAGGCAAGAATCTATGAAGAAAAGGAGAAGATCCAAAATATTCTTCTGAACCTTCCTAACCTCATCCACGACAGCGTACCGTTCGGAAAGGACGAAGATGACAATGTCGAAGTCAGAAAGTGGGGCGCGATTCTAAAGTTCGACTTCAAGACTCTCGACCACATCGATCTAGGACTCAAACGCGGGCTCATCGATATCGAGAAAGCGGGCCGTGTCGCCGGCGCACGGTTCTACTACTTGAAAGAGGATCTTGTCCGGTTGAACCACGCACTCATCCAGTACGGACTAGATTTTGTCGCGAAAAAGGGCTTCCAGCTCTACCAGCCTCCATACTTCCTACGCCGAGACATCATAGCCGGGGCAGTGGCGCTCACCGACTTTGAAGAGGTGATCTACAAGATAGAAGGAGAAGATCTCTACTTGATCCCGACGGCTGAGCACGCTCTTCTCGCGCTTCACAATGACGATATCATCGATCAACCGAAATTACCGTTGCGCTACGCTGGAATCAGCCCATGTTTCCGCAAAGAGGCCGGGGCGCATGGTAGGGATACTAAGGGGATATTTCGGGTTCACCAGTTCGAGAAGGTTGAGATGTTCCTCTTCTCAACTCCTGAGGATTCTTGGAAATTGCACGAAGAGCTAGTCCACAACGTGGAGGAGTTCTTTCAAAGTCTCAAGATCCCACATAGGATCGTGAACGTGTGCACCGGGGACCTCGGGACTGTTGCGGCGAAAAAGTACGATTTGGTGTACCTCTTACCAGGCGGTCAGATCAAAGGTCCGGTACAGAGAGAAGCCGAGCCTTCCAACCAAATACGTGCACACTTTGAACAGTACTCTCGTCGCTACAGAGCGGGCTATCGTGGCGATTATGGAAAACAACCAGACGCGTGATGGAACCATCGAAATTCCGCATGTTCTGCAAAGTTACATGAATGGGCAGAGAGAGATTCCTCAACACCGATAGCTGACTCCTGGAGCGACCGTCGAACGTCACCGGCCAGATCTGTAGACAGGGTTCCTCCGTTATACAAAGACAAGGGCGGTACCGATGAGATAGAGGACGGCTGACGCGGCCACGCCGATAATCAGCGTTTCGAGTCCACTTCTCCAGAACTTCCTTCCCACAATCCGTCCCCTCCAGACTCCAACCCCGAATAGAAACAATGGTGAGATGAGTGCGGCGGCAAGGATCGAACTGTCCTTCGTCGATAGAAGAATGAACGGTGCCAGGGGTATCAGTGCTCCTACCAGGAATGATAAGCCGATCACTCCGCCCATCTTCAACGGGTTCTCTAACCTTGTCTCGTGCACGTGCAATTCATGCATCAAGATATCTTCAAGAAATTTCTCCTTGTTCGCGGATATCTTCTCAACTATTTTCTCGGCTTCGTCTTGACTGAGCCCTTTGGCTATGTAGAAATTTTTCAGCTCGCTCTTCTCTTCTTCGGGCTCCTGTTCTATCTCTCCTGCTTCGCGTTTTGCGTCTGCATGGTAGAGGTCGTATTCTGATCGTTGTGCTAGGAATCCTGCGAAGGACATGGAGATTGCTCCGGCGAGCATCGAAGCGATTCCCGCCAGCCGGATCAGTTGAATTTCGGAGATTGCTCCGGCAAACCCGCTCAGAAATACAAGGTTTGTGAGAAGCCCGTCAGATATTCCCAGTGCGGAGCTTCCAATGTAGCCTCTGGCGCGGATGTGCTTGTGTCTCTCGGCTGGCTGCGTTTTCAGACCGGCTAACTGTCGATCGCGATCCATCTGGGGGTTGTTGAGGGCGGTTGGGTGGGTTATTTCAGCCCTCGCCCTTCCAGTCTACCGGACAGGTTAACTTCCTCGCTAGCTCAACGATAGGAATAGGCGGAGTAGCGTCGACGAGTCCAAGACAGGATTTTACTGTGAAGGAATTATCGTCTGCGACCTGGCCGGATTTCGAGAGGCTTGCGATGAAGCAGGGTCATTGCTGGTGCATGTACTACCAAAGGCCACGACCTGTTCGCGGAAAATTTTCGACAGCTGAGAGGGGGAAGATGAACAGGAAGGCCAAGGAGATGCTCGTTCGGCAGGGTCGTTCCCATGCTGCATTGGTGTACGATGGGAAGATACCTGTCGGCTGGTGCCAGTACGGGCCAAGAGAGGAACTTCCAAGAATCGACGCCGGCCGCAATTACAAAAAGCTAGAACCTGTTTCGGGGAGCAAAAAGCTCTGGCGGATAACCTGCTTCTTCGTCGACAAGGACTATCGAGCACAAGGAGTCGCGCGAGCAGCTCTCAGAGGGGCACTAGAATCGATAGGAAAACAGGGAGGCGGAATCGTCGAAGCATATCCGGTCGTCTCTAAGAATCTGTCAAAGGTTGCGGAGTGGATGTGGTTTGGGTCGCCAAGCATGTTTCGGAGAGAACGGTTCAAGCCGGTCTCCTCACTCGGAACGAGCTATCACCTGATGCGCAGAACTATTCTTCCAAGTTGAGTTGAATTGGCGAGCAAGAAGGGTCCATCTGCTAGTCGACCTTACATGCCGGGTTATGACATGATGTTCCGGAAGGACAAGAGATTTCTGTCTTGGACGTGGGCGGTAGATCATTTTTCGAAAGCACGCAACTATTTCCTGTCTACAACTCGTTCCGATGGCAGACCACATGTCATGCCGGTTTGGGGAGTCTGGCTCGATCGCTCGTTCTACTTCAGCACTGGTCGGCTGTCACGGAAATCCAAGAACCTATCTCTGAATAATCATTGCGTGGTTAGTCCCGAGAACGCGTCGAAGGCCGTTATCTTGGAAGGTACGGCGAAAGAGGTCGGGGAAAGATCGTTGCGCAGTCGATTTGTAGCTGCATACAAGAAGAAGTATGATTGGGATATGAGCGATACCAAGGAGCCGATTTACGAGGTGCGACCTCGAGTGATTTTTGGAATCGCGGAAAATGCCGAGGCAAATCCTACGCGCTGGCGATTCAGAAGTTGACGTTGGCCAAGCAATTGTCTGCGTTATCGGTTTTAGCTCGGTGAGCTTGGACGAAAAAGAGGGGGCCGACAAACTGGAACTGTTTCTACATGCGGCGGGCGCTTTGCCAGAGTCCGACGATGTTTCCTTCAGGGTCCTTGAAGTAGGCTGTGAAGCCCATGTCAGCAACTGGTTCTTTCTTCTTGACCGTCTTGCCGCCTAGCTTCTCGATGTTCTTGAGTGAAGCTTCGATGTCAGGGACGTCGATGGTAATGACGATGTTCTTGTTCGGGTCTTGGCGTTTGGTCAATCCGCCATTGATAGCGCCTGGCTCCGTTGGCATTCCTTGCTGGTTCGATGGTGTGGTGCCTACCATGTGGTATTGCATTCCTGGGTACTGGTTGATCTCCCATCCGAAGGCTTTCATGTAGAAGGTCTTCGCGCGTTCGACGTTGTCGGCCGGAAGCTCGAAGTGTACTACTTTACCGGGCATACATACCAGACGGATGGGCGGAAAATCGCACGTAATAAGCGCTTGCTATACTTCTCTTCCCCTGTGCGTGTGAGTCCATTTAGTCTGGGAACACGTTGCTCAGCGGGTCTTGGGGCGGCGCGCGACGTGAGTAGGCCCCCGGGGGGCCGGAAAATTCGGGCTTACCGGTTTCAGAACTTGATTCAATTGACAGTTTCAATTGCTGTTTCAGAAAGCATGTTTCAAAAGCGGTTTCAAAAACTGGTTTCAAGAGATGTTTCAGAAACTGTTTCCGATAGCCGATTCAACCAGTTGGCTTCAAGTCCTGATTTCAGAACCGATTTCAACAGAGTGATTCTCAAAGCCTGTTTCGATTGGGCTTCAAGGGTTGGACAGGAGTATCCTCTTCCAATCGTTTCCCTTCATGCCAAGTAGGCTCAACGATTGTGGGCAGAATAAGAGAACTGTAGTCAGTAGTGCAACCTGGCCCACTACTTGGTCGGAGAATGTCACCGCACAACTCTCCTGGGTTAGCAAGCGAATAGAGAAAACCTCCGAACACCACGGAGAAGAAACCGGCAAGCGCTAAGATTTTCCCGACGCTTGCTAGGCCTCCGTTGCCCATGAGAAATCCAGAGCGACTCTTGGCACCTTAACGTTCCGTATCCTTCCATGCGATGAAGCGGTGAATGCACCGTTTCAGCCCCACCAGTATGGCTTTACCAATCCGACGCCGAAGCTTGTTTGATCGGAAGACGCGGCTAGTTTTGCGAGGGGAGAACCCGACCAAAGGTAAATTGAGTTCGGGTTTGTCCTTCTGACATATTGAGTTCCTGATAATAACGAAGCCCTTAATCGACTACGTAGACCCCTATGCCCGGGAAGCACGAGGTTTACACAGGTAACGCTAATTAGAGAAGGGCGATGACCTTTGCCGTGTCCCATTCTTGAAGATTCCTTCAGGTACAGTATTCGGCTCATATGGAGTTGCGTGTGTTCTCTCCGTCGTTGGGGGAGGACTAACTCTGTTCGCGGGGTCTTTTGTGCTGAGTGATGCGTTCTTCTCTCAGCTAACAGCAACGGGAGTGATCATGATATTTCTTGGAGGTCTTCTCTACAAGAGATCGAAATGGGCGATTTTCTCGAGTCTCGCTATCATAATCGTCTCTTTGTACGACTGGTTATCTCTTCCTGGGGAAGCCAAATTCGGTCTGCCTGCCAGGTTCGAAGACTTCTCTCCACTCCTTTTTTGTGGGTCCACTTTTCGCTCTGGTGGGTGGAATCCTGGCCCTGGTATGGACCCTTCCTCTGGAAAAATCAAACTTTGCGTCGAAGACTACTCAAGCCGCCTAGAAGGCCGAATCACCGGAGACAAAGGTAAATTGAGTGGGGGTTGCTACTTCCGACATATTGGGTTCCTCGTAAGAACATGGCGGACACGACTACGTAAACCCCTATCCTTGAACGGTGTGATGTTCGGTCAGATTGGGCGTCGCCCGCTTCGAGTCCCGTGCTTTGCGACCGCTGGAACTTCCAAAAGAATCTTAAGGTCCATCACCCCAAAGTCTAGTCCATGAGTCGGAGGGCTGACGTTGCTATCCGTCCGTACTCGGAAGGCGACCTGCCATGGCTGGAGAGGACGCTAGGAGACCCGAGAATGATGAAACATCTTGGCGGACCGGAAGGCGTGGAAAAACTTCGCGAACGTCACAAAAAATTCGTCGCTATGTCTGAAGACTCTAGCGCGGGCTGCATGTTCATCGTAACGATAGGCTCCGAAAAAACCTCGGCTGGTACGGTTGGCTATTGGGAAACGGATTGGGACGGACAGAAAGAATGGGAGACTGGTTGGAATGTTCTACCAGAGTTCCAAGGTGAGGGAATCGCTACCGCTGCAACTGCACTAGTCGTAGAGCGGGTTACCAAGCTTCGGAGTCACAAATATCTCCTAGCTTTTCCCTCGGTGGACAATCATCCGTCCAATGCCATCTGCAGAAAATTGAGCTTCGCTCTCTTAGGAGAGAGCAAATACGAGTATCCGAGAGGTACTGGCGGCTTCATGCGTTGCAACAACTGGCGACTAGACCTCTTTAGGAGCACCATTAAGGAGCAAAGGCACGGGCGAACCTAACATTCCGTTCTGGATCTTTAGGGGCTGAGCAGAATTTCCACACAACCTCTTGTGTCGTCCGCAGAATTTCGACATGATTACTTGGAGAGGCATACTCGTTCGCCTCCTCGCTTTTACAGCCACAAAAGCTAACGTGCATCCTACCCGCTTGACTCAAAAGACGTGGGAAAGAACCCCGACCAAAGGTAAATATTGACTCCTGCCCTCTTCGGGATGAGAGCGGTTTGAGTTGGGGAGAAGAAGACGCCGAGTAGTTAGGATCGTCAAAAAGAAACTCCCCACAGTCTTCACCTGCCCGCGCTGCGGTGAGGAAGCTGTCAGGGTCACGATTGACAAGCAGACTGGACATGCCACGGTTCTCTGCGCTCTATGCCAGCTCAAAGATGAGTTTCCAGCCCATCCCGCCGCCCAGATGATAGACGTCTATTCCTACTTCACAGACCGATTCTACGGTGTCAAGGATCCAAGAGCGATCATTCCTCGGGAAAGAGAGCATATGGTGGCTCCGTCCGAGGAGCCGGAGGAGCCTTCCCTCGAGACCTCAAGTGAGGAGTCCACGGCGATCGAAGTGGTTCCTGAAACTCCCTTGGCCGAGACCCCGACGAACCCCGTTCCCGACATTTCTCCTGCTGAGCCCGTGGAAGCACGCCCATCTCCGGCCGAATCCATGGAGGAAACGAGTCTACCCGAAGAGAGCGCCGCGGCTGAGGAGAGCACGCAATCTGAAGACACGGAGGAGAAGGCTGAGCCTGAAGAAGAAGGCGAGCCCTTTGCGGATATTCTTCAGGAGAACAAGGACAAGAAACGGTACAGTCCTAATCCGCTTCCCCAGCAGTCTTCTGAAACCGACTAGTAATATAGAGAGCTAATTCGCGACGGGCACAGGACGGCCCGTCTTGCTCCACGAAATAGTGAGACCTGTCAGACCGACGACTGCAGCAAGCGATGTTACGAGGCTGTAGGAAAAGGCTGCGGTCGAAGAAACTTGGTCCCATAGGACGCCGAACAAAAAGTTGGCGACTAGCGAGCAGGCGCCTAAGAGAAGATAGTAGAGGGCATAGGCGGTTCCCTTCAATTCTCCCGCTGTCAGAGACGGAATCACAGCACGCTGGACAGTGTCGGAAGTGCCGAGGTATAGCCCGTAGATGAAAGCGATTCCAAAAGCCAGTACAACTCCACTAGTTGTAAGAATGCTGGCTACAGTGGAGAGGGCGAACAGCCCAAACGCACCTATGAGGACCTTATCCTTTCCGATCTTGTCAGCCAGCAACCCTGACGGCAGCCCAGCTACGACAGTTGCCACGTTCAACACCGCGTAGACTAGTGGAACGGTGGCCTGGTCTACGCCGAGAGAGTTCGCCTTCACGAGAACGAACGAAAAGTTGTACGCCCCAACAGCGAAGATTCCAATCACAATTAGAAAGGCCGTGTACTTTCGGTTCAGAACCCTTGCCGCATTCTTGAATATACTCGTTGTCTTCTTGAGGCCACCCTTGTCGACCACGAAGTATACTAGCACGACTACTGCGATCGACCCCGGGACGAGTGATATGAGGAACAGATTTCTGATCCCGATAACGGGGTATGAGTAAGAAAGCCAGGATAGGTCCTATGATAGCGCCAACCTGGTCGAGCGATCGATGGAGGCCGAAGGCACGTCCGCTCACAGCCTCCTTAACTGAGTCGCTTATCAGAGCGTCACGTGGAGAGGTTCGAATTCCCTTTCCAGCCCGATCGGTCAGCCTGACTGCGAGGGCCTGTGCAAAGTTACTAGTGACAGAAAAGAAAGGCTTGGCGACGGTGGAAAGCGCATAGCCAACTATTACCAACGGTTTCCGCCTCGCGATTCGGTCCGAGATCACCCCCGCGAAGCTTCGGAATGCATAGCTCAGTGAGTCCGCGGCGCCCTCCATTAGCCCAAGAAGCTCTTTGGTCGCCCCGAGGTCGATAGTTACGAAGAGAGGGAGGACGCCGAGAATCATCTCAGACGAGATGTCGGTGAAGAGACTCACAATGCCCAAGTACCAGACGTTTCGGAATCCTGGCTCCTTTGCCTGCTCGGTCTCGGCGGCCACGGTCTCGTTGCTCCCTAATTCTTTCTCTCGTCAAAAATCGGTGTTAAGAGGATCACCATTCGATCGACGGTAGCACGCCGGTCTCTCAGGTTCTGAACAACCATTTTCTCGTAGATCTTGAAAATGTTAGTCATTGTCATCCTCGGATGGAGCGGGCTGAACGCTTCCTCAGACCCGGGCGCTCGGATAATGAGACCTCTTGAAATCATCGTCTGAAGCAGGTCCCGGGCTTCGGTCCTTGAGAGTGCTAGGGTTTCAGCGAGCTCATCTACCCCAACATTGCTTCGTTCGAGCATCTGAAGGTAGGCAAGGGTTTCCGGCTTGGGTAGATTGAATTGGCGTTCGAGAAGCTGAGCGATCTCGTTCTTGTCGATTGGCTGGCGCTTGAGAGAGCCCGG
>WNGR01003847.1_pt1 | contig 16342 bp, 11 predicted proteins | sample 5407581 | NCBI WGS metagenome assembly WNGR01 (sample SAMN13153383, study PRJNA577476) | soil metagenome | isolation source: 80 cm soil or saprolite under Garry oak tree replicate 2 | place: USA:California | collected 2016-06-15 | reverse complement strand
CGCAAGCGCGAAGGCGAGCTCGACGCCACCGTGGGGGACACGATTCGCCGCCTGCAAACGGAGTCCGAGGCGACGAGATTCCTGGATCCAAACCAGACTTCGACCGCCGTGCAGGTCACCCGCATCCAGGATGCAAATAAAGGCAGCCTCGAGGCGGCAAAAACCGACGCCCTGCGCCTCATCAACCAGATCAAGCCTTCGCAGCGTGAGATCAACTGGGACTATGCGGTCATCGAGCGCTTCAACCGCAACGACCTCACCAGCTCCCTGATCCCCTTCAATCTTGGCAAAGCGGTGATCGACGGGGACCCAGTGCACAACGTCCCGTTGGAGCCGGGCGACATCGTCACGGTGTTCTCGAAAGAAGACATCCGCGTTCCGATCTCCAGGCAGACCCAGTACATCCGCCTCGAGGGCGAGTTCAACAGCTCGGGCGTGCACCAGATCATGCCCGGGGAAACCCTGCGGCAGCTGGTGGCGCGCGTCGGCGGACTGGCCCCGAACGCCTACCTCTTCGGCGCCCAGTTCACGCGCGAGTCCACCCGCGTGCAACAGGAAAAAACCCTCGAGGAAGCGCTCAACCGCCTCGAGCGCGACATGCAGCGCTTCAACGCGCTTCGGGCGCAGAACGTCACCTCGCCGGAAGACGCGGCCTCGCTCAAGCAGCAGGCGGAAAACCAGCAAAGCCTCATCACGCGCCTGCGCCAGATCCGGCCGATCGGGCGCGTGGTGCTCGAGCTCCCCGAGGAGGCGCAGCCTAAGGACCTCCCCGATCTGCCGCTCGAGGACGGCGACCGCTTCTTCGTGCCCTCGCAGCCTTCCATGGTGAGCGTGTTCGGCTCGGTCTACAGCGAAAACTCGTTCGTCTACAAGCCCGACAAACGCGTCGCGGACTACCTCTCGCAGGCGGGCGGCCCAACCCGCGGCGCCGACGAGGGCAGCATCTACGTGCTGCGGGCGGACGGGTCGGTGAAAAGCAAGCGGCAGACGAGCTTCTTCGCGGCATCATTGGAGCGCAGTCACCTGATGCCAGGGGACAGCATCGTCGTGCCCGAAGAGCTCGACCGCACCACCGTCACGCGGGCGCTCAAGGACATCTCGCAGATCTTCTACCAGTTCGGCCTGGGGGCGGCGGCGGTCAAGGTCATCAGGCAGTGATGTTGGCTTTTGTCCTTCCGGCGCGAGTGGCGATCCATTGGCTTAACGTCATTCCCGTCTTCGTCATTCCCGCGAAAGCGGGAATCCAGCGAACTTAGCTTGAGCCCCCATGCCGGGACACACCGACTCCGGAGTCACCAACGAAGTCGCAGCGGACCGTTCCGCGAATGCCGAGAGCGATGAAATCAGTTTGCTTGACCTGCTGATCGTTCTCGCCAAGCACAAGCGCGTCGTGCTGGGTTTTCCCGCGTTAACAGCGGTTGCATCCGCAATCATTGTCTTTCTCCTTCCGAGCATTTACACCGGGTCGGCCCGTATCCTCCCGCCGCAGCAAAGCGCCTCGGCGGCTTCCGCCCTGCTCAACCAGCTCGGAGGCGCTTTGGGGGGCTTGGCTGGCACCGCCGGCGGAGCCCTCGGTATCCGAAGCCCCAACGACCTCTACGTTGGAATGCTCAAGAGCCGCACGGTCGCGGACAATCTGATTTCCCGATTCGAACTCAGCAAGGTCTACGACGAGGAACGTCTCTCAGATGCCCGCAAGCGCCTCGAAAAGGAAACGACGGTTATGCCTGGCAAGGATGGAATTATCACTATCGAGGTTGACGACGAGAGTCCGAGACGCGCCGCCGACCTTGCCAACGCATATGTCGATGAGCTAAAGAAACTCACGAAAGTCCTTGCGGTCACTGAAGCATCCCAGCGCCGTTTGTTTTTCGAGCAGCAGCTCGTACAGGCGAAAGACAACCTGATCGCTGCGGAGATCGCGGCAAGGCAGGGATTGCAGAAAGGCGGCATTGCGCAAGTCGACGCTCAGGGTCGAAGCATGATAGAAGTCACCGCCCGGCTGCGAGCACAGATTTCGGCCAAGGAGGTGCAGCTCGGCGCGATGCGGACCTTCGCCGCCGAAGGCAATCCTGAGCTCCAGCGAACTCAGGAAGAGCTTCAATCGCTCAGGCGAGAGCTTTCCCGTATTGAGGGTTCCTCCCCGATTGCTGCTATCGGGAGAGGGGACGCCCTGGGCAATAGCGGCCTCGACAATCTTGGCCGTCTACGCGACGTGAAATACCACGAGTTCCTTTACGAGTTCCTCGCCAAGCAGTACGAGCTCGCCAAGATAGACGAGGCAAAGGACGCTACGGTGATTCAGGTCATGGACCAGGCAATCGAGCCTGACCGCAGGTCCAAGCCGAAGCGAGCGTTGATTGTAGTGCTTACTTTTTTGGTTGCAGGAGTCGTTTCGGTCATCATTGTTTTCATTCGCGAGACGATGGACCGGGCGAAGTCGGACCCTGAACGGGCAACAAAGATCAACACCCTTCGGGCATACATCAGAGGGCGAAACGGTCCGGTTCTCTAGCGGATGTTTGTCTTGCCCTACTCGACGTGCCCCGTTATGGATTTTTTCTTGCCCGGGTTACATTCCCTACGTCACCAAGGAATAGAGCAACATCGACCGTCGACGGGTCTTGTCTACCTTCCCTTGCCATGAACAACGTTTCCCGGGCAATATCGTGAAAGAGGCTCTCAGGGTCTTGGTCGAGCGCGTAAGGGATATATTGCGGAGAAGCAGCGCCCACCCGGTCCTTAGGCAGGCAACGCGGTACGCCTGCTTAACTGTAGTGGTTAAGGTTGGGGCCTTGGTAAGGGAAGTTGTAGTCGCCGCCGCATTTGGCGTTAGTGGTGCGATGGACGCCTATCTTATGGCGGTCGTTGTTATCGGATTTCCCGCGGGGGTTCTCGCCAGCCCCGTTCAGACGATCTATGTCCGTGATTTCGTGTTGACTAAGGAGACACGAGGTGAGGCGGCAGCAAACCGCCTCTTCCTTGGTACCGTTCTCACCCTTTTGGTCGTGATGACGGTTGTTCTTATTTTCTGGCTTGCATTTCTGCCTAATATCGTTGCAGTCGTTGGTCAGGGGTTCACGGCAGATCAACGCTCCCTAGTTATCGATTGTGTCCATGCACTGACTATCAACTACCTCCTAACTGGCGTAAATTTGACTGGCTACGGGACTCTTCAGGCGCGTAAAGATTTCGCGCCGGGTGCTTTGATACCACTTGCAGTCCCGGTCGTTTCCCTGTTGATGGTCTTGATGATTGGGGGCGATTTGCGCGCGCTCATATGGGGGCTTAATGTGGGCGCACTGATTGAAACGGTGCTGATATACCGACGCCTAACTCATTCGGGTCTCACGATTTTTAGGCCCCAGTGGCAGCCAGGTGACCGTGAGTCGCTGCGCCGTTTGGCATTGGGAGCTGCTTTACTAGTGCCTACTTGGCTGCTTACTTCGCTCTCGCCGATGATAGAGCAGACCATTGCGTCAAGTCTGGGGAGCGGAGTCGTTTCGTCGCTGGGGTATGCAGTAAGGCTCCCGACGATGATCACCAATATTCTTGTGACGGCTGTGGGATTTACAGTGCTTCCGCATTTCACCGAAATGATGGCCAGTCGACAAATCGACCAGCTCGGGCGTTTCTTTGCTCGATACGCGGCGCTTCTGGTGATTGGTGGGACGTTAGTTGCGATCCTTGCCTTCATATTGTCTGAACCGTTCGTGCGCATCGCGTTCCAGCGAGGGGCTTTTACAATCGAGGATACGTTGGTGGTCACGGAGTTGCAGCAGGCGTACCTTTTGCAAATCCCTGGAGCATTAGTTGGGACGCTCTCTGCGCGAATGCTGGTGGCATGCGGTGCCCTTCGTGCAGTTACAGCTACTTTTGTGGTCGTGGTACCTCTGGCTGGTTTGGCGCAATGGTGGTTATCCAGTCTGTGGGGCGCGGCTGGTGTCGCATATGGAACGTCCCTCGGCGTGTCGCTCTCGGCTATCTTCCTGACTTTCGTGGCTCTGCTCGTGTCCCGAAAGTTATAGTGATTTCTGAACGAAGGTGCAGCGCAAGTTAAGGACGAACCAGGCGAGGCGAGAAACCGATGGCAAGCGCAAAGAAAAAGGTGGTCTTCTTTGATTTTCCGTTCCAAGGGCGCGTGGGCGACTACGAGATATGCTCGTTTGACGTCACGAAATTTTTTGGAAGAAGCAACCACTTCGACTGGAACGAATTAATCACAGCGGGGCTAAGGGGGTTCGTCAAAACTCAAGGGATAGCGCTCTATGCGCACATCGTCGATGAACTCTATCGCGAGCGCGATCCCGCCTATTTTCGGTTGCTGCACGAATTCATGGAGACCCACGGGGATGCGGACATCATCTTGATGGGGCAAGCCAACTTCCTGCACCCGGAATTTCTCTTTCATGAATTGAAGGGGGCAACAAAGATTCTCGGCTTCATCGATGATCCATTTTCGACGTACCGGGCTGGCATACCCTATCTTTGGGCATTTGACGGGGCGTTCTACATCTCACCGAGCTATGACGAGAAGACGCTGTTTCCTGATGCGCTCGATCGATGGGGATGTCATTCTCACTATTGGTGGCCACTTGTCACGCAGAAGTTTATTCGCCCGCCGACTATTGGGGACAGCTTTTTCTCCCCTCGGGATGTGGATTTAATATACATAGGTAAGGGAAATCGATGGAAAATCCCGAGATTAGCTAAGGTGTTGAGCCGCTACAAGAATAGGTTTGTCGTTCACGGGCCTTGGAGGATGGGAGGGTACGTTGGAATCTTGCGCTCGCTGGTGGGGAAACCGGCGTTTGTCAGACGGGTAACAAGTATCTCAGAGACCCAGAAATTTGAGCTCATGTGGAGAACGAAGGTCGGCCTAAATATGCACATGTCCCATACTCCGAGGGAGACGGGGAACGTGCGAATGTACGAATTGTGCGCCCACGGCGTCTGCCAGGTATGTGATACGGCGGGCGTTGACGGTCACGCGAAGATATTCGAGCCGACAAGCGAGGTTGTCTTCTACAAAGACATCGACGACGCGATCGAAAAGATAGATTGGCTCCTGGGTGACGAAAAGAGCCGTATTCAGATCGCGCGTGCCGGGTTCGAACGATATTGGCGCGATTACGATTGGGAAGACAACCTGCTGCGGCTGCTCGATTGGGCGAGCGGCTTGCGCAGCGCCTCCGGTTCTGGTTCCCAACAGACCGATAGGATCGCCGAGTGACGCTAGCGCGACAGGCGAGCGCGTCCGACGGCAAATCAGGGTCGGGCAGACTTGGGTCGTGGCTGCATTGGTTGCCGACCCATGCCAAGTACTACGCGATCGAATGTTTCGTGTTTCTGTTTCTCATCAATCTGCCTCTTTACCTGTATTTGACCGGTATCTGGAACGTCAGGCCGCAACTGCTTTTTCTGGTCGCACTTCTGTTCGTGCCATTTGCCCGGATTCCCCGCCGCTCAACATTCGCACTCCTGCCGTTTGCGGGCTGGAACATGCTGTTCCTATTGACGGTCGCGGCCTCAGCTTTGATGAATTCCGATTCAAACGGGGCTGTACCTGGTACTGCGCGATATCTCGGCGGGGTTGTGGTTTGCTTCTTGGCTCTTGCTATAGGCGCCGCCCTGCCGGAACGCCGACTACTTAGGACGGTGTGCTTTGCTACAGCCGTAACCTCGCTGATTTGTCTTTTTGACCTCATTTTTCCGTTCGCGCTGCCCAAGAGCGACGATGAGTTCATAATATTCGGGCGAGGAGCCGGTTTATATATACAGCCGAACGGGGCTGGAATGGCAATATCGCTCGGCTTTCTCGTGAGCCACTCGGTGGTTGATAAGAGGTGGTTTTACCCTTTTTTCTTCATTTGCATTGTCGGCCTGCTTGCGACTGTGTCCAGAGGGGCGCTGCTTTGCTTCGTGCCAACGCTATTTCTCGTAAGATTCCCGCGCGTACGATCTTCAACGGCAGTCATACTGGTGCTTGCAATTATGCTCCTGGTCCGCATGGCCACGACTTCTTATGATAGTTGGTCTGAATTCCAGGACAGCGCGGATCTGTGGCTCGGGATTCTTGGAGGACGATCATCCGGCATCGAAGGCGACATCCTGGGCCAATCCGGATTGGATCGAATAGCGGCGGCGGCGAAAGCGTGGGAGGTTTTCTCAGACTCGCCTTGGCTGGGCGCCGGTGTTGGATACACCCGAAGCTGGGATCTGGCCGATCCTCCCCACAATATGTACTTGACCTTTGCTGCCGAATTTGGCGGCATAGTCGGTATCTCGCTCTTGGCGCTCTATTTCTTGTCCGTTTACTACTCGATATCCGATCCGCGCCTGAAGTACAACGCAAGGTTAGTCTTGCTGTTTCTCGCTCTCTTCTTCCTCTTTACACACAATCACTTCGACGACTACGTGGCTCAGCTTATCGTGGGTACATTGGTCGGAACATCACTAAGGTTCGCGAGCCATTGGGACATTCCAAGGACGCGCTCCGTAAGCGAAGCGTGAAGCACCTCCTGGGGGAGTGCGTTTGCCGAAGGTAATGCACGTCATTCCGGGGCTCGAGGTCGGCGGCGCTGAGTCGATGCTTCTGAAACTGCTTATAGCGAGCCGTGATGGACGTTGGGAGCACGAAGTCGTGTCTATGACCGATGTTGGTGAGGTGGGGCTACAAATGAAACGCGCCGGGTTCGTGGTTCATGCATTGGGAATGAGAAACGGCGTTCCCAATCCGAGGGGGTTGTTCCGGCTGAAGAGCCTATTCCTGGAACGTGCGCCCGACGTCGTTCAAACCTGGATATATCACGCAGACCTACTGGGAGGTTTGGCCGCCAGATTGATCGGAGGTATTCCGGTGGTATGGGGCATTCGCCAGAGCGACCTTCGAACGGAGAAGGTTCTCAAGAAACTCCTCGCCCGCCTCGTGAACCCGGTGCTGTCCTATTTCATTCCCAAAGCCATAGTTTGCTGCGCGGAAAAGGGACGGCAACTGCATGAAGGTTTCGGATATGCATCGGCAAAAATGCAGGTGATTCCGAACGGGTTCGACCTTTCAAAATTCACACTGGATTCGAAGAAGCAGGCTGCGGCTCGCTCGCTTCTGGGTTTCTCCAGCGGCGATCTGGTTGTTGGAATGGTTGCTCGATTTCATCCTATGAAAGACCACCGAAATTTCGTCAGGGCTGCCGCGCGCGTAGCGGCCAAGCTCCCGCAATCCAGGTTTCTTCTTTGCGGAGCCGGGACCACCCGTCAGTCCGTCGGACTGACCGACGCAATCGCGGATACAGGGGTTGAAGCGTCTCGATTCTCGTTCCTCGGACGGCGTGATGATCTTGACCGGATTTACCCTGCGATGGACATAAACGTGCTGAGCAGTCTAGTCGTCGAAGGGTTCCCTAATGTTCTAGGGGAGGCCATGGCGTGTGGTGTCCCGTGTGTTGCCACCGACATGGGTGACTCGGCTCTGATAATTGGCGACACTGGGCGAATTGTCCCCCCGCGCGATTCCGGCGCTCTGGCCAGCGCGATTGTGGAGTTATTAGCGATGCCGGAAGTAGGCCGCCACCGCTTGGGTCGAGCCGCGAGGCAAAGAATTGAAGAACGGTTTTCGATCGAAGCGATAGCGGCAAGATACCAAGTGCTCTACAGCAGCCTTCTTGCAGGCTAGTCGTCCTTTCGCTCTACGCCAGCCGGTCTGCGGGGATCTTGGTACCTTGTCCGTGGGAGCGCTGAACTCGCAATAATTTAGATGTCCTACTGCGAACATAGATTGGAAAGTTTGCGTAGAGTTTTCGGCACCAACAATTGCCTTATTCGCAATTGCAATCGCAGAACGTCTAAGGAAGCGGAATGTGCGGAATAGCAGGTTTCCTTGATTTGCGGACTGAAACCGAGGCGGGGATGGGAGAGGCCCTGGCCCGGCGCATGGCCGATCGAATCATCCATCGCGGGCCGGACGACAGCGGGGTCTGGTCGGATGCGTCCATCGGCATTTTTCTGGCCCATCGACGCCTTTCCATCCTCGATCTTTCGCCAGCTGGACACCAACCGATGGTTTCCGCTTCTGGACGATTCGTCGTGGTCTTCAATGGTGAAATATACAATCACGCCGATATTCGCAAAGACCTTGAGACAGAGTTTCGCGTCCCGGAATGGCGCGGACATTCCGATACGGAGGTAATGCTCACTGCTTTCGAGCACTACGGGTTGCACGGTTCGCTGCGCCGGTTCGTAGGCATGTTCGCGATGGCGGTGTGGGATCGCGAGGCACGCGAATTGATAATGGTACGCGACCGAGTGGGGGAAAAGCCGCTCTACTTTGGACGGTTTGGCGATATCGTCGTATTCGGCTCGGAACTGAAGGCGCTTCGAGCACACTCGGCCTTCACTGGCGAAATCGACCGGGAGGCGCTGACCCTTCTGCTGCGATACGGTTACGTCCCGGCGCGATGCTCGATTTATAGAGGGCTGGCCAAGGTCTCCCCGGGTACTCTAGTTCGCTTCCGGGTCGGTGGAGCGGAGCCCATTGTCGAATCCTTTTGGTCTGCGTGCGATGTGGCAACTGCCGGGCGGCGCGATCCCTGGCGAGGTAGCGACGCCGAGGCAACGGAGGAGCTGGAACGCCTGCTTAAGCAGGCTGTCGGTCTGCAACTGCAAGCGGACGTGCCGGTGGGCGCATTCCTGTCCGGTGGAATCGACTCGTCACTTGTCGTTGCACTTGCGCAAACCCAAAGCCCCTGTCCCGTAAGGACTTTTTCCATAGGGTTCAGGGAGGAAGCTTACAACGAGGCGCAATATGGCAAGGCCGTCGCGCACCACCTCGGGACCGATCACACGGAACTTTACGTGTCGCCGGCCGAAGCGATCGCTGCCATCCCGAGTCTGCCCAAGATCTATGATGAGCCGTTTTCGGATCCATCCCAAATCCCGACGTTTCTGGTCTCGCGCCTCGCACGCGAGCATGTGACGGTTTCGCTTTCCGGAGACGGCGGGGATGAACTATTCGCCGGCTACACTCGCTACGTCATGGGAGCCAAGCTTTGGCATGCGGTTTCCCTGCTGCCGAGATCGCTCCGCGAAATTCTCGCTGCCGGACTGACTTCCCAGTCTCCGCAAGCTTGGAATCGGGTTGCGAGATCCCTGCGGAGCCTGATTCCGAAGCGCGCGCGCTACGCCAACATAGGCGACAAGCTCCATAAGCTCGGCCGACTGCTGAAAGTGAAGCCGGCGGACGTCTACCCCGAGCTGATGTCCCACTGGAGCAGTCCTGCGGATGTCGTGGTCGGCGCCCGAGAGCCATCGGCCCACTTGACGCTTGGGGACGGACAGCCAGAGTTCAATAACTTTGTCGAGCGCGGAGCGTGGCTTGACTTGGTTGGGTACTTACCGGACGACATCCTGGTGAAGGTGGATCGAGCGTCAATGGCGGTCAGCCTCGAATCGAGGATTCCCATGCTCGATCACAGGGTAGTCGAATTCGCCTGGCGCTTGCCGCTGAGGATGAAGCTCCGGAATGGAGAAGCAAAATGGCTTCCGCGGCAAGTGCTGTACAAACATGTGCCCAAATCGTTGCTGGACCGTCCCAAGATGGGATTCGGCATACCGCTCGAGTCGTGGTTGCGCGGTCCTCTACGCGAGTGGGCGGAGTCGCTGATCAGCGACGCGCGGCTCAAGCGAGAAGGATATTTTAACCCTGCGCCCATTCGAGAGAAATGGACGGAACATTTGTCTGGCGAGCGCAATTGGCACTACTCGCTTTGGAACGTATTGATGTTTCAAGCCTGGCTCGAATGCCAAGAAAACGGGCAGAGCGCGGCGCGATGATCAAAGGCATACCGTGGTGGGGCAAAGTCGCCGCAAAACTGGTGTTGTCGCGGTTACCCATCGACTATCGGCGCTGGGCGGCTCTGGGGCTGTTCAAGCTTGGTGGCATGGTCGATCCCAGGTATGCAGTCGACGTATTTCGTTCCCATTTCGATCGCGTTGAGTTTCCGGCGAAGAGAACGGGCTTCACCTGTTTGGAGCTTGGATCCGGCGATTCACTGCTTTCCTCGCCAATTGCACATGTCTTCGGTGCCCAGCGCTGCTATTTAATCGATGCAGGGGATTTTGCAACGCGCGACATGTCGCCTTTTCATGAGTTGCTGGTGTTGCTTGCATCCGAAGGGAGGGATATCTCAGCTTTCATCGGCGTAAAGAACTGGCGCGAGGTTCTCGCGCGATGCAATGCAAGCTATCTAGTGAGCGGGCTCGACGCCATACGCTCGATCCCTAACGGAAGCGTTGACTTCATTTGGTCTCACGCAGTGCTCGAGCACATTCGTCTGCAGGAGCTCTCCCCGATGCTGAAGGACCTTCGACGAGTGCTACGCCCGGGTGGTTGCTGTTCGCACACGGTAGACTTGACCGACCATTTCAACGGTCAGTTGAACAATCTTAGATTCTCGGAGGCGCGATGGGAGGGGCGCCTGTTCGCCAGCTCCGGCTTCTACACCAACAGGATTCGCTTTCGGGAGATGATGACGATCTTCCGATCGACCGGCTTCGAAGTGGAGCAGACTTCGATCAGGGCCTGGAAGCAGTTGCCAATTGACCGCAAGCGCCTGGATGCCAAGTTTTCCAGGCTCTCAGATGAAGATTTGCTAACCCGTAGCTTCGATGTAGTCCTCCGGTAAGCGCTCGCATTCCCACTTCACAATCCAGGTTGAAGCGCTCGACTGTCGGTGCCGTTGGATGCCACGACTATCGCTTCCGCGCGAAATCCTCATTCCGACGTTCGAGAGGTGCTCTTCCGCAGCACAAATACGTTGGTCGCACTGCCGAGTACGATCGCCAACATCCGCCTCGCGGAGATCGGCAGCGATGACGCGAGTATGGAGTAGCCTGTATAGAAAAGCCGGCAGCCTTCCGCTGAGGTGATATCCCAGCCGCTCGCACGAAAGAACCGGCTCCAGTACGATTGGCTGAAATACCAGAGCTCTGTGAACCAATTTCCCTCCTCGCCGTGACGCGGTGGAAGGAGTGCGCGCGCCAGAGTCTTCCACGGGGCTGCACGTACTCCAGAGGATTGTCGACGGGCCATTGCCGCCTTTGCGCCCCGAATGTTCCAAAGCAAGGACACCGCGTGGGGATAGTAGGACACATTCGTCCAAAAGCGCCATGCGGTGCTCGGTAGAACATGGACCGCCGCCCCATCGTTTTTTAGCACGCGGCAAATCTCCCTCTGGAATTCGCCTATGTGCGGAACGTGTTCCAAGACGTTGGAACTGAAGACAATGTCGAAATGTCGGTCCGGAAATGGAATATTCCGCCCGTCGTAGTCGGCAACGGGGCGCACTCGATCCCCCGAATAATTGCTTTCCACCATATCAATCGCCGATACGCGAAACCCGAGGGATTCCAAGTCACGGGCTTGGGCGCCGGTACCCGCGCCGAGTTCGAGCAGGGAGAGACCTTGCGCTAGAAGCCCATGTTTCCGAAGACAGTCGACGACAACTGCTAGCTCACATTCACGCATCGCATGAAGGTGAGCCAAGATGGCGCGCTTGTGGTCGTCTACCACAATGACATCTTCGTACGGGAAAGACCGGCCTCGGACTGATGATACCTTTCCAAAGGCGCCCCGGTATTCAGTTCGTCCATTGGCTCGAGTGAGATAGAGAATACTCACAGCCCCTCATTACTATTCCTTGAAAAGACAAACTCATTGCAACCCATTCGACCCTGGCAGGTTTTCAGTCGACGAAGCACAAAATCGCGATCGCAGAAAAAGTCAAAGACCTGTTCTGGCTTTGCCACCTCGAAAGGAAACCCTCCCAGCCAGTCGAGTGCGTCACGCCACAAATCCATTCCGCGGTCCAAGTCACGCTTTCCGCTCAGTGCCCTGACCAATGCGCGTAAAAAATAGAGGTATGGAAGGTGAACTGCTCCCATGGTGAGGCGTCCGACCCAATTGCGATTGTACAGACGCTTTACGGATTTCCAGTATTTCGACAGCAGCCCCTGGTCGTTGTATATCGCTACAAACAGCAGTCCGTTCTGCGCAACGAGCCGGCGCACGTTTTGTAACGCGGACCACATGTCTCCGGTATGGTGAAGCACGCCCCACGAGTAGACCACATCGAACGTTCCAAGCCTCGACAGGTACCCGCTATCCAGAGCGGATCCTTCCTCAACTAGCCAATCGTGATCATCCGGAAAATAGCGTCGACGCAATTCCCCCGTACAAGCTACTGAAAGAGGATCGTAATCGAATGAATGCACCCGTGCGTGCAGTCGCCTGGCCGCCAACGAGAAGAGCCCGCTCCCGGAACCGACGTCAACGAATGTTTTGCCCACCAGGTTCTCGACTCCGAGCATTTGCTTGAGCGACTCCTCGGCCATCGCAATTCGCCTCTCGTTCAGTACATATAGAAAGCGAGCCCAATTGTCACCGAATCTGAAACGCTGTCCTGACTCTACCTCCTTCTGATGCCCATCCACGTCGCTATCTTCTCGGTTCGTTCGTCCACTACCGCCTCTCACGCTGCACCTTTCGTGCAACAAAAAAAGGCTTGGAAACACAATTCCTTCCCCCATACGCCCTAGTATCCATCTCACCCCATTTCTCAAAAGACGCCGTAGTGATTTTCCCGCGCGCCAATCGACAAACGCGCGAGGGGCATCGGAGGACGGTGAAGTGCGCAGATACCTCGGCGCGAAGCCCTTCTGCATCGAAACTTGCGACGTGTGCCCAACGATGGAACACGTTGCCAACGCCGGGCAAACGGTCTTAGAGTCTCCCGATAGGGAACAGTCCCGATCAGTAGACCACCGGGCTTGAGGATCCGTGCGATTTCGCTGATGGGAGTTTTTCGGTCGGCATCCGGGATGTGCTCAAGAACCTCCGAGACGATTACCACGTCGACAAAGACGTTCTCGACGGGGATCTGTTGCGCATAGCCTTGTCTCGCGTCTACTCCGAGGGCTTTCATCTGGATAACCGCTGCCTTATCGGGGTCGAGCGACATGACACTCCATTTCGCAGCCAGCATCCTTCGTTCGACCCCGCCACCCCCAATGCCGATGTTCAATACTCTGCCGACGCGGCCCGTCCGACGCTTGACTGGGAGCATGAAGTCGAGGCTGGTGATCGATTGCGCTCGCGTATCCGCGGAGAATCCGACTACGGTGCCGACGATTGCGGGAAACAATACCCATGCTGCAGCACCGATGAGGCCAAGTGCGAATGTTGATCGTCGCGCGATCAACACGGTTGCGGCCCAGGCGCTTTCGCTCCCAGAGCGTTGCTCTAGCGATATATACACGGGGACAAGCGCCGTAATCATCGCGCTCGAAAACACGCTCTGGATGTTGAATAGGAAGTGGTGCCGTAAGCATAGGCGATCATCAGGTCTTTGACAACCTTGTATCCCGGTCGCAGCTAGAACGAGCAGGCCTAAGAGGGTTCTTTGCGCCATGGGAGCTGCGTGAGCTATTGAGCTTCCTCCGGAATCTCCATCTTCCAGGGGCGCACGAACGAAACGGCGAAACTGCAGAGAGTCGATGTCAAGATACCGCAGAAAAACTCGATTCTAGTCTGAAGTCTCCAGCAAAGCGAAACAGCCTTACGAGCCTTGCTGATATTATTACCTGCACTAAAAAAACTGATGGGTCGTGCATCTTTCAGGTTGGCGCAACGGGCGGGATCTCTTGTGGAACGTACTGATGCTCTAGTCTGGGCTCGGAGAAAACTGATGACGTTGAATGTCAGTGCTGCAATGATCGCAACACCATTCAACGAGAGGTCGTGATAAATGCGTGTGTGCCACATTACGACCCGGTTCATCCGCGGAGGGGCGTGCGAGAACACCGCGTACTCCTGTAACGGACAGGTGGCCGCGGGCCATGAAGTCCACCTGATCGCGGGAAGGGGTTCGGAGCCCGAACAGTTCGAACTGCTTCGGCCTGAGGTCCGGGTATGGCACGCTTCGATGATGGTATGGAGGCTGTCGCCGTATCTAGACATAGTCGGGTTCTTTCAGCTCGTATCGATGCTTCTCAGGATCAGGCCCGATATCGTGCATACCCACCAGAGCAAGGCGGGAATTCTGGGTCGCATTGCGGCTTACCTCGTCAGAGTTCCGACCATTGTGCATACGGTCCACATCCTGCCCTTCGTTAATGTTACGCCAGCGCAGGCATTTTTTTACCGAACCCTCGAACGCCTCGTGGCACCCCTGACCGACGTTTTCATCAACGTCGGAAAGGAAATGAGAGATGAATGCCTGAAGGCGAGGATCGGAAATCCGGATCGCCACGTTGTCATTCCAAGTGGAATGGATCTTACGAAATTTTCCAAAGACCTAAGGAAAAGGATCCGCTGGTCGGAGGTCTTCGACGCGCGTGGCATCGGGGTATCGAACCCGAGGTTCGTGCTTCTGGTATCCCGGCTCGAGGAACGGAAAGGACAGCTGGAGTTTCTTTCCGCGTTTGCGGAGGTTGCGAAGGAGTTTCCCGATATCGTGCTGGCGATCGCTGGCGAGGGCCCCGATCAGGGCCGGATTGCCGATCGGATCCGCGAGCTTGGTCTTTCGGGTAGGGCCATCTTGGCAGGATTCCGGAAAGACATCGAGCGCCTGATGGCCGTCGCCAACGTCGGTATTCTCACTTCGAGGCGCGAGGGGTTGCCGAGGGTCCTAGTGCAGTATGCGCTCATGAGCTTGCCTATAGTGGCGACGGATATTCCGGGCGCACGCGAAATCGTTACTCCTGGCGTCAACGGATTTCTCGCGCCGCCCGGTGACTGGACCGCGATGCGGGAATCGTTGACGCGGTTACTGCGCGAGCCGGAAATATGTCGGCGGTTTGCAATGGCCCAAGGTCGCCTGGATTTTTCCAACTGGTCGATCGAAGGCATGAACAAACAACTCGACCTGCTGTACGAAACGCTTCGACAGAACAAGCTCAACAGGCGTGGTCTGAATTCCTCGAATTGAAGCCGGGACAGATCGTTACGTCAGCTGGGCTTTGCTCTCAGTGCCTGGAAGGCATTGTTGAAGCAGCGCTTCGGCGCGCTCCAGTGTTATGCCCATGTTTCGAAGGAAAACGCATGTGGCGGTAACCCAGATGATGCTCAAGTCGCATTTGATGATGTTGCCTTCCAAATACACCCGGCTGTAGAGCGATTCCAGGTGCAGACGTTGAATCGGCGTGAGCTCCAACTTGCCGACAACCTGCGAAATTCCGGTTATTCCGGCAGGACTGTCGAAGCGCTTTTCCCACAAAGGGTGGCGGGCCAGAAGATCTAGATTTTCCTTGGGCAGAGGGCGATTTCCTACAAGGCTCATCCCGTTCATCAGTACATTTATGAGTTGCGGAAGTTCGACGATTTGTAATCTCTCTAAAATCCTACCCATTGGGGTATAGACTTCGCAACTCAACGGGATGTCCAGGTATCCGTCCCGCATGAATCTCTCCTTCAGCCCGTATTTTGGAGAGCATGCATCTCGCACCATCGTACGAAACTTGATGACGCGAACAGGCCGGTTCAGGCCGATGTACCGGGTAGAAACGTAGAAAATCGGCAGACCTTCTGTCAGTAACAACAATATGGCGGCGCAAAGGAAAATTGGGGCGGACATCAACAGCAGGGGAACGGCTATCAAAATGTCCAACGACCGCTTTAGCACGTGGTTTCTTGACTTAAGCGTGCTGTTACGGCGAACGAAAAAAGATTTGATAGAGATAAAGCTTGTCCACAGGTGGGGAAGGAAATGTCCTTGAGTTGGTGCTCCCCGGTGCGCGTGCACAGCCGCGAAGCGAATCAGGAGGAAGCCCGCGAAAACAAAACTGAATAGCAGCAGAGACGGAAGGCCGAAAATTACTTGCCAAAGGTCGGGCAACTGCCACATCGACGAGCTGGACAGTGACCGGGGGGTGTTGGGCCGGTAGCATATTGCGCGAAAGCCTTGGCCCGCGCTGGTGCGCCGCTCCGTTTCCTGACAAGCGGCGAGAGCGAGTCCCTCGTTGTCCGAAATATAGGCCAACACGCCGTGGGGCAGTCGGGAAATCGGCATTGCAACCGGCTCTTCCGAGAGCAGCTTTTCGCGCTCAGGTTCGAGCCTGCCCGGGCATTGCTGCACTGCTACTCGACAGGTAGGACAGCTGCCCCTGATGGCGCCGACGATCAGGGCTGCGGCTGCCTTGCAATCCTCCCCCTTAGGCAGACCTTCTTGCAGGAACTCAAGCCTCACGTTTTCTATAGGTTCAACGACAACATGAGGGTAGTACACCTGACCCCTGAAAAACCGTGCCGCGCCGATAACTGCGGTGAGCAAAGTGGCGATGGCGATCAGCG
>WNGR01003844.1_pt1 | contig 16344 bp, 21 predicted proteins | sample 5407581 | NCBI WGS metagenome assembly WNGR01 (sample SAMN13153383, study PRJNA577476) | soil metagenome | isolation source: 80 cm soil or saprolite under Garry oak tree replicate 2 | place: USA:California | collected 2016-06-15 | reverse complement strand
CGTCGGAGTACGGAATTCAAACTCCGCTTTCGGATTTCCTCTTTAGGAAGGTGATTACATAAGGCCAGCCCGACGCGGACCGGTCTTAGACGCCTGAGTCATGACCCGAGTTTATAGGTTCATGACACATAGCCCTTATCTGGATTGTGACCTTTTGCTCCAGCTCAACTAAAGACTTCAATGTGGAGGTACTGGTCTGATGGTGTCAGATATGGCCCTCATGTGACTCTACTTTTTCCACTTGGCAGGTGGGCTTGTCAATTGGAGGAGATGAGCTGGGAATGGTGCATTGTAGTTCAAGTTCTGGATGGTCTTCAATGTTATTCGTGTTGTCCTGGAACAAGATTTACTAGGGATAGTGGGTAAAGTCAAAGTGATGGTATACCTTGGCCTGCTTGTGATACATTTGTGAATTGTTAAACCTCTCATGATGCTTTCTAGTCTTGTTGTCAACAAGTTGGCCATTACAGCTGAAGTATGTGCAGTAGCAGGCAGGCATGATGGTGGTTGTTTCAGTCTATCTTAATCACTTGCGTTTTTTCTACTGTCCATCCAGCATCTTCATAGTGCCGATAGGCTTATATTTTGTCTTTACAACAAGCAACCCATAGCTAGGGATTGCCCATTCATGGACTACAAAGTAGGCCACCTTATTCACTTGCACATCACCATGCATTGTCACAGCGCTCTTGTATTTTTTCATTTTTTTTTTGACCTCCACTAATGTGCACTGTTGCAGAACCCACATTGGCTTTCTCTTGACTTTGTTTTTCTTGTTTCATGGATAAGAACCAGGGATTGACAGATACAACACCATTGAAGCTTCCGCTCAAAGCTATTGTCTCCCCAGAACACTATCCCATTGCTTTGCCATACTTTCTTTGTTCTTGGTGATTAACTAATATTTCCAATGCACCCACAAATATTCACTCGGTGCCTATTTCTGTGACTTTAAATGTCACGACAATCTGAGGGATACTAGCACTACTTCACTCAATGCCTTGCATATGTTCAACCATTCACCAGCATTGCTGCTTCCTTCCTCACTTCCCTCCTGGCTCGATGCAATGTGACTTCAGCCCAGAGCTGGTTCCTCTGCTCTTTCACACCATGAGGGGCATGTTCCAAAAAAAGTTGGAAAATGATCCCACAGATGGGCCAATAAGGTCCCCACCTCCATCACCACTCACACTGACTGCATCCACTCCATCACTCATACCGAAGCCTCTAGGGAAGTTGGCCACATCAGTCATGGGGGATACTCCCTTAAAGATGTCCTTGAACAACAGCACAGGTGGGAAGATGGACTTTACCATAAAATCAGGGTATAATTTACTTGTTTGTCACACAGTTGTTGCACTTAGACTTTTCTTAGGAAGGGGTACGTTCTTTGGCCAACAAATATTTGGATACATCTCTCGCCTATTCTGCTCAAGCAACAAGAGCTATGAATAAACTTACTCTTGTCTGTGAGATGGTATGACATTGATCTTTCTCTGACCATGTGGATGTACAATCAATCACATGAGCAGGCCTCCAAAAAATTTCCCATCCTTCTTGAGTATGAAGGAAACTGGGTTGTACATGATTACCTACGTACCTACTTGAAAAACAGCACACAAAAAGCCAAGAAAGATCAACAGCAGACAGATAAAGAACCAGAAGCTGCCACCAAGGGCAAAGGTAGAGGTGTGTACACTCCTGGATCTTCAGTAGCGTTAATCTTACTGTGGACTCAAGTAGCCAATTGACTGTCAAGTTCCAGTTGTGTTTGATGGTAAGCGCTGTGATATATGCTGTTGTGATAGTTGCTGACCATTTCCCCCAGTTGCTTCTTGTTACTTTTCCTTTGTTTTAGAGTCCTGATATTCACGTTGATACGAATATCTGCAAATGATAGCTGTTCGATATGTACATATGTCGCCACTGGCAAGATACAACATGACACCTGACTCAGCTGAGTCTCGTTGCACCTCTGCATGCATGGCAAAGACATCAAATAATCATGTATCATTACTCTTCTAGTTGCTCAGAGCTCGTAATCATAGCTTTGTGTTTATTAAAGTTTTCATTTGCTTTGCCCACACTGGGCCATCCACTCACCTGAGGGTGCAAGACAATGTCGGCATAACTGCCATGAAAGCACAGACACCCAATGCTTGGGATTGCTTGCAGAAAGCATGAAATTGTGACCCTAAATCTACTCAAATGTAGGTTTCGCTCAATTGCTTTGCCCACTCCAAGTGCACAGATGATATTGGATAACTGTTGCAAAAGAGCAGACAGCTAATGCTCAGACAGTGTTCATGCAACGCACAGCTAGAAACACACAGACAATTTGATTTAATTTCTATATAGGATTCTCCCCTTTGAGCTCAAACTTGCTCAGCACCCTCTCCAGAGGCCACCACTACACCCCAGGGCAAAGCAAGTCACAGTGGCAGGGATTGGTCAAAAATGTCACCCAATCAGGTGGTGACATTGAGGTGCACAGTGACAGTGAATTCCACACGCCATCCCTTCTTTCTCATCTATAGAAGGTAAGCAACAGTTGATAGAGCAGAGGAAGCAACTCACCTGGTTATTAAGAGGTATAACCACACTTCTTTTTATCCACTTCCAAGCAAGCTTCAGGAGTGAGCAGGCAATATGCAAGAACATCTTGGCCTGGTAAGCAAGTTGCTTGTTTGCGGTATGGGGTCACTCACTGTTTGGAGTTCAGTATCTGGAGGGGTGGGGGTGTGAGGCAGGTGTCGATGCATGTGAGGAGAACAAGTGCCAGAGTTGCAGGGAGTACAAACACCTGTGTGTTAACACACCAGTTGTTACGATCATGCCAAAGACACTTACCTACAGGTGATGACTACTGGGGTAAGCGGTAATTAGTCATGGACTCCACCATATCAGTCAGCACTCCACTGTATCAGTCAGCCGAGTATCACGTGTACGATAAAATGACTCGACCCTAGGATAGTGATAGTAGGGTTTAGGATTCATGAGGCGCTTTAAAGCCCTCTTCGTTGTAGTACTTAAGATGTAGTCGCAAAGACCAAGCTCTCCAGCTTGGTCTTCTTGAATCGCCACTAGCCTTCTCCTCTACTCTGCGAGATATAAGGGCTCTCTCCCTCTCTCTGCTCATACCCAGGAGTGGACCATTGTCTCGTATCCGGGTATCACCAGATCCCGTGATCATTATAGCACGTGACTAAGCTAGAGTCCGTGTCTATCATCGCTAAGTCGTGTTGCGCCCCACGTCTCGAGCCCAAGTCAGGGCTAACGTTCAGTGGCAACGTAACACCAGTGCATCACCACCTCTGCAATGCAACTTCTCATCTGAAACGCACCATTCCACAAACCTCTAGGGGGAGAGAAAGTGGCTGAATGCAAGGGATGTGGTTGAAAGTAAGCAGTGGAGTCAGACTGCACAGAATGGTACATGATCCCAGGGTGTGATGTCTTCATGTTATTTACCCTTCCTGTGCCCTCATCACGCAACACAGGTCGCAACAGCCTTGAAGAGGTTTGGTTGATCCTTCCCAAGGTTTCTGGGCCTAAGTCACCTGGGGCGCTGGAGAGGGCATTGTGCTTATGCTGCCTGCACATTCAACAATTTTTTTGCTCATCTATTACCATGCTCCTTTTCACAATACATTAGTATTAATTCTCTAACTGCAAAGTATTACAATAACAACCAATAGACTACATGAGTTAAGTCATCTCTGGGCACAATGGAGACACCTTATGCACACCAATCCTCAAACCCACACACCCCACCCCCACCACACTTTCGACATCTATCCCCACAACTCACCAGATGTGCCAATGGGACCACTCAAGACACAGTGAGAGAGGCAGATGTAGGAGCACAAATCCAAATCAACATTCAAGACCCAAAATTCCCTTCCAGGGAGTGGAGGGGCTTAGGCGAGTGGAGCATAGTGTAGGAACTTGGGTGGCAATATGGGGTGTTGATATATCCTTATCTCCAGTATCAGGCTGATTGATCTCCATCGGCCGATTATCGCCAGCTTATAAGTTGACTATTCTTATTCTAAAATTTCAGTTGGATTTGTAGACTCTATTTACATCTCATTTTATTTAATATAAGTGGATGTCTTGACAAACTCTGCTGCATTAAGCTAAATAATGCTTATTAAGACCAAATTAATCAAGTGGGGTATGTCTATATAATGCGACCAATGATTTGCATCAGCTGATATAACAATTAAGTTTACATAAATTGGGAAATAATCAGAGCTCTCTTAAGCAAGAGACTAATATATAATTGTTCAAGTATTTTTATTTATAATTGTCTGACACATAAGGAGAGGTCTACAAATTTTTCAATTGTTCTAATATAATTTGCGATGACAATCAAGTCAAATTAGTAGTCAATATATTAATCAAATCCTCAGTTGACTATAAGCAGACTCTGCTTACCTGCTCCTGCCTGCCATGATACTTAATGATTTCTCACCATCCATAATGAGAAAATTATTGTAATCAAATTTTATGATCATCCAAGGATTATCAGGTCATAAAAAAGTGTGAAAAAACTTAATGTTCAGCCTTGAATAAAGTCTAAAAGGCCATTGTTCTCACAATTTTAGTGTGGGCTGAATGATAAGTTTTTTCATAGTTTTGTCTTGTGTGATAATTCTTAAATGGACATAAAATTTAATTATGATGATTTTCTAATTATGGATTGTGATAAATTCTTAAGTATTAGTCACTGCATTTTCCCAGTTTCTTTGTGTAAAAACAGAATCATGTTGTCAGTGATTAGGATCACAACAATGGCTGAGATTGGTCACTTTGTGTTATGACTTTCACAGGAAACTGGTGATGTTACAGTTGAGTTTTTTCCTAAATCCTGATGGAACTGCTGTCAACACTGGCAAATACCCAGTACTTGAGCATGCAGAAGAGTGTGGAGAACAATTGGGACAGCAACAGGTGCACCAGGAAGGCAAACTAGGGCAGGGTGGACATGGGGTGGTGGGGACTGCTGTTGACACTGGCAAATACCCAGGACTGAACTTGAGCACACAGAAGAGCCGTGAGAACAGTCAGGACAGGAAAGGGTGGGCTGGAAGAGCAAGCTGAGCTTAATGGGGCAGTTGTGGGCTACAATTTTCACACGGACAACTCCTACCTACAACAATGACGGCACAATGCCTCTACGTGGTGCGTGCCAGGCTTATTACCAGATCAGATAAGGTGTGAATTCCGTCGCTCCACGAACCCTAGTGGGACCCTGAAGGGGGGTTCACGTTCGTAATCGTGAATCACTGAGGTAATTCACAAAGCAAGTGTGACATGAGCACCTGGAAACCCTAGTCGAAGTCGCCTTTAGGACTCCCGCCTTCGGTGGGAAGAAAAAAAAACGGCTTGTTCTGGCTCTCCAGCTCTCCAGCCCCTCCTACAATCTACGCCTTGAGACCTCCTGATGGACCTGAATATCCCCCACTCTTCAAGGTGCTTTGCCGAACCGCCGAACGCCACCAGCTCCCCCATTGGGAGCCGAAGCACTACCCCTTGATGGTGAGCACCCCCTAAGCGCTTGCATTGACCCATGATCATGGCCAGTGGTGCCAGTATGGTACCTTATGGTTACATAAGATACGAATGCGAGAATGTGAACTATGTTGCTATCGATGATCCTCACCGGAGCATATGACAGGTAGCAGTAGGCATCTATGCGCGTTTGATAGAAGGACACAATCATCATTCTGCTTGGTACCGATGTCAACACACCGTGTAGTTCAACGACACAAATTCCTTTATCTAGGTCCAGCTGAGTGGCAGTAAAAGTAGAGATTTCCACCTACTGCCCCCCCCTCTCCCCAAACGTGATAAGTGGATCACGCTTGAGTCATATTCAAGGTTTTATCGCGATCTTTAGAGCGCCTCGACTGTTCATCTTGTCTAATGCAAGCTGATAGTCCTCTAGCTTGAACACGTCTGTCACCTACATGTATGGTACAGTGTCAGCAGGTGAGAGAAAGCACAGTAAGATTGCTCACCATGCCAGAGACTCTGATTTTCTTACTGTCCAAGTACGCCACTGCACGCGGGAAGCAGTACGTCTGCGAGAATGAACCGATGATCTGTGGGGAACATAATCGTTATCTCTGAACATTTAACACCGAGGTCTTATCCCACCCGTATCTCGTCCCCGAAAATCTTAGAAGGTGGCCAGTGTACTAGCGCCTTGTTTTCGTACACACCGTAGATCATCAACGTTCCACCTCGACGTACGTAATTAATCGACTCGTTGGCCAGTTTTTCCACTCCTGTAGCCTCGACGACGACATCAAAGCCATATGGGTTGTCTTTCTTCAGCTTGGCCCACTGCGGCTCTGGGTTCTGCCGGTCGAGCTCAACGTACTCATCAGCAGCATCGAGCTGCTTGGCGATGTCCATTTTGATGCCTTTGTTTGCGGCGAGTGTAACTTTCCTTGCCCCATTTAGTTTGAGTAGTTGCGCGAGAATAAGACCAGTGGGACCTGCGCCAAGCAAGAGAACCTCGATGCCAACAGGTGGGTTCAATTTGTCAAGTCCATGAACAGCACATGCAGCCGGTTCGAGAAGAGTCGCTTCTTCATCCGTGAGGTTGTGGATCTTATACAACTTATGCTGCGGGCTATCAGGTGATAAGAACCCCTTACCAGACGAAGAGGAAAAATCCCGCTCGTACTAGGTGATGTATTCGGCGAACCCACCCTCCGAGCTAACTCCGCGAGCGCGGAAATTCTCACACAAGAGAGATTGACCCCTGCGACAGTAAAAGCAGTTGTCACACTGACGGCCATCAGCGAAATCAAAGGGCCATATTCATCTCTTACTGTGATCCCAACGTCGGCCACGCATCGGTCGCCGATCGCGAAGCCCTTTACGTCCTTTCCCAGCTCGACAATAGAGCCCACAGCTTCGTGCCCGGGGATGAGCTGTTGGAAATGGGAGATGAGAGGTAAGATTGAGACTGAAGCGCTTACATACCGGGAAAGTCGAGATGAATTCACCCTCGTGTATGTGGCCATCAGTACCGCAAACACCTACGGAGCAAGGATATTGGCAATCGTAGACACCGGCTGAAGCACAGGGGAAAGATACAAACCACAGCTGTGAACTAGAAGGGACGAAGGGGAGATTAGCCGATCCAGAGATGACGGAGGTGGGGGTGACAGCAAACCTTTGAGGAGGACTTCATCATCCTTGATTTGCGGAATGGGCACATCCTTGATAACAAAGTCCCTCGGCTATATGCGTTTAAGTGAAAGTATTTGGTATAGAGATTTCAGTGAGTCAGACATACGGCGTTGTACCACAATGCTTTCATCGTGCCTTGGACCATCTTGAAGAGCGGATGACTGAGTGGGAAGGTTGTGAGTTGGGGCTGTTGGGGTGGGAACACTCTCTATAGAAGTATACTGATTGAGAGTTCCCCACACACTTATATGTGATAAAAAGAGGGTGGTGATGTCATCGCGGACATTTGTCGCTAGTTCATCAATTCCAATAAAGGAAGGCAACCTCCACACCTGTGGAACCAAGTCTTCTGTTCATGTCATTGTCACGTTGAGGGGCAACGAGCGTTCCTAGTTTGCAAGCTGTGAGGCTCCCAAAAAGGGAGGTTTGGAAACATGATGTCGTGGCGCGCCGGACTTCCCCATTTGCAGCAAGATCCAAAATGAGTTGGCTTAATTCCGCGGACCTTGTGACCAAAAACAGGCTCCTTCCCTTGTCGATGCGTTGTGGAAGAGCTTCTCATACCCTCTCTAATGTCGTCTTCAACTTCTCCAAGGCGATTTTATTGTCCTCTTCGGTCCCCACAGTGATTCGCAGACACCCTGGGCAACCAGGTTCGCTTCCTCGGTAACGTACCACTATGCCCTCCTCCTCAAGGGCTTTGTACGCGCTGGGTGCGCACGCTATCCGCCACCGAACCACCCCTCGCGAGCACAGGAATCAGGATAAAGTTTGCGTCTTGTACGCCAATAGCACGTCCGAGGCCTAAATCCCTCAGGTCGTGCAAGTCGGAGAGTAGTGCCGCACGCGATACCTTGATCCTTTCGACGTTGGCGTTCATCGTGCGGAGCGGCGCGGGAGATAAAGCGCGCAGCGCGAGGTGTGCCGTTAGCGTAGAGATGTTGTATGTCGCCTTGGTATTCGACAGGATCAGGATGAGGGGTGGCTGCACCAGCGCTACACCAAGTCCGCGTGGGGGTGGATGAGAAATGCGCGAGGAGAGAGTAGAGCGGTATGTACCGGATCGCCGCGAGCCCAAAGCTCTTGCTCAGGGTCTGCATGAGGCCGAGGTTCGCGTATTCAACGATGAGCGTTGCGGCACTGCTCTCAGGTTCGGAGAAATCGATGTATGCCTCGTCTACGACTACAATACCTTTGAATGGTTCATAGTCGAGAATGGCTCGGATGGATCCCAGAGAGATTAGGGTTCCAGTGGGGTTTCCCGGTGAACACAAGAAGATTTGTTTGATAGATGGATCCGCGTCGATTGCCCTTTTCACCTGCTCGGCGCTTCTGTTAGACAACCTCCGCGGAAAGAACACCAGAACAAGACGTACTTCGTCTACGCGCAGGCTGAAACGTCCCTTGTCTCCTCCCTCACCGCCATCAGCAGAGAGTTCGAGATTTACCCTGGTGATACCAACGTCATTAACTTGCGCGCATACCGCGCACATCCCGTAAGTGGGTGGGGTGATTAGAATTTTCTCGCAGCCAGGCGCGACGCAGATGCGCACGAGAAGGTCTATAACCTCGTCTGAACCAACACCAAGGAAGACATGTCCTGAGGATGGCAGTCCACGCATTTCAGTTATATGGCCCTTTATTTTTGGGTGGGATGGATCTGGGTAGCGATGGAGGTCGAAACTGAGGATCGGGTCAAAATCGGTGTCGACGTGAAAGTCCCCGTTGGACTTTTTGGAACGAGAAGCGTTCTCGGAAAGTGAGATGGAGTGACCATGGGCATTTTCGTTCGCGTCCAGCAAAATTCCTGAGCAGTAGTCGTCCCTCGCACACCGATACGGGTGCAGAGCCAGGATATTGGGTCGAATCACACGTTTGATGTCAAGTGTGCTGGTCGAGTTGGAGTCAACGAGGGTGCCAAACCGATGGGCATCGCAAGAGATGGTGATGCTACACCTCCAATGGTACGAAATGAGGAGGCAAGGCAAAACACCGTGCGCGTACACCACTCGGTCGAAGTAGTCCCGCCAATATTTCTTGAGGACTCTCGCGATCTTTAGGAGGTCACACTGCTGTCTGGCACAACACCCACGTGGGTCTCTCAAAATGTAAGGCTCCGAGTGTGTATTTCTTTATTTGCCTTGGTATTACTGTAAGACCCTAAATCCACCTCGCAAATTTAGAGCTCGAGTTGGTGAACACTACGCGTCTTCAAGGCCTCCGAACTCGGGCAGGGGATTTGGATATCTTGAGGCGCCCCTTACGTGGGGGACCGATGGGAAGGAGTCTGACATACTGTATATGAAAAGCGCTGTAAAAGGTTAATCCCCCAAATATCCTTGACCTGTGCGTGCGACACGTGTCGTTGTCATTGGAGATCATCCCTCTGAGGTAACTCGCCCGTTCTATTCCTACGGAACAATTGAGTAGTATACAAATGATGCAACGGATACAGATGCACTGTCTTAGCCGTGTGAAGGAGAACGGCAGGATACTATGCCTGACTATCGGACAAAGGCATTCAAGGATCTAAATATGGTCTCTGTGAGTGCAGCAATAGCAATGGTCGAAAACGGAACTCGCCTCACTGCTGGACTGCAAACTGAGGGTGGACTCCACTGTCGTTCCCACTCTTGTAAACAACGCACAAAACCAGAATTGGGTTTTATACATGGGCGACGCTGGCGAACAAAGGCGACGGCCGAGTCGAACGACATGCCGCGCTTACGAATGAGGTATGCTATAACAATTGCTGCCGAGCGAGAGACACCCTGTGCCAAAGAAAATAAGAATTCTCAATATCATAAACCACATCACCGCCGATCAAAGTCTGGTGACGACTATGAAAGCAGTTGGAGGACACACTTACTTGCTGACAATGGACGAGGACGTTGCGGCCCCTGCGTAAGGCAGAGTCAATGTTTTCGACAGTGTCTTCTAGATGTGGCCGGAGATCTTGACTCTCAGTGTCTAGGATGTCGAGACGATAACACTCGTAACCGTCTTCTTCATATGCAGGCAGCCAAGGCACATCAAGGACTTGAACGAGATGTCGTATGTCGTGTTCTTTGAGTATAGAGGGATCGAGGACAGCGGTGATGGACCCAAGGTAGAGGGCACCGGGGATGGAGGACTGGGGCCTGGAGGTAGCTGGGGGGGGACTTGATGGGAGGATGAGATGCATAGGGGTACACATTGCCTCCGCGACCTCCGGGGAGAGACCTGAAAAACTAATCATGGGATGAAGTGGGTTTGGGCAAGACCGGTTAGTGTGAGAGGAGCGTTTATAAACCCACCGTGAACTACGCCAGCGTTGGGGAAGAGTCCAGCCTCTGAGTGACGTGCAAGGAGCTGATACCCCTAACCCAAGTGTTGGGTTCCTTCCGATCTCCCCAAAGCCCAAAGGCGAAGGCTGTACTGCTTGTGTTTGTCACGAGGGGGGGCAGGCCTGAGCATGCAAGATAGGTCAGGTCGAGATCCAAGTCTCGACTTGCGTCATTCATTACCACTGCCTGGCAAGTCGTGCTCGAGGGACGGCAAATTTGGGTGGGAAAGATTGCCCATCACAAGCAGGAAGCTCACGGCTCAGTCTCATCGCATCGCCTCATCACCCTGCCTCATCAATTATAACGTGGTTTCACACGCACGAGCCAAAGGGAGTTTCAAGCTTTCAAGCCCCGCTTTAGGGCCAGCCACCCGTCGTCGCCACTACCACTATTAGCCTTATCCCTCCTAACCACCCCTACTCGTCCCCCCACACATGGCTGAGATACGCAGGAAACTTGTCATTGTCGGTGATGGTGCTTGTGGAAAGGTAATTTTATGCATATTCCCTACTATCTCTCTCTCTAATTTGTCAATTTTCTTTTCAGACCTGTCTCTTGATTGTCTTCTCAAAGGGCACATTCCCCGAGGTTACTATACTCTCGTGCGCCTAGAGTCTGCATCATTCTAACCGTCAAGCTTAGGTCTACATCCCCACCGTGTTTGAAAATTATGTTGCCGATGTTGAAGTCGACGGCAAGCACGTCGAACTTGCTTTGTGGGATACCGCCGGCCAAGAAGACTACGATCGTCTCCGCCCTTTGAGTTATCCAGATTCACACGTCATCCTCATATGTTTTGCCGTCGATTCTCCAGATTCCCTCGACAACGTGCAGGAGAAGGTATCTTTTGTTCATACATGTTTTGCACGCCATTGATTCACTGACGAATCATTACCAGTGGATTTCCGAGGTGATGCACTTCTGCGCTGGCCTTCCTATCATCCTAGTTGGTTGCAAGAAGGACTTGCGACGTGATCCAAAAACCATTGAGAACCTCAGGAAGACCAGCCAGAGGCCCGTAACTCCAGAAGAGGTGCGTATTTTGACTGGCTTTCTTGAGTTGTCACTCATTCTTCTGTAGGGCATGGCTGTGGCACAGAAGATCGGTGCCAGGCAATATCTCGAGTGTTCTGCCAAATCGGGTGAAGGTGTCCGCGAGGTGTTCCAATACGCTACTCGCGCGGCTCTCCTGAGTCGGCCCAAGGGTCCTAGGAAGAGCTCGCATTGCGTTGTACTCTGAGAACTGGGGTCGTAAGGCGCTGGTTTGCTCACCTCTCGTCTTTATTGGTGGCTTTCAGGCCCTCTACCCCTTCACATCCTTCATACCCGCCATTAGTCGTCATAACAGCATCTGTAGTACGGTTGCGAGATGTGTGCTAGGCCATTCCACTCTCAGTTAGTCTGGTTTCCTAGAACTTTTCCGATACCGTACGTCTTTTCCACGTTGGCCTGTTTAATACATGTCTCTCTGCCAGACGTTATATACGAAATGATCTGATTGTTTGAGATGAGCGATCATCTTTTTTATGTGTGCACTCGTGGACGGTCATCGATCACCACTGGGATTCCTGGTAGGATTTCGCTATTTCTGGACCCAGTCATTTGGAAGGTCCATTGCTATGGATTATGTAGCGTGGACCACAGGATTGAACAGGAAGGCACTGGTTTCTGTCTATTGATCGGCGGGCGCCGGATTGGTCTTGGGATCGGTGGTAACTACCAGCTAACGCAATTGCCGTACATCAAGCAAATAAAGGACGCCACTATGCCGTTATAAATACTGCAAGGTGTTCCGAGTCATGCTGTACGGTGTTATCAAACTGTCAAACATGGGTTACGCAGGCACAATTTATCCCTTGCCCCGGATGACGTGTCATCAATGTGGCGGTTTCTCACTCACGCAGGTCATGCACAGGCACGACAACCGTGAGAGGGGTTGCCAAAGTGGCGAGCGGGCGTGGCAGTGGCGCCCTTGGACGATCCGGGGTGTCTAACAGAGGGCTGTCTTGCGTCACCGCTCTCCTGCCGCGCAAATCAATCAAATGCAAACAATCAAATCAAAAAAGTCTAGGTATATTCTGGACCGTCTATAATTCGACAGCTGCAGGCTGTGAGAGGGCAATAGTAGAATACTAGTTTCTCAATTCGAAACCACTCTTCATACACCAGTCTCTGATACGACTGTCATCTTGACCCCCAATCGCCAGGGAATCGACCACGCTCAACGTAGCGCGCTTCATCCATTCGATTTCTCCAGAACGATGCTCCCAGAATGGGCTGTACGGAACAGAAGCTGGAGGAGTCTGTGAAAGAAGCTGTTCGAAAGGGTGTAAAAGTGTGGCGGCAATGGTCTGTGCGGGTTCAGAGCTAGAGGTATTAGCCTCGCGAAGGCAGGCCGAAATGAGGAGGGCGCAGCTGACGGGATCCGAGGAAAGCGCGGGGAGGTCGTATAGGGGAAACAGTGCGGCAACGGTGACCGCATCAGAAAGAGTACCCTCCTCGTGGAAGGCGTACAACAGTCGTCGAGCAGCGGTGAGCGTGAGGTCCATCCGATGCGCTGGGCGGTTGCTGAACACAGTCAGGGCTACTTGCGGACAATGGAGTTCTGAGCAACGGCCTGCAATGGGTCAGAGTCGTTGGGAATATACGACGTTAAGCCTCCACACCCTACGAGCGATAGAGCTACGCACGAACGAATGCAGAGGCATGCTTATCGCTGAAGTGCCTTCCACTATCAAGGAACTGAGAGAATTTGCTTGATACGCGTTCGAGCTGCTCTGGGCGGGTCGCGAGATCGAAAAGATAAATCCAGGTACTACCGCGGACTTGTAGCGGGTGCTTTTTAGACGGGGGGGTTCTATCGATTTGGTTCGAAAGTAATTCGAAAGTTCGGTCAAATCTCTGTGAGCGGAGGGCTTCGCGGGCTACTTCGGCAATGGGCTGTGCGAATGCTGGGGGCTGCAGATAATCGCTGTCATGTGGGAGTAAATCACTCGTCTTCTCAAAGAGTGATTGCCCATCGATCGTTGGCGAGGTTGAAGTGCCGAAGCCACGAGCTAAAAGCAACAGTCAATTCCTGTCGGGGTAGACCATACAGGATTGAGTCACCAGTGAATCGCAACTGAAAGAAACTACGGTTCCTTCTAGCACAACCAATGCAAGTGGGCCAGAAAGCTGTGCGGGTGTTAATGCCACGAATGGTCGTCGTCAGTCCCATCATCTCGCCAGCGCAGTTGACGACGGTCCCAGGTCGTGAGAATCTCACCGAACACAACAACTGCCAAACAAGCCAAAATCTATCGGATCGGCAACATGGAGAAAAGTGAGATATATTTGAACTGCACGCGTGGCTTTCTTCACTCGCGTGTTCATTTAGCGCTCATTTTTCAAGTTACTTGCTGCACATGGCAATGCAGCCGATTTAAAAATAAAAAAAAAAGAGGTGATAAGGCCTCGCAAGTCCTTGACATTGATCCCAACTTGCGATGAAGGGGCTCTGCTCCCAATCTGCCATACAGTTCGGCAGGTGCTTACTGGAATGCTTGGCATCTCACGCAAACTGTCCGTATGACAGGGTGAGTAATCTTGCTAGACTGGTGTTATTAGGAAATGACAACTTGAATCTTTGCGAGCCGTCTATTTCCGGCGACGCAGCTTAGCACCGTGGGAAATCAGAAGGACAGTAACGGCTTGAACTAGGTACATGGTTGATGGAAGCAGGCGCCAAGGATGTGGCTGAGAAGTCGGAGGAAAATAGTTCGTCACGCAAAGAACTACAGAATCATGGCACATAAAGTGTCAGATCGTGTCAGATCGAAGTTGTATGAAGAGACGAAGACTCAGTACACCGTTGGCCGAGGACATAGCACTCCATCTTCGTTCCTTATCGTGCGTGCGACGGACGCTCGATATAGTATCATCAGCCGAGTGAGATCTGTCAACCGATCGCGGATGGACCCCCTTTTCCGCGTGACAGATAAGGGACGTGATCCGTTGACGGTGATTGGTAGATAATGGACGCCAAGTCGAGCCGAATTCCCTTATGAACTGCATATCTTCCCAGCACCAGTCCATTCATTTTCACCCTCGTTGATTTTTTCGCCTGTCATTCAGTGCCATGGTCAACATCACCTACGACAGTTGTGAGCCATAACGTATATTCTCTCTTACTCCCCAGCGTCTGACCTTGCACCGCAGCCGGTGATATCAACTGGTATAACCCAGCAACCGATACCACCGTGGTTTACAACCTTGGTGACATCGCATGGGTGATAGCTGCGACGGCTCTCGTCTGGCTGATGATCCCCGGTGTTGGCTTTTTCTACTCTGGTCTCCTCAGACGTAAAAACGCACTGTCTATGATATGGCTCAGTATGATGACCCTGGCTGTCGTCTCCTTCCAGGTTGGCTTCTGTTTTCCTTCACTTGCGCCCTAGTCTCACAGCAATCTTCCAGTGGTTCTTTTGGGGGTGTGTATACTACAGACAAATTTGGTGTTTGGCTGGGCTCAACGTTCTGTCTTCAGATTTTCGTTGGCATTTAGTGACACCGCAAACACGTACATCGGGGATCTCCGTCAGTAATGCACTTTGTTTTTCCTCATCCCGCTCCTTAACAGCTGCCTGTAGGGTACTTTGGCCTTAAGGGGGTGCTCGAACAGCCCTCTATTGGGAGCGCACGTATTCCCTCCCTTCTGTTCTGCATCTATCAATGCATGTTCGCCGCCATCACGCCTATGCTCGCCATTGGTGCCTTCGCAGAACATGGTCGACTTGGCCCTGCTATGGTTTTCGTTTTTATCTGGTCAACGCTCGTCTACGACCCCATCGCTTGTTGGACTTGGAATACGAAGGGGTGGTCAAACAAGCATGGGGGCCTCGATTTCGCTGGTGGAACACCAGTCCACATCTCCTCCGGCACTGCTGCCCTCGCCATCAGCATATTCCTCGGACACCGTCGTGGATATGGCACCCCTCGTCTGGCCTACAAGCCACACAACTCGTCGTATGTTGTTCTCGGTACCACTTTCCTGTGGTTCGGCTGGTTCGGCTTCAATGGGGGTTCAGCATTGAGCGCCAACTTGCGTGCTGTTCAGGCTTGCATCGTCACCAATCTTGCCGCCAGTGTTGGAGGATTGACTTGGATGTTGTGGGATTATCGTCTCGAACGCAAGTGGTCCGCTATTGGTTTCTGCTCCGGGGCTATCTCCGGCCTCGTTGCGATCACACCAGCATCGGGTTATGTTGGCTCACGTAGGAATATCACATCTCTGGGTCATGGTCTATTACTGAAGTAAAATGTACACAGCCGCTGCTGTCCTCTTCGGCGTGTTGGGTGGCACTATCTGCAACTTTGCGACTCAGATTAAATTCCTCTTTCACTACGACGATGCCCTGGACATTTTTGCCGTGCATGCCGTCGGTGGTATGGTTGGAAACGTACGTCCGATTACATTCTGTAACGTATACATGCTGAGATACACTCCCTGCTCACTCTAGGTACTCACGGGTATTTTCGCTCAGGCCTCTGTTGCTGGCTTTGATGGCACAACCAGCATTCCTGGGGGTTGGCTCGATGCCCACTGGGTCCAGTTGGGATGGCAGCTTGCTGACTCGTGCGCCGGCTTTGGCTATTCATTGGTCATGACAACCATCATACTCTGGGTCATGCACTTCATTCCGGGCTTAAGTCTTCGCTGTAATGAAGAAGCGGAGGTTGTCGGTATCGACGACTACGACATGGGCGAATTCGCTTACGATTACGTCGGCCTTGAGCAAGACCTCGGTGTCAAAGACGTTGAAGGGGG
>WNGR01003842.1_pt1 | contig 16347 bp, 14 predicted proteins | sample 5407581 | NCBI WGS metagenome assembly WNGR01 (sample SAMN13153383, study PRJNA577476) | soil metagenome | isolation source: 80 cm soil or saprolite under Garry oak tree replicate 2 | place: USA:California | collected 2016-06-15 | reverse complement strand
CAGCCAGGCTTCGAACTCCGGCGCAGGTCTGAGCCCCAGCACGCGCCGCACGTAGAGCGCGTCGTGAAAGCTGGTGCTCTGGTAGTGCAGCATGACGTCGTCTGCCCCCGGCACGCCCATGATGTAGTTCACTCCGGCCGCACCCAGCAGCGTCAGCAGCGTATCCATATCGTCCTGGTCGGCCTCGGCGTGATTGGTGTAGCACACATCGCAGCCCATCGGCAGGCCGAGCAGTTTCCCGCAGAAGTGATCCTCGAGGCCTGCGCGCGCAATCTGCTTGCCGTCGTATAGATACTCCGGCCCGATAAAACCCACCACCGTATTCACCAGCATCGGCCGAAAGGCTCGCGCCACCGCGTACGCACGGGCTTCCAGCGTCTGCTGGTCTACGCCATGGTGCGCATTGGCCGAAAGCGCCGACCCCTGGCCGGTCTCGAAGTACATGATGTTATCGCCCATTCGCCCGTCAGCGCATACCCCGCCACGCCGCAGCGATTTGCCGGCCTCATGCGCTTCCGCAAGCAGCCCAAGGTTCACGCCAAAGCTGCGGTTCGCGGCCTCGGTCCCGGCGATCGACTGAAAGATCAGATCCAGCGGAGCGCCTGCTTCCAGCGCCTTCATCTGCGTGGTCACATGCGCCAGCACGCAACTCTGCGTGGGGATCTGAAACCGCTGGCGCAGAGCATCAATCAGCCGCAGCAGTCTCCCCGTAACCGCAACATCATCGCCGGCGGGATTGATTCCAATCACCGCGTCGCCCGATCCCAGCAGCAGCCCATCCAGAATCGATGCCGCAATGCCCCCCGCATCGTCCGTCGGATGATTCGGCTGCAGCCGCGCACTCAATCTTCCCCGCAATCCAACCGTGGTGCGAAATCGCGTGACCACTCGCATCTTCGCTGCCGCTGCGATCAGGTCTTGCACGCGCATCAGCTTGCTCACGGCCGCCGCCATCTCCGGTATGAGCCCGGGCGAAAGCATCGCCAGCTTGTCTCCGGTTGCGTCATCCGACAGCAGCCAATCGCGCAATTCACCGACCGTAAGCGACCGTACCGCCGCAAATGCTGCCGCATCGTGCGTGTCCACAATCAGCCGCGTCACTTCGTCTGATTCGTACGGGACGACCTGCTCCGACAGAAAATGCACCAGCGGCAGATCCGCCAATGCACATTGCGCCGCTACTCGCTCCTCCGCCGACGCCGCCGCCAGTCCAGCCAACACATCCCCACTGCGCAACGGCGTGGCCTTCGCCAGCAATTCGCGCAGGTCATTGAACGTGTAACGAATATTGCCAAGATCGTATGAAAAGCTCATAAGCCGGCGGTCTCATCAACAGCAACTCCAGCATAGCCGCAAACCCGCGTCGCAAGCACACGGCGCACTCGCGCATACACAAAGGGCCAGCCGATTTCGGCTGGCCCTCACGGTTTGATCAGCGATCTGTTTACATCTTCACCGACGCGGCCCTCGGCGAAATCCCGCTCAGTTCCGCCGCACGCGCTTCAGCATAAGCTGCCGCGCCCAGCACTGCGGCCCGGCTCTCGAGAATGACACGCACCGGCATGTTTATGAGCAACTGGCTCAGCCTGCCCTTGTCAGTGAACGCCTTCATGAAGGTTCCGTCCTTGAGCTTTTCAAGAATCCGCGGAGCGATGCCGCCCCCGACATATAGGCCGCTCACCGAGAGCACCTTCAGCGCCAGGTTGCCTGCCTCCGCGCCATACGCCGACACAAACATATCCAGCGTCTTCTCGCAGATTTCGCTCTTCGCCGCCAGCGCCATCTCCGTAATCACTGAGTTGGCATCGTGAGCGGCAGCAATCTGCTCCGCCAGCCATGCCGGCTCTTCTACGCCGCGCACCTCGCGCAAAAACTCGTAGATGCTGGTCATGCCCATGCCGCTGATCACGCGCTCAAAGCTGATGCGCCCGTTATATTTCTGCTTCAGGAAGCGCAGCAGGTCGATCTCATCCTCGTTGCGCGGAGCGTAATCCGCGTGGCCGCCCTCCGATGGAAACGGCACGTGAATGCGGCCATTCCAGGTCAGCAATCCTTCGCCCAGCCCCGTGCCGGCAGCGATCAGAGCGCGATTCCCGATCTGGCTGGGGTCGCCCTCGCTGAGCGTGTAGACCTGTTCCGCCGAAAGCTCGGCAATGCCGTATCCATTGGCCTCAAGGTCGTTGATCAGAAAAACATGGTCAATTCCGAGGTTATGTGAGATCTCGCGGCTGTCCAGAGTCCAGGGCAGGTTCGTGAGGCGCAGCCGCCCATCGCGCACCGGCCCGGGAACGCCAAAGCACGCCGCCGTCGCTTTGTCAGCACCTAAAAACTCCGTCACAATCGCTTCCAGCCCGGAGTAATCCTTGGCTGGAAACCGCTCCTCGCGGGTATATTTCAGCTTTCCATTGGTAAAGTCGTAAAGCGCCAAGTGTACCTTGGTGCCTCCTACGTCGCCGGCCAAAATCATCTTTCTCTCTCCAAAACCCCGCAGCCTTCCCCATCTGTCGCGGGTAGAAGTGCAGCAGCGGCCTTATCCAAAAACAGGGTGAGTATACCGCTTGAGGGCCATATCAGTTGACTGGGGAGCCGTTCCGGATCGCGCGGTCCCACGAAGACTTCATGAACAACAGGAGCCTTGTCTGCGCCTGCTATCAGAAAAAATACCGATCTGGCATGGTTGATCACCGGCCACGTAAGCGTGAGCCGCCATGTATCCTTCTGCGGCACATGGTTTGCTGTGACCAGCCTGCACAATTCGTGAATGGCGGCGGTATGAGGAAACAGCGAAGCGGTATGTCCGTCGTCGCCCATGCCCAGCGCAATAAGGTCAAAGCGCGGACTCTCAGCGCCCTCCAGCCTGAAGCTGTTCCGTAGCTGCGATTCATAGCGGGCCGCAGCCACCTCGGGCTCCAGTTCACCTTCCATACGATGAATCTGATCCGGATGCAGCGGCACATGATCCAGCAGCGCTTCGCGCGTCATGTGATAGTTGCTTTCTTTGTTGTCCGGCGGAACCGTTCGCTCATCTACCCAGTAAAGATCAACTTTGTCCCACGGCATCCTCGCGCGCCACGGCTCGTTTGGATCAGCCATGACTTGGAAGGCCGCCTTGGGTGTTGATCCCCCGCTGATAGCAATGCGCGCCTGGTTCTGCGCGGCAACCGCCTCCCCCGCCATCTCGACGAAGTACTGCGCAGCCCGCCGTGCCAGCGACGCCGCATCCTGCTCAACGTAGTATTTGATCCTGAGCTTCCTGGGCATGACGTCGTCCCCTTCTCTCTACGTTACACGTAGCTGCTCAGACACCGTCTCACTTGCTATTAATGGGAAAAATACTCGAGCGCCCATCCAATAGCTTCCCTCGTATGACACGTCTCTCGCTCATCCGGCGAAGGCCGGTACAACTTCCAGATCGACTTTGGCTCAGGAACTGGACCCATGACAAGGACTAAATTCGTATCCTTACTTTGCTCCTCCCTGCGCTGTCTTTTTGTCCTCGCATGGCGCTGGGCCCACTTTGCCGCACAGCTTCGTACGTTCAATCGTGCCTGTGGGGTTGATGACAAACTGGCGCTCGCCCGCACCCACGTACTCCGGCAGTGAAGGCTTGCGATTCAGCACGTACAGAACATCCGTATCCTCGGGTACATCGCTCAAAATGTGCGAGTGAAAACCGGAAACCTGCCCTGCGCCCGGTTTAAACTGCGTGTCCAGGACGCTCTTGTGCAACTGCCGCTTTTCCACGATCTTCGCACCGTCAGCAGAAATCGTGTAACGAACGTCTCCCCCTAACGGCCACACATCTTCCTTCGTCTGCCCGGGATAAAAATAGACATATAAATTGCCCCCGGCAGCGGGAAGAATCCCGCTGTTGTACGGCCGCTTCGGTTTTCCAAAGTCCGCAGTCGCCAGTTCGAGAGCTTTCTCCTTCGCAACCAGGTCGGGCTTGGCATCGAGCGGCCTCGGAAACTTCACAGCCACATACTTACCTGATTTGTCCGTTTGCCTGGCTTCATAAACGACCACCATGTGATCGTGCTTTTCGTTCCATTGCGGAAACATGACCTTCCACCCGGTCGCAGTCCTCTCGCAAATGTAGTGGGTCAGGTCCTTGGTCTCCGGCTTGAGCGCAAAGAAAGCATTGGTCCCGTGCCACGCCGCCTGGTCGTAGGCATACAAAGCCCTCCCGCGTTCGGTTACACCGGCGAGATAATCGTTCAGGTCGGCATCTTTCACTTCACCCGCCGCGCCGATTGACGACGTGCACGCTAACACAACAAAAAAGGCCCAGAATCGCTTCACCGAAACCCCCAAAATTCAACGCGCCGGGCCTTATCAGCCTGTGCGTCGCCTAAATTCTGGTTAACTATAAGAGTTTCTGAAGCCGGACTTCAGTGAGAAGGAACACAAGGCTTGAAGTTCACGATCCAGTCCAATCCCGAGCCGCTTACCGCCCCAGGTAGGCCCGATACTGCTGCTCGAGTACTCCGGCAGCACGCGCCAGCGCCAGCTTCGACAGGTTGAACTGGTAAAGGCTCTCCACCAGGTTGCTCTGCGCACTGGCAAGGGTAGCCTGCGCCGTCACCAGCGGAAGGTTATCGTCCACACCGGCGTTTACCCGATCGGTTTCGTCGCTCAGCGCACGGGCGGCCAGGTCAACGTTTGACCGTGCCACCTCAACCAGTTTGGTTGACGCGTCCACATCCAGCAGCGCCGACCGAACCTGCTGTTCGATGCGGCTGCGAAGGTCAGTCAACTGCGCAGTCGCGGCGTCAAGTTGCGCCCGCGCCGAGTCGATGTCGCCGCGCAGCCGCGCCTCGCGAAAGATCGGCACGCTCAGAGTTCCTATCGCTTCGAAAGTTCCATGTGAGCCAACGCCACCGACGTCCGTGATCCCGTAGTTGCCGCTGAAGCTCAGGGTCGGCAGGCGCTGGCTGCGATAAGCGCTATGCACCGCCCGCAGTTCGACCAGCTGGTTTTGCAGATTCTGATAGTCCTGCCGGTTCTTATACGCGATGGCGCGCACCTGTTCCGGAGTGTCCGTGGCCAGTTCGCTGTAGGGCGCCCGATCCGTCAGCACCACATTCTGCCCTGAATCCAGCCCGATCTCGCGCTTCAGCAGGATCACGTCCTTCTCAAAGCTGGCACGGGCAGCAATCAACGCCTGCTGCTCCGCCTGCAACTGAACTCGCGCCCGCAATTCATCGAGATTAGAAGCTGTTCCAGCCTCATGCTCGGCGCGGGCGTGCTCCAGCAGCACGGTATCAGCCTGCACCAGCGCCTGGGCGTTTTCCACCTCGCTGGCAGCGGCAATCGCATGAAGATACGCTGAAGCCACCTGCTGCACTACCTCGCCCCGCGCCGACATCTTGGCAAAGTGAGCCGCCCGCGTAGCTGCCCCGGCTGCACGCCAGCCTGCAATCACCGGCCCTGAAAAAAGAATCTGGCTGAAATGGAGCTGACCCTCCGTCAGCGTGTCCTTGGTAATGAAGGAGAAACTGCCCGCCGGAATGCCTCCGGGAAAGAGATTGGCAAACTTGCCGATCGTCCCCGGCCCAAAGCCTTGCGCCGCGAGATTGTGCTGATAAAAGCCGGTATCCGCGGTGAGTGTGATCGTCGGCAAAAACTGCTGCAACGCCTGCAGCTTCTGAGCCTGGACAACTTTTTCGGCATTCTCCGACTGGATCAGGCCGAGATTATTCTCGAGGCCCCGCCGCACGGCGTCATCAAGCGAGAGTTGCAGAGGCACATCGCTCACCGGACGCACCGTCACGCTGCCATAAAACGGATTCGTCGCGGACGTGGGGTTTGCCTGCGCATGCGCCGGCGTCTGAGTCCCCGCAAGGCACAGCATCACTAACACGGCGACCGCAAGCCCCGACAAAAAAGCCGGCACCCTCACCCGCCGCAAGGCAGAATGTCTCGTTCGACTCACTAGCATCATTCTCTCAGATGTTCGAGCGGGGAGTAAGGTTCCCGAAGGTTGCTGAAAAACCATGCCGAAGCCCCGCCTCGACATGGCTTTTCTCCTCAGACACGCTACTCCACCGTGAAAACCTGCATACCTTCTGTTACATAAAGAACGGACAGCTCCACAGAAATAATTAAGAATGGCGTGTGGGCAGCACACCGCGCATTATCGATGCAGAGCGGGTGAATGATGTCTTGGTCGTCACTTTTGATGACGGGAGATCCGCACTCTACACGTCGGAACTTCTGCGTAGTTTCCTTTCGACAGCTATTGAGATCGATGAGGAACTTCCAGAGGAAGAGTCCTAGTCGTCCGAATATCCCTCCGAATGCGACTCGTCCGACAAAACCGATTTCTCTTCAAATCTTCTGCCGCTTCCATCTCCCGCGCTTGAACAGCACAATCCCCGCGGCGGCCATGGCGCACTCGGCCACCACCAGGGACAGAAACGCCCCTTGTGCCCGCATACCAAACCACACCGCCAGGGCCCATGCCAGCGGAAGCTCCAGCACCCAGAATCCAAAGAAATTCACGATGGTCGGCGTCAGCGTGTCCCCCGCGCCGTTAAACGCCTGCAGCATCACCATCCCATACGCATACGCGACATTCCCGCAACTGAACGTTCGCAGCGCCACGGCAGCGATCGGCACCACCGCTGCGTCGTCCACAAAAAGCTTCACGATGGGCGTCGCAAACACGATGAAGAAGATCCCGATGGTACCCAGAAACAGCATGTTGTAGAAGCCCGTCCGCCACACCGCCTGTTCGGCGCGATCGGGCCTCTTCGCCCCCAGGTTCTGCCCCACCAGGGTCGCCGCGGCATTGCTCAATCCCCACGACGGCAGAATGAAAAACACCACGATGCGAATGGCCACCGTGTATCCGGCCACCGACGCGGCGCCAAACGCCGACACAATCCGCACCAGCAAGATCCAGCTCGCATTCGCAATCGCGAGCTGCAGCATTCCCGTTAGCGAAACCCTCAGCAGCCGCACCATCACACCGACATTCAGGCGCACGTGCCGCACCAGTACCCTGATCCGCTCCGTGCCCCGCATCAGCCGGTAAAACTGGTACAGCACACCGATGCTGCGCCCGGTGAAGGTAGCCACCGCTGCGCCCGTCACACCCATGTGCGGAAACGGCCCGATACCGAAGATCAGGCACGGATCCAGAACCAGGTTGATGATGTTCGACACCCACAGCAGCCTCATCGCAATCGCGGCATCACCCGCGCCGCGAAAGATCGCGTTGTTGAGGAACAGCATGATAATGGCGCCGCAGCCTCCAAGGGCCACGCGCGCATAGCCCGATCCGCTGGCCACAATGGCCGGCGAAGCGCCCATCCAGCGCAGCAACTGCGGCGCATAAATTCCCGCAGGAATCCCCAGCGCCAGCGAGACGGCCAGCCCCAGCACAATCGCCTGCACTCCGGCGATGGCCGCGTCTTCCGGATCCTTCTCGCCGATGCGCCGCGCCACCATCGCAGTGGTCGACATCGCCAGACCCAGCCCGATGGCGAAAACCAGCGCCAGCATCGACTCGGTCAGTCCCACCGTGGCCACGGCATTGGCTCCCAGCCGGCCCACCCAGAACACATCGACGACGGCAAACAGCGATTCCAGCACCATCTCCAGCACCATCGGAATGGCAAGCAGGAGAATCGATCGATTGAGGCTGCCGGTGGTGTAGTCCTGGTGCGAGCCGCGCAGGGCTTCACGCACTGAGGACCATAAGCTTCGCTCGCTGCCGTCTGCCGGCTGCGCCGTAATCGGTTCAAGAACAGACATTAGGAACTCCACGATGCCGGGCCAACGCATTTTCGGAAGTGGTGTAGACCAAAAACCACAATTCTGATAGCGGCGACCGTCAGGGGAGCGGCGGCTTCCAATAAAGCGGGAAAGACGACAGTGTTTCCGAAAATGCCGTAAAGGCACGGCACAAGCAATGGGGTCACGCTGCGATCAAATCAAATTGAGCAGGACAGGAACCCGATGGCAGAAATCCTCGGGAGAGCCGGTAATGGCGGCTATTGCGAACAAGAGGCCCGAGGCAATGTTCAGCGGGTAATTCGTACGGCGACAGGCATGAACATGGTGACCTCCGTGGCCGGGAGCGGCGGGTTTTTAGAGTGTAACCCGATCTTCAATCGGAATTCCACCGAAATCGACGATCTCCTCAGCAAAAGCCTGCAACCCCGGTTCGGCGAAAAAACACGGGGCGTCTATCGCCCAATGTGTGTCGCCGGCGCGCAGACCGGCTCAACATCTGCCGCGTGGGGATGGGGAAAATATTGACGCTGGAAAAATAGCGCGACATTCACCAGACCAATCATCACCGGTACCTCCACCAGAGGCCCGATCACAGCCGCGAACGCTGCCCCTGAGTTGATGCCAAAGATAGAAACCGCCACCGCAATCGCCAGTTCAAAGTTGTTTGAGGCGGCCGTGAATGCCAGCGTCGTGGTCTTCGAGTAGTCCGCGCCCAGCTTCCGGCCCATATAAAACGAGACCAGAAACATCACCACAAAATAGATCAGCAGCGGTACCGCGATCCGCAACACATCGAACGGCAGCCGGACGATGAATGCACCCTTCAGCGAGAACATCACAACGATTGTGAACAGCAGCGCGGTAAGCGTCAGTGGGCTCACTCGCGGAACAAAGCTGCGGTCGTACCAAGCGCGCCCCTTCGCACGAACCAGCACCGTCCGCGTCACGAACCCAGCGATGAATGGAATGCCCAGGTAGATGAAAACGCTTTTAGCGATTTCTCCGATCGAGACGTGGACAACCGCTCCCTGAAGCCCGAGTTTCGCAGGCAAAATTGTGATAAATACCCAGGCGTACAGCGAATAAAAGAACACCTGAAACAGAGAGTTGAAGGCCACCAGTCCAGCTGCATAGTCGGTGTCCCCCTTCGCCAGTTCGTTCCACACAATGACCATGGCGATGCAGCGCGCCAGGCCAATCATGATGAGCCCCGCCATATACTCCGGGTATCCGCGCAGAAAAACAATCGCCAGAACAAACATCAGGATCGGTCCGATCACCCAGTTCTGAACCAGCGAAAGACCGAGCACCTTTTTGTTGCGGTACACCTCATGCAATTCTTCGTACCGCACCTTCGTAAAGGGCGGATACATCATCACGATGAGCCCCACGGCAATAGGAATGGAAGTTGTGCCGATGCTGAACTGATTCAGAAAAGGCACAACTCCCGGCAGCAGCCAGCCCAGCACCACACCCACCGCCATTGCCCCGAAGATCCAGCCGGTCAGATAGCGATCCAGAAAAGAGAGACGGCTAGTTGCTTTCATCGGTCATCCTCATGAGCGGCCAATTTTTTCGATTTCGCGCTGAATGGCGAGTTGCTGCAGAGTGGAAATAGGCAGCGAAAGAAACAGGCCTATCCGGCGCTCGAGCACCACAAAGGCATCGCGATACGTGCGCTCGATCTCTTCCGGTGTGCCTTTGACAGCCGCAGGATCCGGAATGCCCCAATGCGCGGTCATCGGATGCCCAGGCCAATATGGGCACGTCTCGTTCGCAGCGCTGTCACACACGGTGAAAATAAAATCCAGGGTCGGCGCACCCGTCTCCGCAAATTCGTCCCACGACTTGCTGCGCAAACCCTGCTTCGACATTCCGGCAGACTCGATCTGCTTCAGCGCTTCAGGCCGCGGAGCTCCAGACGGATGGCTGCCCGCACTATACGCGGTGAATGCGCCCCGCCTCCTGTGGTTGAGAATCGCTTCAGCCATGATCGAGCGGGCGGAGTTGCCGGTGCAAAGGAACAACACGTTGTAGGGCTTCGCCATCTCTCAGCCTTTCGCGGTGATGGCTACCGGAGAGCAGCAACCGGGCTGGCAGCATTCAGCCTGTGGTTTGGTCCCGCGAATAAACGCGCTCATGAACTTGCCATTCACCTGCGAGGCGATCGCGTCCACGTCGATCCCCGCCTCGGTGAGAAAATGCCGCGCGTCTTCCACGTTGTAGATCCGGGTCGGCTCCATCTCCACTTGCGCAAAGCCGGCCGCTACCAGGCGCGCCCTGTAGTCCTGCTCCTCCAGCGCCCCGGCAATGCAGCCTACCCACAGCATCATGCTCTGGCGAACCGCCTCGGGAACTTCTCCGCGCACCACCACGTCCGACACCGCGAAACGCCCGCCGGGCTTGAGCACGCGAAACGCTTCGCGCAAGACGCGGTCTTTATCCGCCGAGAGATTGATCACGCAATTTGAAATGACAACATCAACTGAATTGTCAGGCAGCGGAATATGCTCGATCTCGCCCTTCAGAAATTCGACATTCTCGACGCCGGCCTGGCGCTGATTTTCGCGCGCCAATGCGAGCATATCGTCGGTCATGTCGAGGCCGTAAGCCTTGCCCGTGGGGCCCACGCGGCTCGCCGACAGCAGCACATCGATGCCGCCGCCCGAGCCCAGATCGAGCACCACTTCGCCTGCCTTCAACTCAATCAGCGCGGTCGGATTACCGCATCCCAGTGAGGCCAGTATTGCCTTCTCCGGGATCAGCCCTTTTTCGTCGGCACTGTAGAGATTTGTTGTGATCGGATCGCAGCAACGCAGACCCGGATCGCAACAGGCTTGAAAATTACCCGAGTCTGAAACAGAGCGGGCAGCGCTCCCATATTTCTGCTTTACTTCTTCCTTTACTCGGTCGGTAGTTGACATGGGTCTTTCTCCTTCGTATACGTCAAAACGAATATATCCTCGCTATCTCACATCCGTCAAGGCGTATATTATTCAGGCATGGGCCGAACGCAAAAATCCTATGACCTCGCTCGTCTGTTTGCCGCTCTCGCCGACCGCACGCGCCTCAGGCTGCTGAACCTGATGAATGGTCGCGAGGTATGCGTGTGCTACTTCGTTGAAATACTCAAGCAGGGCCAGCCGAAGATATCGAGGCACCTCGCCTACCTGCGCAACGCCGGCATCGTCAACGCGCGCCGCGAAGGCAAATGGATGCACTACAGCATCGCGCGTCCCATCGATGCGGGCGCCAATGCCATTCTCGATGCGACACTCGCCTCATTTCAGGCAGACCCGGAGATGCAACTGGATCTTGCGCGCCTCGGCAAGGCTTGTTGCGCGCCGCAGCGCTTTGTCACGCTCCAGGGAGCCCCGATCCCAGCGCGCCTGGCACAAGAGACGGCTTAGCACTTCCTGAACGACTCATTCTGCATGTCGCACGGTTTCAGGGCACGATCTCAGCCGTTGCGTGGGCCGTACAGGTTCCGAAACAACTTATTGATGCATGTGGCCTTGGGTCAGGGCACGACTGAAGAGCTTGCGGAAAAAGGGACGTTTTTTCGGGCTTAATCGGAAAAGAGCGCAGGGCAGGGGCTAAACAGGCTGCGGAAAACTCATATTCGGGGCTGAAAAGCATCCCTCAGGGGCTAAAGCCCACTTATTTTCAGTCACTTACGGCACGACGGAAGTCGTGCCCTGTTACAAAACCAGAGTTTTTCCGCAGCCTGTAAAGCCCCGCTGATTTCAAGGGGTTTTTGCGGCATGACTGAAGTCATGTCCTGTTACAGTGCGACATGCATGATAAGTTTTTCCGCAAGCTGTAAAGTCGTGCCCTGTTACAAAGATTCAGCATCGGGCTTCGCCATCCAGACATTCGAATATAGGTGTAAGTCGTTCATGAGAGATGCGATATCTATCCAGGTGTCGCAGATCACTTATCTCGCGTAGAAGCGGCGCTATAGTGCTTGCCGTTTAAGGAGCACATGTATATGAACGCCCAATGCTCGAAATGCGGAACGCAGATTACTTCGCCCTGGAATTTCTGCCCCAATTGCGGAACCACCATCGCGCATGAAGTCCATACCCATCCTGCAGCGCATGCGGCAGAACGGGCACCGGTTCAGGGCGCATTTGGCGGGTTGCTGATTGGAGTGGTCGCCGTGCCCATTCTCATCATCGTCGGAACCATGTTGTGCCTGACCGGCCTGGGCGCGATTGCGGGGATTCCGATGATCTTTGTGGCTGCGCTTGCGCCGCTGCTGGGACCAATGATCGGAATAGGAACGTTGCAGGGAAAGTGTCCCTGGTGCGGCACGAAGATGAGCAGCGTGATCGATCATCCCCAGGGGTTCTACTGCCACGCCTGCAGCAACCGGATTGTGATTGAAGATCGCAAGTTTACGAAGGCGGTCTGAGGCTGCAGTAGCGGCAGCTGTTGTGTACTGAACGCAGCGATGCAAGATCCCTGTGTTTATGGCGGCAACGGCCAGAGATGCGCTTCCCCTTGGCGAGACAAGCGACAAATCTCTATACAGCCTGCTCATCGCCGCTTCCCGCGATGCGGGCTTGCGCATAGCGGGCCGGCGGTATGATCGAAAGAGATATGGCAGACGCGACTTACCCCAAAGTAGTGGAAGCTGAACAACTCACTCAGCAATTTGCAAGCGATAACTACGCCGGCATATGCCCGGAGGCCTGGGCCGCGATGGATGAAGCCAATCGCGGATATGCCTCCTCGTACGGCGAAGACCCGTGGACGGATCGTGCCGCGGATGCTTTTCGCCAGCTGTTCGAAATCGATTGCGATGTGTTTTTTGTGTTCAATGGCACCGCGGCTAATTCACTGGCGCTGGCTTCGCTGTGCCAGTCGTATCATGGCGTGATCTGCTGTGAAACGTCGCATGTTGAAACAGATGAATGCGGTGCGCCGGAGTTCTTCTCCAACGGATCGAAGTTGCTGGTGGCACCCTCAGTAAATGGAAAACTGACTCCCGATTCCATTCACGAACTCGCTACCAAGCGGCAGGATATTCACTTTCCCAAGCCGCGCGTTGTGACCATTACACAGTCGACCGAGACGGGTAGTGTGTATTCGCCGGAAGAGCTGCGCGCTGTTGCTGCGGCAAGCAAGTCGCATGGGCTTTCTCTGCACATGGATGGAGCGCGATTTGCCAACGCCTGCGCGCGCCTGGGACTGTCACCTGCCGAGATGACATGGAAGAGCGGCGTGGACGTGCTCTGCTTTGGAGGCACGAAGAACGGCATGGCGGTGGGGGAGGCTGTGCTGTTTTTCGACCACCAGATCGCCACCGATTTCGATTATCGGTGCAAGCAGGCGGGGCAACTCGCGTCTAAGATGCGCTTTCTCGCCGCCCCGTGGGTGGGGCTGCTGGAGAGCGGCGCGTGGCTGAGCAATGCGCGCCATGCAAACGATTGCGCAAGCTACTTTGCGAAGCAGATCGCGGGTATCCAGAATATCGAGATCATTTCGCCAGTCGATGCCAACTCGGTGTTCGTGTCTGCGCCGGAGCACTTCTTTGAGCAACTGCGGGCGCGAGGGTGGAAGTTCTATACGTTTATCGGGGGTGCGGCGCGCTTCATGTTTGCGTGGGATACGAATCTGGGCCGTGTGGACGCGCTGGTGCGCGACATGCGCGAGTGTGCATCCCGCGGAATCTGAGCAGGCAGATTTCGCGGGATGGCGATGTCAAAGCGTCTTTAGACAATTGCTTGAGCCGGCGGGAAGAGAATGGGTGGTTCAGCGCATGGAACAGGAATCGCACTCTCAGATTCAAGCGTCGAACGCCGGTAGCCTGAGAGTGCATCGGGCTACGGCATTTTCGAAAATACCATGGTCTTTTATGCTTTATTGCAAGCCGCCGCTCCCTGATGGTCGCGGCTAACAGAATTGTTGGTTTTTGGTCTACACCATTTCCGAAAATGCATTAGTGAATCATGTGCCAGAGTTGCCAGATTCCATAGAGGCAGAGAGCTGTTGCGGCTTCGATGATGATCATGAGGCGGATGTAGCGAGCGCGCTCGGAGCGGTGCTCTTTCTTTTCGGCGTCGGCCTTCGAAGGCGCGATTGGAGTGTGCGGAACGCGTGCCGACTCAGCTGAGGCACGGTTCGCAGGAATATTTCCTTTGTCGGAACGGTCGACAACTGCCCGGCTGGCATAGATATTGCCGAGAACTTTGCGGCCAGCAGCGGCGCGCGTTGCATAAGCCCGGCCCAGGTAACCATCGATCGGGATAGGATTTGGGTATATGCGGATATTTGTATGATTGAGGACGTGACTGGCCACGGGTCATTCTCCGAGGGAAAAAGATCTGCAACACCGCGAGGAGTGACTCCTGTGTGCGAAAGCAGTTACCTGGGTGTTTGCTTGAACCCATCTTCCCGCTTTTTTGGATCGGTGTCAGTGATATAGGTCACTCGGTTTTGGTTACTAAAGTCTTACTTCGATCGTGGTCGTGGTCTCAACGGAGCTATGCAGATGTTCGGCAGGCGGGGTTTCGGGTGTCCAATCCTTTCCGTGGGGGAAAGCGACACTGCGGGTTGGGCTGGGCTCGATAACAGGGTCAGAGCTGCGTGGCAATTCCTCTCAATAATCGGCGCTAAGGAAGCTGCTCGTAGAGGGTGGAGTTGCGGTAGCCCAGCAGGGTGACCAGGGTCCAGATGGCGAGGGCGGTGCCAAAGGGAAACTTGAGGATACTGAAGAAGGCGACCACGATCGCCACGACGCGGCCCCATTGGGTGCGCTCCATCAGTCCCCATGCGGCGATCATTGCCAATCCGGCACGGACCACGACGAAGGCCCAAGCGAAGCGGAGAAAGGCCGGGCCAAACCACTCATGGCGGAAGGGTCCTCCCATCCAGGGATTGTGCATGAACGGGCCGAAGCGGCCGGACATGGCGGCGCCGGCAAATGCCAATCCGAGAAGGCCGACGAGTAGTGACAGACCGGCGTAGATGAACCACACGATGCTCAGGGCCCTAACTTTACCGGCATAGCTATCCAATTCGAACTGGATGCCGGGAATGGGGGGGACCGATGCCGCCGTGGGACGCCCGCACCGGGAACACGCAATCTGCCCTGCCGCCAAAGCCTGACCACATCCGCTGCAATACATGGAGACCTCCTTTAGGTTCCATCAGAATTCGCGGTTGCCCACGGGCCCGAATGGCTACTGTAGGTCGCCGGAAACAACGTCATTTATACACGGCTCGAAGAGGAGTTGATTTGTCGAAAAGCATCCCTCAGTGGCTAAAGCCCCGCTCATTTCGGGCTGTTTGCGGCGCGACTAAAGTCGTGCCCTTTCAAAACACATAAATGATCATCTGTGTGGCGGAGACCACTACAACATCGCAAGGGTGGTACCCCTCTCCCTGTCGAGGGGCTAAGTATGCCGCCTGAATAGGAGTACGCAATTTATTGAAGGCGGGTTCCGGAATTCGTGGAGCGGGCTGCCGCGTTCGCTATTTGGCGGGAGCCTGCTTAGCTGGAGCCGGAGGGGGAGCTTTGCGTTCCCACCGTTCGTCGTGGCGGTCATCGTGGTAGAGGAGCGACTTGATTTTGCCCTTGGGGTCGCGCTCGATGATCAGGCGGGTCCAGATGTTGCCGAGGGGGTAATAGAAGGTGGACGGGGATTCGGCTTCGACTTCTGTGATTTCGCCGTGGGGATCTTTCTCGTAAAGCTGGTCGCCTTTTCTAAAGAGGATCGCGGCGAGGCGGCCGTTGGTGTCGTGGTACTCCCCGACGATGGTATCGAGCACAGGGATGGGCAGATCGATGGCGACCGGGTGGAGGGGAATGACGAGGCGCTCGGCGAAGGGTCCGAGCTCGGGTGTGCCGCCGCTGCGGTGGGCAAGGAGCCACTTGGGCAGCTCGGGCTCATTGTAGGCGCGGGCCCAGGAGTCGTGGTGGAGGCCCTGGTAAACCCACAGTCGTATGTGTCCGCCTGCGGACTTGATGGCGGTGTACATCAACTCACTTTCGCGCACGGGGACGACATTGTCTTCGCTGCCGTGAAAGAGCCAGATGGGGGTGCGGCCGATGACTTTGGCGTATTCGTTGGGCAGAGTTGCGGCCTGCTGCCAGCGCTCGGGGGCGTAGCTCCAGAACGGTCCGCCGGCGGCGATGGCGATGGCCGCCCACCGCTTTGGATACATGCGGGCCAATTCCCAGGAAGCATAGCCGCCGAGGGAAAGGCCGGTGAGGTAAGTGCGTGCGGGGTCGGCGTGGAACTCGGCCGATTCCTGGTCGAGGGCCGCCATGGCCATGTCGAGCATGCCGGGGTCGGTCCAGAAGTTGGGATACGGGCATTGCGGCATGACGATGACGAAGGGCCATCGATCGGGATGGTCGCGGACTTCGAGGGGAAGGCCGATCTGGGTCTGCCACATGCCTTCAGCGCCGCGTTCGCCGCGCCCGTGGAGGGCAAGCAGGATGGGCCATTGTTTTTTATCGTCGCGGCGGAAGTCTTCAGGAAGGTAGACCTGGAAGTGGTAAATAACACCGTGGCTCTCGACTTTGCGGTTGAGGAAGCCTGTCTCCTGCGGTGGAAGCGGCTGCGGAGAGGCGTGGCCCCGAGTTGCAGC
>WNGR01003840.1_pt1 | contig 16353 bp, 22 predicted proteins | sample 5407581 | NCBI WGS metagenome assembly WNGR01 (sample SAMN13153383, study PRJNA577476) | soil metagenome | isolation source: 80 cm soil or saprolite under Garry oak tree replicate 2 | place: USA:California | collected 2016-06-15 | reverse complement strand
AAGATCTGGGAAATTATCAATTCACATTACAAGAGATTGATGAGCGAACTCGGACTGCTAGAAGGTTGAACCTCTCGACGAGGGACTTTTGTTTGCGCGCAGAAGCAGAAACTAGTTGGAAGGGTAGTTTTTAATAGAATGGCTCTCTCGGACAGAACGTTTCTCGTATCCTAATTTGTCATCTGTCATTTGGTTCTTTACCTACCAGAATAGCCAGCGCCTGCCATAGATATAGGCATCATTACGAACGGAATGATCATCACAAAAAAGGCTTGATTTGGGCTCTTTAGGCTAGCAGCCTTGGTCTGGAAGTCGAGTAGATATCCCAGTCGCCTTTAGCTTGCCGTGCGTATGATAGACAACGAAGGCAAGTGAAAGCTCCCGATCCTTGAGCCTCTTGTTGAGGTTTTCCGCGATACCAAGAGAAGCTGAGTCGTGAGCCCCAATCCTACTTTCTGGCGAGCTCGTCAACTTTGACGAAGTATAGTGAAAGCCCTTTCCTTGAACTGCCGTTTCAATCTTTGTGACCCTCGTACTCCGATCCCCCGTATTATCAACTAATAGTCGAGCAAAACAGTGGGTTAGCTTGGACTCCTCAGGTTGAGCGGAGTCGTGAACTTGGTCGTAGTGACCTGTTTCAACAACCTCAATTTTTAGTTTGGGCTTTTCCCAAAGAAAAGTTCTCGCAAGCAAGATGGCGAGACTGATTCCTCCGGAGAATACCCCGAACAAAATCCCCGCGGCTTCGATTGGTTCAAGTGCCATCGGTTTTACGCAACTCGCCATTATCCTACCTCGACCGGCTAAAAACGCTGGTTCACCGTCTACTTCCTCGGGGTCCTCAGGAAGTGTGATTTTTAGCCTTAGAGGTAGAAAACGGCTAAACGCGTCCCTAAATCCAAGGGACATATGTCCGGATTGTGACTTGAGCGAAATAGACACTGCGATTGCTGTTGCCGGAACATTACTAGGTGCGGCCGCAACCTACTTTTTCGAGGAGCGACGTTTTACCAAGCAAAAAAGACTTGAGGTCTCCCTTCAACCCTTAGAAGAAAAAAGGGTTGCTCTGAAGGAAACCTATCTTGCGATGGTAGACTGCTTCAGAGGTCTGGTGAAGAACTTCGCCGGGACAAGACAAGAAGAATTCGTCCAAAGTGTTGCCGAGCCTCTTGAGCGACTAGAAATCACTATAACCAGAAACCTGATTTGGCTTTCAACTGTTGAATCAAAAATACTTGCCACGTTGGCAACTTTCAAACGCACCGCTTTCGCGCTCAGGTTCAGAATGCAGGAAGCAGGTATGCCTGAGCAGAGTCGTCCTCCACCGGGGTTCATGGAGGTAAAATGGGAGGACTTAGAAAACTCCTACAAGATGGCGGTCAAGGCGATAGGAGAAGCACTCGGAGTTAAGGTAATGGAAAAGAGCCTAGAAGAACTGATTGGACCAGCTCCAACGGGTTAGGCCCGTCCGGAAGAAACGGCCAGGGTCATTTCATGTCCCCACCCATCCATGTGGGGTTACCTATGGACGGCACAATCTGCAAGTCATGCTTCCAAGAGATACCCGAGGGCGAGCCTTGGCAGTAGGATACGACAAGAAGGCGGGATTGTTCGAACCGATCCACGACAAATGCCCTCGGAAGGCCAGTTCTATGTAAAAAGTGCCCCATTCTCTCACTCTAGTTGGAGTCCGTCGGCGATTCATTTCAAGACTAATCGCATCGCAACTGTGAGAATGTCCCGCTCCGTTGAGAAAGCTCGGCGTTCTGCTTGGTTAGCACCTGCACCAGTTGAGGATCTGTCCCAGCAGTACGAATGTGTTCGAAAGTGGCTCCTTAACCTCAGCCAAGGAACGCATCGAAACTACAAGTTCTACCTGCGGAAGTTCATGGGCTTCAGCGGCTGGAATCCTGATGAAATTCTCGAACGTGCTAAGTCAGATCCGAAGGCAGTCCACGTAAGGTTGAAAGAATTCTGGTACCAGATGAAGGACCACGAACGTCTCGCGAGCAATACGCGAGCCTCCGCGTATAGAGCTGTTCGATCCTTCTTGTTCTGGCACGATCTACCCATCGGAAAGACCCCCAGAGAATTCCACGGAAAGGTACAGTACGAGCCCTACCATGCGCTCGAACCGCAAGAAATCTCACTAATGATTGACTACGCGCGGTCAGCTCGCGACCAAGCTCTGATCACGTTCCTTGCTCAGAGCGGGCAAAGAGTGGGGATACTTACAGCCCTAAAGTACGGGCACATCCAAGACCAGGTTGAGCGCGGAGTAAACCCGGTACTGATCAACGTAACTCCGGAAATGATCGGACAGCAGGGCGTCAACGTCAACAAGGGAAAAATCCTCTACAGTTTCGCAATAGGGCGAGAGGCGACCAGCTTTCTTCGCATCTGCCTGAATCACCGACAGAAGGCGGGCGAACAGATCAACAGCGAGTCGTGGCTCTTCCGTTCTACGGGGCGATTTGAAGGTCGGTTCTCTTCAGTAGGCAGACCGATATGGAGCAGGGTTGATGCTTCTGACCCTTCGAGATCACTCAATGCCACAGGTATTCGGTATAGGATCCTCTCAGTCGCGAGACGGGCTGGTCTCGACAAAGTAAGAAGGCGCATGACGATCGGTGGCCGATGCGCATCTCACTCGATTCATCCTCACATCTTCAGGCGATGGTGGAAGTTCCAGATGCGAAAAGCAGGCGTCGTTGATAGTGATCTCCTAGAGCATATGATGGGTCACCACAATCTGAGGCTGACGCATGGCGGAAACTACGACGAATTCGATCCTGACTACATTCGAAAAGAGTACGGCAAAGCCGAACCGTTCCTAACCGTCACATCCGATCCGGTTTCCCGCGGCGTCGAGAATACTTGGCATCCTGGAAACCCCGTGCCTCGCCTTGAGAGCCCTAGCATGATTCGCCCCAACGAAACGACTCCAAGGCTATTCAGACAGCCGGCCACCAAGTCGCAACGTGTAGTAGATGAGGTCGAACTGAACAAATATTTCTCTCTCGGCTGGCAGTACGTAACGACACTACAGTCTGGCAAAGTCATCATCGGTTTAGCATAGTCGGTAGGTCTTTGTTAACTCGTTAGCTTATTTCAAAGATGAGTTCGTAAACGCTCTTGCCGATCTTTTTCTCCCATATGAAGACTGGGACTTTGTAGGTTCCAGGTTTGGCTGGAGTCGTAAGACCCAACTGAAGAATGAGAACCATGTCCTCGTTAAGCTCTGTTGCCCCAGAGTAGACTGTGGTCCTTCCCGGATAATTCATCATTTTGTATGCAATCGCGTGTTGCTTACCTAGTACGTACGGAGTGAACTGTGGCAAGGCCAGCGCTTGACCGACTTGAAGCTGAGGTTGCGGTTGGGGTTGAGGTGCCTGGGGCTGAGCGGGGTATGGTTGAAGTTGAAAGTCGTCAGAAAAGTACATTTGGACAGAGACGTTTTCTGCCATCTCTCCCCCCCACTGATGAATCACCACTATCGGGGTCTGTTGTTGCGAATGAGGGAATCTTTCCGTGTTGGAACCGTTCTCGAACGAGATTCTGAATTCAACCAGACTCTGTGGGCCTGTAGCCGCCTTATCGATCGCGTATAGCGTTCTGACCAAAAAGGCTGCTCCTAGTATGACTAAGATACCTGAAGCATAGGCGTAGACATCGGCGGCGGCGAGCGCAAGAGTGTACGGTATGAGTCCGATGTAAAGCAACAAAGCAATGGAATCGAATAGTAATGCTATCGAGAAAAATGTTAGAGGAAGTATCGCCGCGCCTCGAACAGATAAAGTCGAAAGCTTGACTTCAAGCTGACTTTGTTGATCCTTGTATTTCTTGATGTCTGCTTCAAGGGCGTCAAGTGGAGCGCCAGATTTTAGTGACTTGCTTTTTTCCTCTAGGGCATTTGACAACTCCTTGAGCTTTCTATCGCGATCTTGCCGTACCTTGTTTGCCGCTCGCCCAAGGAAACTTACTGAGATGGCGTAGATGCCGACGGTCGTTGACATCAGAGCTATTATGAGTAAGGCGAGCCAGTCAAGTAAGAGGGTTAAATCCGCCAAGTTAACTATCCATTAGGTCAGGGGATGCTTCCCCGATTAATGTTTTAGGGATCTTGATTTCGGGTGAAAGTGAGGCTACTTTCTTCCTTCTAGATTGTAGACCCTTGGTTCTAATCGGTCTAGCCGACTCTTGCACTGATGCGCGATTCCCGCGATCTCGTTCAATCCATTCTCCAACTTGTCGAGCTTCTTTTTGATATCAGCTATGTCTGACTCAACCGTCAAGTTCGTCTTGTCTCCTGCGTAAAGGGCGAAAGTTCAGATATTTCAGTTTATATCGACCAGAAATGGATGGGGCTCGATATGGCAAACGTAGAGGAGCGAATCAAGAAGCTTGAAGACCTACTCAAAGACTTGAATCAGAGGCACAATAATCTGAGTGTCAGAGTTACCGAACTCGATCGTGCTATAGCTCAGATCCAAGCGAAATTAGGACTAATGTAAGTCGCGCATAAGTCGCCGCATTATCTCGGCCCTTTTGGTACGTTTCAGAATATTATGTACGGAATTATACCCGTAGGCGTTTCAGCCGTAGGCTTGCTACAGATAGCCTGTGATACAATGATTATATAGGCCGTTTTTCCCTAGTATTCTCTGATTTCTATGAAATCAGCAGAGAAATCTAACCTACGGGAGTCTCCGGACTCCGCTAAACCCGATACCGAACCTACCGACGCCGAACTAAAGCGTTGGCTGGCCGAAGGATACAAGAATGATTGGCTATCGCCCGATAATCCCCCTGATAGTGATTCCGCCCTTGTCGATTGCCCCTTAGGTTGCGGGGCTTCGACGAACGATGTCGTATCCCATATACAGTACCATCACCCCGAAGCTACTAGCGAAGCTGAAGACTAGCGAAGTCCGGCTATACGGAATCGCCCGACTTGGGCGTTCCCTTCGTTCTCATTCTAAAGGCGGTTAGAGACGCCCGAGCAAGTGGTCCAGACTGAAGACGCCGAAGCGTTCCAGGAATTAGAGGAACGGCAGCAGCAAGAGCCACGCGCCAAGATCAAGCACCGATGGACCAGGCTGGCTAAATGCCGTCGGTGCGACGGTCAAGGGTTTCTGATTCTTCTTAACGTTGGCCGTGTAGTCCCGTGCGTTGAATGTAACGGGATGGGCGAAGTCCTCGTTCTCACGCCCTACGGGATAGCTCATGTGGGTGAGTATCTTTCAAGGCTACGCTATCGGGATTTCTGGGAAGCCATAGCCGAGAAGTATGATCTATCAGATCTAGTCAATCTTACGCAGGGCGAAGGTAGTCACGCTAGCCGCCGTCAAGGATTTCAACCAAGCCCATATGCCGATATGGTTGAAGAGCAGCTAAGGGACGAGCAAAGGCCAGGCGGGTTTAGTAGACCGCCCAAGAAGCACGCTATAGATTGGAAAGGCGGCATTATGACTCCCACGGGATTCGTCAGTTTCAAGGAGCTAGCCGAACGGTACGCCCCACCACGCGGACTGGCTACCGACGTTGATCAGTCTAAGTTCCCGTATATCCGAGGGGAGACGAAGAAAGCCTTCGAACACCGTATGCAAGTCAAGGAAGAGATACAGAACGTTTACTTCTGGAAGGAATACCTGGGCGTTCGCGCAAAACAGCTGTTCCACGACCCCTTGGTAGGCGGGGTCGATCTATATGGTCGGAAGCGTCTAATTGAGCTTTTCAGTTCCACGTGCATATACGGGCTGGGATATTATGGCGAACCTTTGGGAACCAAGTGCCCGAACCATCTAGAGCCGTTCGAGCGGACTCCGAAGTACCTTCTGTGCAAGGAACACCGACCGAAGAGACGCAACAAGGATAGACCCGTTGCAATTGAAGCTTCTCCAGTTGCGCAAAACGCTATGGTTGCAAATTAGCTAGAGGGTCGCCTGAGAAGGCAAGGGCGAGCTTAGGCTATGAACCCTATCTCTGATTTTACGGGTAGTTCGGGCGTAGACCAGTCTAAGGGCGGAAACGCCGTCTCAACATTCTCCGGATTTGAAGCCCCTATGAGAATAGACCTCGAATCACACAATACCCGTTGCAGTAGGATGGGTGGTTGGTCAGCCCGCCCTTCCGGGATTTCTTACCAGATCTACTACGTTCTCTGGTAAGAATGAATGAGCGTAGGCTATCGAGCCGTGCGCTGGTCATAGTGATTCCGTTATGGGTAAGAGGAATTCCAGCAAGGTGATCGCCCACGCGATTACTAAGAAGGTTCGGCAGCAGAAGCCGAGAAACTACTTCGATCAGAGGATGCGCCACGGTTCCGAGTACGGAACGTAAAGGAGAGAATTGTATGACAACAGAGTTTGAGGAAAGAGAGGGAAACACCCAATGGTAGTTGAAAACGCCAAGCAGCCCTATCGGGCGACGCACCAGCAAAACCCAGGCCACGATCTGCCGAAGACGGAGCCGAAGAAGTACGCATCGGGGATGCTGGGTTCGGAGCCCATCAGCAGGATGGGGACTTTGCAGACGATGGTCCACTGGTTCGCCACGGGCTCCAATCCCATTCACGCGGCGGTCAACAGCAGCCGCAACATCGACGTTCCGAGGTTCGGGGACAGGATGGCAGCCGTCACGGAGTACGCACAAGATCCGAGGGCCTTCGTCGCCAAATATCGCGAGATCTTCGAGCGAGGGGCGGGGGTTTTGGATTCCGCTGGAAGGAACCGGTTCGACAAAGCTCTGGCCGGCATGGAATCTTTCGGGCTCCAACAGCTACAGAAAATCCAGTTCGAAGAGGCACAGGCCGAAAAGCAGCGGCTTGAGGCAAAAGTATTGGGGGATTTCGAGTCCCTAGATCCTAACGATGCGGAAAAAGTCTGGCACTTCCATTCTCGGTTCTTGTGCAAATTGGAGTGTGGCCATGAGCGTTTGAAGGAATTCGTCGTGGCGACAGACGGGGATACAATCTCCTGTAACGTGTGCGGGAAGCCTTCTGACAAGCTGAAGGTCCTGTTGAAGGCGGGATTCCAGATCGTCCAGCCACCTAAACCGACTATGATCCAGAAGGTCAAGAAACGTATTAGGAAGAAAAAGGAATGAGAGATTTCAGTATCCGGGACGCACTTAGCGGAAAATACGATCGTACTAAGCAGGGCGAGCGGCAGACGCTTCGGACTGTAGCCGGCATCAACTCGGTACTAGAGGTGGCCGGCAATCCGACCTTGAGCATTAACCAGAAAACTACGTTATTGAAATCCATCGGGCAGACACACAGTACGCCCTATCCCAACGCCACAGAGGAGGAGATCGAGGCGGACAACGCCATCGCCCAGTTCGCATACGTTAGCGAATTGCTGGCGAAGTCGGCGGCTACCGAATCGCCGTCTTATCTGACAAAGTCATTTGGGCCAACCAAGGGCGGCGGCATAGTTTTGTCGAAGGGACAAAGGGACTTTGTCACTAGCGCGATAGCCAAGGCATATCGGTTCTTCGAAAGGCTGGAGGACGAGCAGGCGGCGGCTAAGACGCACTGTGCCAAATACGATATTTTGGTACGGAAGATGTCACCGCAAGCAGCGGTGAACAAATGGTTTGGAAGTTGAATAAGAAATGAAGGAAGGACAAGATCTAGTAAAGGCTTGGCAAAAGAGGATGGCCAGCCTCGAAACCGAAAAGGGACGGTACGGTTCGCCCATAGATCCTAGCACGCAACACCCCGGACCAAGCGAGTTCGTTACCGAAGAGAGACGAGAGGAAGAAGAAGACGACGAGGAATTGACGGGGCGGTTCGACGAGGAAAGCAAGGCTCTGCTGAGAGACTTGTACCTGAAGGCCGCGCAAGAATACGGATTCATGCCCAGCCTGAAGGATTTCAGAAGCTACCTTGAGCGGAAAGGTGTCCCGAGTGACGCAACAGATGAGAAGATTCTAAGCGAAGCACTTTCTGAAGTCTGGCAACCTCATGGCGGGTCTGACAACGCCGTCAACCTGAGGACTCCGGGACAGCCGCCAGGAAAAATACCAGCTAAGCCAGGAAACAGTGGTTCGTCAACGGGTCGCGCAGGATCTGGACAACGGACTATGGGCGGCAACTACCAGAGCATGCGCGCGGGCGGTTATGTTAACCCGACGGCTCCCAGTAGTAAGCTATCGACTGGCCGAAGTCGCGGGCTGTCTGATGCAGATGCTAGCGCGCAGATTTACGGTGGCGGGCACCAGGATCCCCTAAGCGGCGGAAAGACTAGGGCAGGGCAAGCATACAACACATACGACAAACCAACGCGCCACAAATCCATGGGCGGGTTCTCTCCGTTGACAAAGGCCTTCATTACCATATCTGACACTTACGCGCAGAAAGGCGGACTTCCATCAGAGGAAGACATGCAGGCGGCACAGCAGAACGCGTTCCAGACCATGCTTGAGGAAGACTCCAATATCGCCATGCGAGAAGAGGATGACGACCAGGAGCCGATAAGGTATGACGAAGGGAAGCAGGAAGAAGAATGGAGCGACGAGGAGGGACAACGGATATCATCGCTCTTGCGTCGGGAAGCCGACGAGTCGGAAGCGCTAGCGGAGAAGTACGAGACGTACCTTCGCAGGTCGATCGGCAGCGGCATCAAGCGGAACCTTGCCGACGAGGAATCGATCAAGCGGTCTATAACGGATATGCGCCAAACTGCGATGATCAAGCGAAAGAGAGTGTACTCGCTCCAAAAGTCCGATGCCTTGCGCCTTCCGTATTGAGGTGATCTAAGATGGCAACACAGATTGTAAACGGAAACAGAGTCTTCGCGAATCCGGGAATAGATGGCGGGGAATTCCTAGCTAGCAACCCAGTTAGTAATGTGCTAATCGTCGCGCGGATGTATAACGTCCAGGCTATCCTTGTTAGCAGAGTCGCAAGCGCTGGGACATTTCCAGCTGGCGCATCAGTTCCGACTATGCTATACAATACTCTAGGTAGTTCTGGCGGCTACGTCGCCTCGGGCGGCTTGGTAGCTGGAGCCAACTACGACTGGATCGCAATAGGCGTAGGCGGGTAATCTAGCTATGACAAACATATCTCGGAACGTCCTAGCCCAGCTCAACTCGGTCGGGCAGATGACTGGAGTTCTAAACATAGACGGCAAATTGTACTCGGTAAGCCTGACGGGTCTAGACGCCCTTCAGCCAGTCTTCAACACCGCCAGCGCGCCCAGCCCTAAGAACGTTAACTCCACTTCGTGGGTCGCGATTAACACGGTAAACTCTGTGGCTCTAAGTGCCATATTGCAAAGCGGTGTGGTATATCCTGGCGACGTCCCAGGCGACAACGCGCAGTACGTCTTCCAACCTGCAAACAATACAACGGCACAGAACGCCTTTGGGGTAAATGTTCCTACCACTTCCGTCGGTGCGATACTATGACACGGCTGACGTCTAGCCAAACGCTAATCTTCGAGTTCGAGACGGTGAACTTCAACCTACCTGGAGGAGCAGGAGGGATCGGCGCTGAACAGCACCTCAAGCCGACGGGTCGCGTAAGGAAAGTTGATGGGACTTGGTTCGAACTGCCGATAGAAATTGTAGAGAAGATAGCGGAGTATCGGCAGTAGTTGCGTAGTCACGAGAGTGACCGGCTGGTTTGGTTCATTCCCAGCCGCGGGGTTCCCTAAGCGGGGTCTGAAACAATTCCATGTATCATCACCTTCCGCTTAGGGCTATCTCCCCAAAGGGGTGGATCTCTAGTTGGAACTAGTTTTGGCAGGGGTCTACCGCGCCGTACGATCTATCGGAAACGTCTATTGTCCATTCAAGTGGACAAAGCCAAGCTGTCCCGGCACTTTATCACAGGTTCAGCTAGATTCTATCAACGGACGCTATCATCGGGAAGTAATGTGTTCGTTCGATTCGACGCATCACTGGTTCGGCACACAGACGAGCCCGGAAATAATCGCCAAAGTCAAAGTTCTGCCGTTCCAGATAGACAGCTGGCGCAAGCGGTGGGACGAATTCGGACTAGAAGCTAGGGCCAAGCGGTTTAAGGAGTCAGAGAAGGAATGGTTTCGATTTTCAAAGAAGGCATAATCGGCCAAACGTCGGCTGGCAGCCTGGCCAATATGGCCCAGAGCCTGCTTCCAACGGGTTCGTCAGGCGCGGATCTGGTCATAGTATCGCGCGGGAACGATTCGTATTCGGTGATAGTAGTCTATGGCTAATTCATGCGTTGACGGCAAGCTGTGCCCGACCTGCGGGATAGTGACGCTAGCGAAAGATTTCAACGGTCGATGTCCGAGATGCGGGACAAAAGATAGCAGGAACGAATACACGACTCCGCCGAACTATAACCCGATACGGCTGGAACTCAAATGATCGACCCGTTTATCATCGCCAAGCCGGCGGCACTAACCCTGCTGTTGTTGGTTCTGATTATCCGTAAGAAGGTATCATAATATGAATTGTAAAATCTGCGGTCTTAGCGACAAGGCTAGGACCGAATTAGAAACGTTGGTAAACGCCAAAGTACCTTACAGCCAGATTATCGATACGATAGGTGAGAAGTACAAAGTCGCCATCGGAAAGGCGAACATTACGAACCATAAGGCGCACATGGAAGCGAACCCTCGGAATTCAGATCCAGAACCCAAGTTAACCGCCGATACCGTCGATATATCGGGAATGGCGGAACCAGTAGCGATCGAGATAGTGAACAACGCACTCAAACGGTTACTGAAACTAGAACAACTTAGAGGATTTCTTACACCTCAAGAACGGGCAGAAAGAGATCGGCTATTGGACCTACAGCTCAAGCTTACGCCTGACAAAGCCAGAACATCGGACGGCACCATCTATATCGAGTGGCAGCAAGCGATTGAGGGCATGCTAGCGGCATCCAGGAAAGACGCAGGCCACATAATACAAACGGAGGACGGCACATATTACAAAGTGAAGGACGACGGCACCCTGGAGTACCTAAACAGAGACGGAGACAGAAGCCGCCAATCATATACGCCGCGCACGTTAGGCGTATAGCAGATCTTACCAAAGTGACACGCCGACATCTACCGCGCCGTTCTAAACGAAACGTCACTATAACAGAGATTATGGCGAGTCTAGTAGGGAACCGTAAGGTTTGTGCCAAAATACTACGGGGGCACCGGTTTCGAGTTTAGTTCCGCAGGCAGGACAGAGTGCGCGCTTACATGGTCCAGACGGTAATATGGGATCTGGCGTTCTTAACGGCGAAGTGTTCCTGTCTCGTATAGGAATGAGTAAGAAAAAGGGAAGAGGTTCGGTACGAAACCGAACCGACTATGGCTTGGGGAGTAAACCGGCTTTTCGGGCTAGGTCTTCAAATTCCCAGAGAGAGAAATTCCCTTCCTGATTTCTTAGACCGGCGAGAGACCTTAGGAGTCTAACGTCGGTATCGGGAAGGGAAATGCGTATGTTTGAATAGTAGCTATCGCGAATACGACTAGACTCTAGTAGGAGTGAAGGTCGGAGTTTTGTGCCGGTTAGCTCCTTTACCCTATCTACTATCTTCTTAACCGATATAGTAGCTTTAACGAAGGGGTCTTGTAGAACGGGGTCGTTTTCTAGATTTTCCGTTTCTTATCGCCTCCTCTTTTGTTTTCTACTAGACTAGATGTGTAGCTTAGCTTATAGAGAAACGCCGAGGAACCTAGGTTCCTATGTCCCTCGCAAGATCGAGGCCATTGCCAAAGGACAGAGAACCACAGATCGAGCTTAACGTAGAAATTCCCCGCTCTCTTATGAAACGTCTGAGAATTTTCAAAGCTCAAAACCAGAGCAATCCAAATCTTAATACCGAAAAGAAAGTACTTCGGGCAGCTCTAGAAAAGTTCCTAGCTGAAAATGGAGCCTAGCGCTTCGGCTCATTCTTGTTTCCATTCAGCTTGTCCGACGGCAATCCGTTCAAAGCGATATTATGATTAGAAGAGAGATTTGAGAAATGAGGAAACATCGCGCGACCTACGACCCTTCCTACCTTCGATACCTTGAGAAACACCCAGAGGCGGCCAAGAACGAGCCCACTGGCCACGTGACGACTTGGGGTTCTCCGGAAAACACCTCTACCAAGTGGTATGCGACCGAAAAGCAGTATGGCGACGTTGGGAGCGGGATAGGGGTAAGCCCGGCCAACAAAGTTCCGTGGGAATCCCATAGCGGAACCTATCCGCCGAACCCGACACCGATGCAGGGCGCTGGCGATCGTCCGGGATCTGGCGCTATAGTCCCCAAGTTGCAGGCTCAAGGCTATCCAGAACTAACCTACGGAGTCAGGCACGACGACAGCATGGATAGAACCATAGTCGGCGACAAGCGGCAATACAACGAGAACCCACAGGTGTGGCGGGATGGTGGCAGAGACTTCATCCGGAATATTCAGGATCACACAGAACTGCTTGACACGGCATTAGGTTCGCGAGGTTTCGTAAGAAACGATCAAGCCGATTTCGGCGGAACCAGAAGGTACGAGCACAAGATGTCCGGGGACTACGCTGAAATCGTTCCAAGGGCCAACGGCCAGAAGGTCAACCTTTACGACAGGACCCAGAGGCTTCTAGGATCTGCCGACACTTTCTCGGGGATAGACGGTCTGCTTGGAGAACGCTATGAAGCATCATCCTAGTTTCCTCAAGGCGAATCCGGGATTCTGCAAGCGGGTTTTGAAAGATTACATCGGGGGCGATACCTCCAACCCGGAACTTAGTCCCGCCATGCGTAACGATCCGGTGCTAGCGCAAGAATGCAGAACACAGGGATACATGAATATCCCAATAGGCGGCCAGCTTAGGAACGTCTATTGCGGAACCGGCCAGCATCAGGATATCGGCTCTGCGTGCCCTGTTTGCGGCGAAGAATTCTGTTCCGACCACTTAGCCCAGCACGTTGGCGGTAAGAAGCTAGATACCAACGCGATCCAGATAGGGACGGATACGCCTGGCAGTCTTCCTTCGCCATATACTCAGATGCCATTAGGACAAGATACTAGATCCCAAATGTCAACTTGGGACAACGCCGAGCTTAACAGGAAATCTTACGAGGTATCTACCAAAGCTCGCTCGGAAAGAACCATACTGAAGAAGCTGATGCTTGGCGGCTTTGAAAAGATGCACCCGAAAGGTCAGCACGAGATTCTAGATCCGGAGACTGTTAGAAAGATAATTCTTGAAGTCAAAGCTTATACCAGAAATTACGGCGGTGCGGCTACCGTCGCCGACATCGCAACGGAATTAGCTACGCGCGGGAAAGATGACGAGTTCCAGCGGCAGCTAGCTGACTACGCCCAGTCTTTAAACGACTGGCTACCTTCGGCTATGGAGATGATGGTGTCTCAGGGGTACCTGAGGAACTGCGCCTGCGGCGGGTACCTTCCGAATAACGGGACCTAGGGAAAATGTGAGAAGCGGGACGGGTACGGATCGCCGTTCCTGCGTCTCGTTTCGATATGATGCTGGACTAGAATCAAGAATAGAATCAGATCGAGGGCGGCGAAGCATAGACCCGATATTATCGTGATAGTTGTCCCTAGTTTCGGTATAATAGTAATCCAAGCTAGTACCGCGCTAAGAAGGGACAAACCCGAACCGATCAGAAACTTCGTAGTGCCATCGACTACTTGGGGGCTCATGGTCTCGAATGCTCAGATCTATCCATTTCAATCTTTCCCCTTAGGATACCCGGCCAGGAACTAGGTACCATATAACGGCGGCTAGAATCGACAATAGAACTATCAGAACGATAAGGACGAATTCTCTATCGGTCACTTGGAGTCCTCCGATTCTTCCTCCTCATCTTCGATCCAAACTTCCCCTCCTGAAATGATTCGATGGCCTGTGGCCATGTACGTAAGGTAGACTCCGGTTAGGCCAAATGCGCCCCCTAAGACGACTGCGGGATTATCCTTAGCGAATGTGAAGAAGTCCTGCGAGGTGAGGAACGCGTAAATTACCGACGCGAAGACGCTAACTCCGAATCCGAAGATGAGGGACTGGGCGATCTGTCCCATTCGGCTCTTATAGAATCGGGAAATGCGATCCCCAATCGGAATTCCCTCTTTCTCCCCTTCTTTGTATGAGTGTTCGATTTCAGAGTTCAGTTGCCTTTGGCCGTTGATGCTTGGTTTAGCCAAGAACTTAGCGAGTTGTCTCATGATATCGGGGGTCAGTTCGCCGGTGCGAGACGCAGGTACGAGTCGCCCGTAAATCAAGTCCCTAGTTTTCCCAACTAGGTCGTTCACTTCCCTCAAGGTCAGAACATCCGGCGTCTCTGCTTCGCTCAGGTGATAGGAAACGGACTTCATTAGCTTGTGAATATGCTCTTGAGTTCGAGACCCGTATTTTTCTCCGGGTTCAGGGTCATTATAGTCTAGGGCAGTGTAGAGATTTTCGAACGCCTTCTCAACGGGATCTAGCGGGTCGATTATCCTTCCCAGATTTCTGCCGCCGTAGAGCAACGCGATCAGCAAAAACGGAACTAGGCCAAAGGTAAGAAGAAGGGTCGGAATCGGAGGAAAGTAATGATAGGTTTCTTCGGCGTAGATTGCAATCACGTCAAGGGCAAAGGGAATGATATCGATTACTAGCTTCTTTGCGTACCGTCGGCGCTTTAGCCAGCCCCCAGCCATGATATCGTTATGTGCCTGCTTCAGCTCCGCGTCGAGGGTCAAAGTTAGCTAAGGAATCGTCTAGGCTGGCCTTATCTTCTTTCTTCGGTTGCAGAGCTATGATTATCCCAATTACCATTAGGGCGACTATGACCCCAATAATGGCGAAGATATTTCCGGTTAAGAAAACGCCTGCAAGAATAAGGAAGGCGAAAAAAGACAGGACGATAGTGCGGTCTCTTATTCCGCCTTATCCTCCTTCTTGTCTTCGAGGCTCTTGGCCAGTTCCATTAGACGCGCTACTTCCTCGGTGGGTCGGTGTCCCTCATGCGGTTGCAACTGAAGCTTCTGGGCTTGGACCAGTTCCCTAAGCAGTCGCTTGATCGCCTTGTTCTCCGACTTTATCTGTTCGACCTCGGGGTCTCGTTCTATTATCCGTTCGACGTTTTGTAGCCAACTCATTTTGTCCGCGCAGCTACTGAGCCAAGCCTCGCCGATTTCGTCCCAGTCTAGGTATGCCACGGTCGCGCCCATCTTGGTAACGTGTCCCGTGATCGCGTAGACGAACTTCTCGGCTAAGCCGCACTTGATCATATAGTTCTCCGTGAACGTCCGCATCGAGTGAGGCGAATAGATTTCCCCAGCCCCGTACTTGCTATCTTCTTTGAATTCGTCCTTTAGTCCGCCAGCGATGAATAGGGCTTTGATAGCGTCGTAGGCTCGCGCCGTCGTAATATGGTAGTCCCCACCCCTTAGCTGTCGTTCCCTAGTTCCAGGCCTAAGGCTCGGGAAGCACCACTTGGACGGGTTCCCGTTGTGCTGATCCTTGATCCATTTGTAGGTCTCCTTGGTCACGTAGACGTACCGCTTGGTGTCCGCCTTCGTCTCTTCCGCCCATAGCTTGATCCGGTAGTATTCCGCAAAGCCATCCTTGTCATTTGGTCCATGCGGTTCTAAGTCGGACATCTTCCGGCTAACCGCCTCCCCCAGCCTCATTCCTGTGCAGAGTATCGCCAGCATAGCTCGGTCTCTGGGCGTGGCGATGTTCAGTAGGTGCTTGAGTTCCTCGGGCTTGGGCGCTTTCTTAGTGACCTGCGTCCCGCCTTCCTTTCCAGCTTCTACTATGCGGTCAAATGTTTTCAGTTTGAAGTTCTCTTCGCCAAGCACCGTTTCGAAGAAATCTGGCAACATACTTCTGTACTGGCGAACCGTCCCCGGTTTCAGGCCCTTCTCTATTAGCGAATCGACGTAGGTAAGCGACGCCTGATACGGGGTGATCTTGTCGGCGTATATGTCGTCGATTAGAGCCGTCGGAGAATCCTTGCCGTTGATGCGGGCTAGTTCGGTTAGCAGCGCTAGCCTCCGATCTCGCACCTTTTCGACGACCGCCTTGGACTTGGCCCACTGATTCCAAGTAATAGTATCGCGCGATCTTTCCACGGCTACCATACCTTCCTAGAAACGGTTCGAAACCTTAAACCCTCTTTCCGAGATAGTCTTTTAATAGAAATAGAAACAACTTTTCGGATCCAAGTACTACAAGATGAGACCAAACAGAAATTCCAATTCTCACTCGAAAGAATATTCTCCGCAAACAACGTCGAGTATTCGCTTTTCGCCTAGGGGCGACGCTTTCAAACATCCCGTGCAACATTATGATGTTGCGAAGGTCCGAAGTGTTAGCGAAGCGTTGGAAGCATTCAACGCTACTTCCTTTCAGAGCCGGAACCTGG
>WNGR01003839.1_pt1 | contig 16354 bp, 14 predicted proteins | sample 5407581 | NCBI WGS metagenome assembly WNGR01 (sample SAMN13153383, study PRJNA577476) | soil metagenome | isolation source: 80 cm soil or saprolite under Garry oak tree replicate 2 | place: USA:California | collected 2016-06-15 | reverse complement strand
CGGTGAAGTGCCTGGTGGAGTACTCGTCGTAGTCAGCGCCAGTCCACAGGGGAATGAACGGCTGGTTATCGACGAAGACCTTCTCGATACCCTGGATAGCCTGCTTTTGCACAGCCTGATCAGTGGTCGAGGCATACTGATTCAGGAACTTGTCGGTCGTGGGATCGTTCCAGGCGATGAAGTTGAACTTACCCTGGCCGATCTGAGCGCTGTTCAGGTATTGATTGTACAGGTAGTAGGGAGTGGGACCACCAACCATACCACAGAACATCAACTGGTAGTCATACTTGCCATTTGTGCGCAGGGTGTAGTAGTTGTCCTCACCAACCGTCACGTTTTTGATTTCGATGCCAACAGCCTTCGCCTGGTCCGCAATCAACTTTGCCGCTGCATTCCAGTCGGAATAGGAGTCGACACTTCTCAGCGTGAAGGAAAGACGCTGACCATTCTTCTGATAAATGCCATCTGAACCTTTGGTGAAGCCGGCATCGGTCAGGTACTTCTCAGCCCTGGCGGTATCTGCCGTCGTCGGCAGGCTGGCAAACTGAGGGTCCAGCCAGCTTTGCGCAGTTGGGAGCACCAGGCCGGTCATGCTTCCCGGAGGTTCCAGACCCGCTGTAGCCTGCGTAGCTATGGCATTGCGATCAAGCGCGGTACTGAGGGCCAGGCGAACCGGCAGGCCGGTCTGGCCACCGAGTAGAGAATTTTTCTGGTTTACGCATATCGAGTAGAGATTGATGGCATCCATGAAGAGACGGTTGTGTGCTGGATCTTTCGCAACGAAGTCCTGCTGGAGCGTCGGTGTGAAGTAGCCAGCCCAATCGACATCACCCTTTGGTAGTGCCAGCTGCAAGGTCGAATTGTCTTTGTACTCTGGGAAGCGGATCTCGTCAACCTTCACCCTGCCGGCCTGCCAGTAGTTCGGATTCTTGTCGTACACTGCCAGGTCTGGCTGGTATCTAGTCAAAGCGAAAGGACCGGTACCCACCGGGTGGTCGGTGAGAAACTTGGTCGGGTCGCCAACTGAGGCAAAGACGTGTTTCGGAATGATATACACATGCCCGGCAATGTTCACCAGCACAGGCGGGTAGGCCTTCTGAAAGGTCATCACGACGGTGTTGGCGTCAGGTGCGGTCACATCCTTGAGGAAGCTCCAAACACCAAGACTATCTGCTGCCGGGAACTGCTTCATCATATTGAAGGTAAAGGCAACGTCATCTGCCGAGAACGGCTTACCATCATTCCATTTTACATTCTGGCGCATAGTGAACGTGACTTGCGTGTTATCGCTATTCCACTTGTAGTCAGTCGCCAGCATGGGTGTGAACGAACCATCATTAACATTTACAAAGTACAGCGTCTCGTAGACCAGGCCCTGGATGCCTGCATTGGTGTGGGTGTTAAAGGGGTTAAAACCAGATTGAGCGAAATCATAGGACTGGGCGGCAACTTTAAGAACAGCCTTACTGCCGGTACTACTGGTGGTACTATTGCCGCCGCCACAGGCCGTGAGTATCAACGTAAAGATGACCAGGAGGGTGAATACCAGGGCGGTAGACTTGATTTTCACCCTTGAAGGTGCCGCAAAGAGAGAGTTGGGAGTCATTTACAACCTCCTGCAGTTGGATGAACGGATCTGTTCAACGGATCATGATAAATACTCTGTGGACTGTACAACTATACAAGTTGAGACGCTCGCAAGTTTTCTTTGGACTACCCCTCCTTTCCGCTATCACTATGCTTCGAAGAAATGCAGTACGCTTGTTTACGGGAATTCTAGATCAGTTTATGTATAATACTGTACATGGTCCTGGTTAATTTGTCAAGTCATCTAGACCACTATACAGGATTGTTGTAAAAATTCGCAAAAAAGCAACAATAGTTACAGAAAACGTAAGGCTGAAAGGCGCTGGCGCCACACGTCAGTCGCAAAGGCGATCTCTCCACGGCAAATAGTGGCCTGGAGCGCCAGCGAGGAATCGAAGATGAGCAAATCAGCGTCGTAGCCGGCCTGCAAGCGCCCTTTACGATCTGAGACCTGCGCGGCTTGAGCCGGATTGAGCGTTAACATGCCCACCGCCTGCTGGAGCGAAACTTCCGTCATCTGGAGCACATTACGCAGCGCCTGGTCCATTGTCAATACACTACCGGTAATCGTGCCATCGGAGAGACGAGCAGCACCACGGATCACCTGCGCGGGCTGACCGGCAAAATCAAAGGTGCCTTGAGAAATACCGGCTGCTGCCAGAGCATCCGTAATCACGATGGTTCGCTCCGGCCCCAGGAGCTTCACCAGCGCATTCATCGCCCCCGGGTGTACATGCACGCCATCCGCGATCAATTCTCCACGCACGCCTTCAGCCCTGGCGATGGCAGCGAGCGGACCCGGTGAGCGATGGAGCAGCGGTCGCATGGCATTGAAGCAATGGGTTGCATGCGTCACACCGAGGCGTATGGCCTCCTGCGCCTGCTCATAGGTCGCATCGGTATGACCCATACTCACGGTGACGCCTGCGTCTACTAGCCGGCGGATCATAGCCGGAGCTCCCGGCAGCTCAGGCGCCAGTGTAACCAAGCGCAAATGTTTACCCGTTAAAGCAAGCAGTTGCTCAGTCTCGGACTCGTTGGGCATACGCAGCCACGATGGTTGATGTGCCCCACGCCTTGCCACGCTGATATAAGGTCCCTCCAGGTGAATCCCCAAGGGTTCGGCCCCCACTGTCCGACCATTCAGCACTTCCACGGCTGCTCTTAACTGCTGCTCCGGCATTGAGTCAGGCACGCCCACAATGGCTATAAGAAATGATGTGACTCCTGTTTCAGGCGTCCACCTGGCGTAGGCTCGAATTTCGTCAGCTTCCCGGGTGTGCAGATTAAAGCCGCCGCCGCCATGTGTATGCACGTCGATGAAACCGGGCATTACTATCATGTCCGTTGCATCGATGATATTGCCCTGTTCACCGGCCGGGTCTCCCGGGCCTTTCACAGCCTGGATGTGCTTATCATCAATGGTTATAGCGCCGCGAGCAATATCTGTTGTGGCATCCGTGAGGTGAGCATCACGTAACGTAAACCGCATTGATCCTCCTTAGAACTGAAATTCACTCATTACTTGCCTCCTGCGGAGGCGAACGAAGGAGAGAGAAGGTTTCTGGGGACACCCCAAACCCCGGCAGGGGAGCTTCGCCCCCTGCACCCCCATTTATGAGTGGATGTCAGCCTCAGAACACTTGACAGACACCAAAAAATATGGAATGATTACAGGCAAGTGGTATATACAACATACCAATTATACCACTTGCCTTAACTTGTACCATATTTTAGAAAGGAAAGCAAGAGGTTTTGCCCTACAATGTGTATTAATTACTACGATCAAGTGATGTCCCTGGCATCATCAGGTTAGCAGTGCGCTTTATGAGTACATCTGACAAGTTTGAGGAAAAATACATGAGTGCTATTTACAGAAACAGCCCCCTGCCCCGGTACTTTCAACTGAAAGAGATCATGCGGGAAAGAATTCGCTCCGGCGAGTGGAAGCCAGGCGAGCTTATTCCATCGGAGCGCGAGTTGAGCGAAAAATATGGCATCAGCCGCATGACGGCCCGCCAGGCCATTACGGAACTGGTAAATGAGGGCCTCTTTTATCGCGAGCAGGGGAAAGGAACCTTTGTAAGCCAGCGTAAAATCACCCAGCAGTTGATCCATCTCACCGGCTTCACCGAAGATATCCGGGCGCGCGGTCAACGACCCGGCACCAAAGTGCTTTCGGCTACAATGCACCCGGCCGACGAGGAAACTGCTGAAAAACTGCGCATCAATCCAGGCACTCTCATTTTCCGCTTGCAGCGCTTACGACTTGCAGATGACGAACCTCTTGCCATTGAATTATCGCAAATTAGTTTCAAGGGCTGCGAGGGGTTATTAGAAGAGGACCTGGAACACAATTCTCTCTACCGCCTGCTAGAGGCGAAATACGGGATAGCACTCATGGAAGCGGACCAGGAGTTAGAGGCGGGCCTGACAGGCAGTGAAGAGGCGCAACTCCTGAAAATCTCCGTAGCCAGCCCGGTGCTTTTCACGCGCCGTATTACTTACACAGATCGCAACCAGCCCATTGAGTATGCCAAAGCTGTCTATTGCGGGAACAAGTACACGTTCTATACCCATATGAAGCGCGAGCAACTGCTGCCATAATCCACTGCCCAAAGGAAAGGTGAATACGTGGACAAGTACACTAATGGAATGACCCTGGAAGAGCAGATTGGTCAATTGCTAATGGTTGGATTCTGGGGAAGTACTCCTTCGCAGGAAATTATCGACCTGATCCAGCGCCACCACGTCGGAAACATTCTCCTGTTTTCGCGCAATATTCGCGAAGCGCGGCAGATTTTTGAGCTTACGCAGAGTTTGCAGGCGATTGCGCAAGAAGCAGGACAGCGCTATCCGCTGCTCATTGCCATTGACCAGGAAAATGGTCTCGTGCAGCGACTTGGGGAAGCGGTGACTCTATTTCCAGGCAACATGGCCCTGGGAGCTATCGGGTCAGAGAAGGTTGCGTACGAGGTAGCGCTGGTGACAGGACGCGAACTCAAAGCACTGGGCATCAATATGAACCTGGCTCCGGTAGTTGATGTTAATAATAACCCGGCTAACCCGGTTATCGGCGTACGCTCTTTTGGTGAAGATGCGCAGCAGGTTGCCCGTCTCGCTGCCGCGATGGTTAAAGGATATCATGCAACAGGCATCCTTGACTGTTTAAAGCATTTTCCCGGCCATGGAGATACCGCTGTAGACTCGCACCTGGCTCTACCTACGATTCCCTATGCACTTGAATGGCTGGAAGCGCTGGAACTGGTGCCCTTCAGAAGTGGTATCGAGGCGGGGGCTGAGAGCGTGATGATAGCACATGTCTCCTTCCCTGCCCTGACCCGGCAGGATATGTTACCCGCCACTCTATCCTCCGCCATCGTACAGGGGCTCCTCCGTGAGAAACTCGGCTTCAACGGCGTTATACTCTCTGATTGCCTGGAGATGAAGGCCATCTCAGAAACGTTCGGAACGGAACGGGCAGCGGTTATGGCGATACAGGCCGGCATTGACCTGGTGCTGGTATCTCATCACTACACGCAACAGCTAGGAAGTATCGAGGCGATACAGGCCGCAGTGCAGGCACACGAACTTTCCCCACAAGCAGTGCAACAGGCAGCGGAACGTGTGCTGGGGTTCAAAGCAAGCTATCTCTCCTGGAATGATATATCTCCCTCGACAACATTTCCCGCGTCTATTGGATGCGAGGCTCATATACAACTACAGGACCAGGCTTATGAGCTATCCACCACCCTGGTACGGAACGCAGACGCGCTCCTGCCCTTGCACCTGAAGTCGGGGGAACGCATCGTGGTACTCTCTCCGCAGAGAAACAGCATGTCAATGGTGGAAGATCGCTATTATTCAGACGAGGTACTGGCCGATATCATACAGCAGTATCATTCTCCTGTGAGGAGGCTATCTATTGCTCAAGGTCCAGTGGAAGATGCTTACAGGGAGCTATTACAAACAAGCAGTGAATCCGACATTTTCATTGTAGCGACAGTCAACGCACACCTGGATGAGCGAGATGAGCAACAGGCAGAAGTTGTACGCTACCTCGTAGCGTCAGGCCGGCGCATCATTGGCATAGCGGTGCGTAATCCATACGATCTACTGGCATTTCCGCAGCTGCGCACATACCTTGTCACCTATGAATATACTCGACCGGCGCTGACCGCTGCTGTACGCGTAATTTTTGGTGAAAGACAGGCGCAGGGGCATCTACCGGTGAGTATTCCTCTCATGAACGATTGAATGGTTACAATCTACCCGCTTTCCGGTGAAGTTCAGTCACGAACTTATATCGGTCGCCCCGGTAGAGCGATTTGACGTGTTCAAAAGCCCGGCCATTCTGATCATAGGTGACGCGATGTATGAGCAGGAGCGGAGACCCGGGCGCGACATGCAGTAACGTGGCCTCGTAAGGTGGAGCAAGTATAGGCTCAAGACTCTGTGTAGCATAATCCAACTGAATACCCCAGCGCTCCGTTAACACCTTATACAAGGATTGATTCTCCACGACCTCTGCCTCCAAGCCAGGACAGAGAGATGCTACCAGCGACGTAGTTTCCAGGGCCATAGGTTCTTCATCTGCCAGCCGCAGCCGAACACATTCAAAGGCTTTATCTCCTGTATTCAATCCCAGCGTCTTACGAACAGCAGGGTCCGGCACTATCTCCTTGAAGGAGACGATACGACTGCCCGCTTTCATACCCCGCTGTGCCATATCTTCTGTAAAGCTTGTCAGGCTGTTTAATGGCTGTTCAAGCTTGGGAGGCGCAACAAAAGTGCCGATGCCCCTGCGGCGAACCAGAATGCCCTCGTTGACTAACTCTGAAAGGGCCTGTCGGATAGTCATGCGGCTGACTTGATAGCTTTCAACCAGTTCTCGCTCCGGCGGCAAGGCGCTGTCAACAGTATATTCGCCAGCAGAGATCTTTTCGCGCAGCTGGTTCATAATCTGGTAGTACATAGGAATGGGACTCTGCCTGTCAATGCTCTCGCCTTTTTTCAAATGGTTCAGTACCATGGGCCATGTTCCTCTTTTAGGCTATTTATTTCGGTTATATAGATTTTTTAGGATTTCTGGTATATATCATGACATGTTTTTCTCTAGATGTCTAGACCTCTATTGGTCGCATGGCCTTCCTTCGACTAGACCTAGAGGTACGTAAGCTGCTACCAGCCGCAAAGTATTGAGTTCCGCCTTTTGACATTATCGCAACACCTGTGCTATTCTTGAGTATAGATGAAGAACTATTCAAGCGCACTTATAAGCTCGATCAGTAGACAAAATAAGGGATAGCAGTGCCCAGTTCCAGATTCAGAAACAAAGTCAGTACTTTCATGAAGCAGTTGAGGTGAAAGTATGAGAGATCCACAAGCAATTCTCTCTCGAGTACGCCAGGGATCAGTTCCTTCCACATGGAGGGTCTTCTCTAAGAAGAGAGGGATCGTTGGTGGCTTCTTTAGCGGAACATTGAATGATCCTGATCCGCTGCTCGTTATTACTCCTGAAGGGGTTATGGAATATGTCAATGAGAAAAAGTCACTTGCTGTCATCATTTTCGACGATTTATCAGAGATAAGTTTACAGGTAAATGCAAGAACTATGTCAGATAGCATGCATGTCTGGCTCGATGTGTGGCTTGATCTCCATTACCTTAACGGTAAGAAAGTAAAGTGGCAGTCATCATCATTCAAAAATAACTTGCAGGTCATTCAGTACTTTATCGAGACCTATGGTTTCCACAAGGCACTTCACAAAAGCAGTAACATCTAGAGGCAAGTAAGATTACCGAACCTCAGCTGGTCATCAGGCGTTAGTTTTTAACAAGGGTCTTGGTCCAACTTGAAAGCAACTCCAGGGTCCCTCAGGCTCATGTCACTCGCCAGATCAGCCCTCGGTCTTGCCGTCTCCCAAGCCAGCTTCTCGTGCCCGGATGACGGCTTGCGCGCGATCGGCCACTTGCAGCTTGCTGAAGATGTTGGAGACGTGGTTGCGCACCGTCTTGAGGGTCAGCCCCAACTGATCGGCGATCTCTTGATTGCTGCGGCCTCGCGCGATGAGCGCCAGCAGTTCGCTCTCCCGCTCGCTGAGTTCTGGAAAGACCCGGGGCGGGACGCTCGGCCTGGCTGCCGCGAAGAAGCCGAGCACGCGTTTGGCAATACCAGGGCCGAAAATGGCCTCACCGCTGGCGATAGCGCGGATCGCCCGCAGGATCTCGGCCTGGTTGGCGCCTTTGAGGACGTAGCCGCGCGCCCCTGCCCGCATGGCAGCAAAGACCGATTCGTCGTCTTCGAGCATAGTAACCATGAGGATGCTGATGTGGGGGCTGGCCGCCACAATCTCCCGCGTGGCCTCGATGCCGTTGATGCCAGGCATCTTGATGTCCATCAGGATCACGTCGGGCTGCAAGGCTTTCGCCTGGGCGATGGCCTCGGCTCCGGTGGTAGCCTCGCCCACCACCTCGGTCTCGGCGAGCGAATCCAGCAGGCCATGCAGGCCCTCGCGAAAGAGGGGATGATCATCGGCAATGAGGACACGAAGACGCTCCATGACTACTCCTCCTGGGAAACTCCGGTCGGGGCGACGACCAGCGTGTCTGCCATCTCAGAGTGCACATAGGGCAGCCGTGCCAGAACGCGCGTCCCTCCACTCTCGACCTGCTCGATGGTCCACGTCCCGCCCAGTTCCTCGGCCCGTTCTCGCATCGAGGTCAGGCCGACTCCCATACCCCTCGATGCGGTCAGTCCACTCCCATCGTCCTGGATAGAGAGCGAGAGTAGGCCCTCTGACTCATCCAGGGTAAGCTGGAGATCACAGTGCCGGGCTGCCGCGTGGCGGACGACGTTGGTCAGCGCTTCCTGGGCGATGCGGTAAACGGCCACTTCGACAGCGGCAGGCAGGTCGGGCAGGCTTGCCGGAGCGTCGAGGCGCATGGCGACCTGGTCACTATGCTGCAAGGTCAATTCGCGCAGCGCGGAGACCAGGCCCAGTTCATCCAGGACTGGTGGCCGCAGCGCGTAGACCAGGCGGCGAATATCCGCGACGGTGGCCTGCGTTCGTGTTGTGAGGTCGGAGAGCAGGGTCTGGGCCAGCGGGTCGTGCCCCAGGCGGTTGCGCGCCGTCTCTAACTTGAGCGTGAGGCTGGCGAGCTGGGGACCCAGGCCATCGTGTAAGTCGCGGCGCAGGCGGCGGCGTTCCTCTTCGCGGGCTGTCACCAGGCGTTCACGTGAACGCTGTAGATCGATGGTCAACCGCTTCAGATCGGACGTCAGGCGCACGGCATACACCGCCACGCCAATCTGACGGGTCAGGTCCTCGAGCAGCCGCTGGTCGGCGGGCGTGAAAGCATCGCCGGGCGCACGTGGAGCCAGCACGAGTTCTCCCACCAGTTCGTGTTGTGCCACCAGGGGCAGGCGAACGAGACCTTTATCCTCTCTGGATGCGCCAAAGGATGCGGCAGGAGAAAGGGTGTCCTCTTCTTTCAAGGTAATAGCCACGTAGGGGAGCTTCAAGGCCAGGGCCACTGTCTCCACAATCGTCGGCAGCACGGCTTCTGGGGCAAGCGTGGCTTCCAGGCGTTGTCCCAGGCGAGTCAGAACGCGGTAGGGATCGTCACGTTCTCCATACATTAGCCGGTTGACGGCTCGTTGGAGACGACCCCGCAAGGGTTGAAACAGCACGGCGACGAGGCCCGTCGTGAGCAGTGAGATGGCGAGGTTGCCCTGCGCCTGGAAGACTGCGCCAAGGCCGACGACCACCAGGATATAGAGGGTGACGATGCTGACCGTGAGTATGCCATAGACCAGCGTGCGATTGATGAGAAGGTCGATGTCCCACAGGCGGTAACGCAACAGGGCGATACCCATGGAGAGGGGAATGGGGACAAGCAACCCCCAAGAGTACGTTGATGAAATCAGTTGAGCGAGCCGGCTTGGGAGGGCCAGCGCCGGGAAAGAGTAGGGTAAAGCGTACAATTCCAAAAATAGCGCGCTCGCTCCTACAAGGCCGATGGCAAAGGCGAAAACCACCCACTTGGTTTGCTGGCGCTGCACCGGGGTGGACACATGCCGATAGCGGTAGAGTTGAGCGAATACGAAACTGCAAAAAAAGGCGGTTTCGACAAGTCTGTAAAGAAAGATCGAGAAAGGCGAGTTCCAGGGGTCCAAAGCGCCGACATTGATAAAAGTTGGGATATTTTGGTCGAATGATAACACAATCCAAGCGAGCGCGAGCCAGCGTGTCCAGCGCGGCACGAACTGCCCATCGGGAAAGAGATAGAAGACGAGGAAAGCCGCCTGAGCCAGGGACTCTATGATGTCCAGGGGAAGTTCCCAGAACCAGGGAATTCCCCCATATAATGCTGCGGGAAAGGGCGGGAGAAAGATCCCCCCTATGAGCAGGAAGGCAAGGGAAAAGAGCAAGATGACCCGGTCGTTAGACTTGCGCCAGCACATCACGCAGCTCACCGTGAACCACACGCTGGTTGCTACGACGAGCAGCATGGTGGTCACCAGATCGAGCCTGTTGACCAGAATGCTAGTGAGCAGGAGCGCAAGCGAAAGGATAAACGTAGCACACCAGAGTAGCCGAGCGAGGATGAGCCAACGCCCAACAAGAGGCGTGCCGCTGACACCTGGCTGATCAGCGTTGACGTCAGTTAGCGTGGAGGTAGAAGGCCTTTCCATAGGCACCTCCTGATGCTGGTATCCTGCTCATACGTGGGGTCCATTGTCTTCGCCTTCCATTATACACGGCTTTCTGCTCTCCTGTACACTGTTTGATGAGGTGGCAGAGCCCTCACCTGCTCAGCCACCACCCCCCTAGCTTCTGACGTCGGCGCTGTGACGCTCGGCCGTGGTGAGTGCTGGCTGAGCTGTCTGAGTATCCCGACGTCTCAGCAGGACGATCCCGCATCGTCGCACGGCCAAGCAAGATGCTGCCCACGATAAAGATGACACTATCAACAATGAACAGCCAAGCCATCGCCAGGGTGCCCTGCCCCACCACCAGGCTCGACGCACCCATGTCGAGGAACCCAATACCGAGGAAGTTGAGCACCACCCCGAACACGCCCGTCAGCAGGATAGCACAGAAAGTCAGGATGAGACCAACCAACCCCAGGCGCCCTAGCTGTTTGGCCTGGGAGGCATAGACGGCTGGCAGTCCGATCAGGATCAGCGCCGACCCAAGGAGCCCCATCAGGTTCAGCAACAACCACTCCGGCGAATGCAGGCCGGGCGTTTGCAGACGGGTATACAGCCTGGTATCATTCGCAACACCAACTTCATTCGCAACAGCGATATTGTAGAGGATGGTGATAAAGGCCACGGTGAGCAAGCCACCAATGAGCAAGGCCACCCCGCTCAAGCGAGACCATATTCTCGAAGACATTGTTTATAACCTCCTTGCAGGAATTTCCTCCTGCATGCAATGATTACTGAGACCAAGGACAAGCCTGCGTCCAGGTCCACTTGAGAAGACGATCAGAGCTGGTCTTTTTTTACCCCTTCTCGTCCTGGAAGGGAAGCGGTTCGAGGTCAGAAGGAGAGCGTGCCTTGGCGGTGCTCATGCCTCAAGACCAAGCAGCAGGCGTAAGCGATCGCGGTTGCGCCGCAGTCGCTCGATGATGTTATGGTTCAAGCGATAGATTTCCTTCACGTCGTCAAATTCCTCTGAGCAGCGCACGACTATGTCGCGTGGCTTGAGCCCACAGTAATAGAGCAGATATGCCAGGCGCCTTTCCCGCTCATCACACAGTAGGGACTCAATGCTCTCCCAGATGCTCTGAGCATCCATGGAGTCTTCTACTGAAGGTTCCTGGTAGCAACCTGGCTCAGAGAGAGAGACTTCTCTTGCTCGCCCGCGCAAGTGGCACCGCAAGGTATCGGTCAGCAACCCGTTGAGGGTGGCACGCAAGTAGCGCAAGGCCGCATACACCGTGGTGAACTCCAACTGTTGCGTGTGCACGGCATACCAGAAACGCGAGAAGGTCTGGGCAATGTAGTTCTCTTCGGAGTCACGAAGCAGCGCCACATCCCGACTGGGATGGCTGCGGATCCACTTGCGGATGAACTCGCCGAAGCACTGCTGCAATTGCGACCAGGCCTCATCCTTCCGTTCAACAAGGGCACGGCGCAAGAGGTCGAGAGCGTGGCGATCATCAAGAGCTTCTTTCCCCCAATCGTGCTGCGGCTCCTGGCTTCTCAGATCCGTAAGGGTCGTCGGCTTCATCTCACCGACTGCTTCGTCCATAGTGATGCTCATCGCTCTCGATCTCCTTTCCCTTCAGCAACTGCTGAGTTTGCTTCTGCTGAAGTGAAACAGTTCTCCTTATTTCGCTTGATTGAGTGCACGTCCTGTGTACTCGTTATCTGTCTAGAGCATACCTGAGCAGGTGTTCCCGTGTCATGAGACGCATTCCCAATGTGCCGGGAAGTTGTTCCCGACGAGTTGGGATTGGCCGCTTGTTCTGCGTAGTAAACGTAGAATGCCATCATCAAAAAAGGTGTTCATTGAACGTCTTCATTAAAAGAAGATGCACACCTTCATATAGTATGTCTGGAGGAGCTTCTTCACTAAAAGAAAATGGATGTCCAGACTCTGACATGGTTATCAACTTTCAGAATGAAACTATGCAAAATGAGTTACATTTTTCTGGCATTTGAGAAAAGGAGCAATGAAATGGTTCCAAGTCCCTATAATCAAGAGAGGTTAGCTTTAGAGCATCGTCAGCAACTCCTGCAAGAGGCAGATCATGAGCGGAAGCTGGCGAGTCTGCCTCAAGAGCATTCAAGCGTGATGCGGTATATGGCTGGAAAACTTGGTGTACTTCTGGTCATACTGGGAACGAGATTGAAGCGGCTCGAGCAAAGTGCTTCCTTAGGGCAATGATCCGTGATCCTGATTAAGAAGAGTAAAGTTATGATCGTCATCCTTGAGGTGTCTACTTTGTAGAGGCCTGTGGTGGTAATAGGTCAGGAGCTTGATGGCGTAATGCTATCAAGCTCCTTTCGTTTTTGGTAGGCAATGAGCATAGCTACAGGTGGCATCACTCTGGGCAATTCATACAAGAAGATAGGCTCTGAGCTGGCATCGCTGCAACCAATTGTCGCAGTCCTATAGGGACACTTATCCATAACGATCGCCTTGTTGTCTTCGGTTGACATAGAATATATTCCTTTCTTGAGATGTTCACTCAGGACAAGAAGTCCTCATCCTGTGCATTTATCATCTCCATGTACCCTGAAGACGATGTGAGTCTGAATTTTTCAGCTATGGATTGCTAGCACATGGATATGGGTGGATGCGGAGGTTGATACAAACGATAGGAGCGAATGTGATCTGAGTTGTACGTATTTTGCATGCCTGGCATTCTTCCCTTCTTGTAAGGGTTGGGCTGCCGGCATTACGAAACGCTGATGATATATAGAGGTCTAGACATCTTGACAAAGTGACGAGAAACAAAGTATAGTATCTGCATATACTGTTTCAGGTGTTACCGACGGAAATTTATGGTTATCTTCTTCCAGACAGAAAAGACACCAGAAGGGAGGGACTTGAAAGGCATTATTACCTGTCCCCCAGACAGGGTCCCACGTACGTGCTGGATAAATCCGCACTCTACGGCTATGCGTCGCTTGTGGATATGCTGGATAAATCCGCACTCTACGCAAGGAGGGACTTGAAAGGACGTACATTCATTCATGAAGGACTACTCCATTGACATCGCTTCAGAAAAGGAGAACTTGCGATGAGTACAGTTGATACAACATCCAATGCCATGGTTTCTAAGTCGACCGGCCCCGGCGGGGGCGATCGCGTACTGGCGGCACTGCAGAGTATTGGCCGCTCACTGATGCTTCCGATTGCTGTGATGCCTGCCGCGGCGCTGCTCTTGCGCTTTGGCCAACCGGACCTGTTGAACCTTCCCTGGATGGCTGCCGCGGGAAGCGCTGTCTTCGATAACCTGCCAATAATCTTCTCGGTCGGTATCGCCATAGGGCTTACCGGTGGGGAAGGTGCAGCCGCGCTCGCCGGTCTCGTCGGATTTTTAGTATTTATTGGAGTCTTCAAGGCAATCATCCCGCAGGTGAATGGGGCGCCCGACCCGAATATCAACATGGGCGTGCTCTCGGGTATTCTCGTCGGGCTAGTTTCGGCCGGGCTCTACCGCCGATTCTACGACATCCGCCTGCCAGACTACCTGGCCTTCTTTGGCGGAAAACGCTTTGTTCCTATCGTCACGGCCTTCGCCGCGCTCATAATGGGAGCCATTTTCGGCTTAATCTGGCCGCCAATCCAGGGAGTGATCAACGCAGGGGGCCAGGGAATCGTGTCTCTGGGACCTGTCGGTACAGGCATCTATGGGTTCTTGAACCGCCTGCTTATCCCGCTCGGCCTGCACCACGTGCTCAACACCTACGTCTGGTTCCAGCTTGGCACCTATCATGGACCGAAGGGCATCGTAAATGGCGACCTATACCGCTACTTCGCGGGAGATCCTACGGCCGGGAACTTCATGGCAGGCTTCTTCCCCATCATGATGTTCGGCTTGCCCGCGGCGTGCCTGGCTATGATCCGCCACGCAAAATTCCCCAAGGTTGCCGCCGGCATCCTGCTCTCAGCGGCGTTCACCTCCTTCCTGACAGGGGTCACCGAACCCATCGAGTTCGCCTTTATCTTCGTTGCCCCTATTCTCTTTGTCATTCATGCCATCCTGACAGGGACGGCGCTGGCAGTCTGTACCCTTCTCGGCATCAGGATAGGCTTTGGCTTCTCCGCCGGGTTCATCGACTACGCGCTCAACTTCAGCAAGTCCAACACGAGCAATCCCCTGTTGATCATCGTCGTTGGACTCGTCTATGCCGTCCTGTACTACTTCATATTCAGCTTCTTCATCACCCGCTTCGACCTGGGAACGCCCGGCCGTGGTGAAGCCTCGACCGGCCTGAGCACTGACTGGATTTTGCCCGAAAGCCAGCGAGGTCCGAAGGTCCCGAGGGGTGCGAGAGCGTCGAGGGAGGCGAGGGAGACGACTTCTGCGGAAAGCCCGGTGACGGAGGACCGTGACGACATACTGGCTCGAGAGGTGCTCGAGGCGCTTGGTGGCAAGGCCAATGTGCAGAGCGTGGAGGGCTGTATCACACGGCTGCGCCTCTTTGTCAATGATCCCGCTCAAATCGACGAGCCGCGCCTCAAGAGTCTTGGCGCCTCCGGTGTAATCAAGCGCGGTAAGATCGCCCAGGTTGTCATGGGAACGCAATCTGACCGTATTGCCGGCCGCATCAATCGTCTCATGAAATACCGCAGCGTGGACGACGATAGCGTACAGGAGAACGAGAAGGCAGGGGAGTGATGGCGAAGATAGAGGTTCTTGCGCCGCTCGATGGTACAGTTGTCGACCTGGAATCCGTCCCTGACGAGGTGTTTGCCCAGAAAATGGCGGGCGATGGCGTTGCCATCGACCCGTCTGGACGGGTTGCCGTAGCTCCAGTGACCGGCGACCTGGTCAAACTGTTTCCGGGTGGGCACGCCTTCGGCATCTCTACCGGTGATGGTGTTGAGCTTATCGTACATATTGGGCTCGATACAGTCGAACTCAAAGGCGAGGGCTTCGAGAACATCGCCACCGAGGGCCAGGTGGTTCAGGCCGGAACCCCCATCGTCAACTTTGACCGCGCAACAGTCGAGCGCAGGGGCAAGGTAATGCTCAGTCCTGTTGTTTCCAGCGGGGCCGGGACAATCGTGCGTCGTGCCAGCGGGACTGTGCGAGCCGGGCGCGACGTTCTCTTTGTCCTGGAAGTATGACAAGGAACAGAGAGGATGGAATACGTGATGGAACGAACGGTCACACTCGGGAGCAAGTCGGGCTTGCACGCCCGCCCGGCCGCAGTCTTCGTACAGAACGCCAAGGGATTTCAGAGCCAGATTACTCTGTCCAAAAACGAGAAGACGGCCAACGCAAAGTCTATCCTCTCCGTTCTCACTCTTGGAGCTGAGCAGGGTGACCAGGTCATTCTCAAGGTCAATGGTGAGGATGCTGAGCTCGCCATCGACAAGCTGGCCTCGCTCCTGGAAGGAGACCTGGGCTGAGGGTTCTGCAGGTAATACCTGCCCGGCCGGTCGACATAAAGGTGATAGCATGCCTGAATATCAACATATCGGGTTAGAGCTATTCTGGCAAGAGGCCTTCAAAGTGCTTGAGCGCATTCTCCAGACGCAAGCCGAGGCTATCCGCCGTGCTGCTCTTCTTTTTGCCGATTGCATCGAGAAGAACGGAGTCATCCAGGTCTATGGAACGGGCCACTCTCGCGCACTCGCTATGGAACTGGCAGGACGTGCAGGTGGGCTTGTGCCGGTCAACAGGATAGACCTGGAAGACCTTGCGCTGGATGCCGCCCAATGGCCGCTCGAACGAGTGAGGAAGCCTGAAATTGAGCGCGATCTAGTGGCGGGACAGGCAATACTGGCCTGCTATCGTATCGAAGCGCCAGATGTCTTTCTCATCGCCTCCAATTCGGGAGTGAATGCTGCTATTGTTGAAGTTGCGCAGCGAGCGAAAGAGCATGGGCACGAGCTGGTCGCGCTGACATCGCTCGAACACACGCAGCGAATGAAGTCACGTCATCCTTCAGGTAAGAAACTGTATGAGTACGCCGATATTGTGATTGACAACTGCGGGCCATTTGGTGACACATTGCTTGAACTGCCGGGAGGAGGCAAAGCCTGCTCTATTTCATCCCTCAGTGGGGTGCT
>WNGR01005820.1_pt1 | contig 16356 bp, 12 predicted proteins | sample 5407581 | NCBI WGS metagenome assembly WNGR01 (sample SAMN13153383, study PRJNA577476) | soil metagenome | isolation source: 80 cm soil or saprolite under Garry oak tree replicate 2 | place: USA:California | collected 2016-06-15 | reverse complement strand
GTCCACATTCCCTCGCCCGAGCGGCGGATCGACGAATACCCGCACAAGCTCTCCGGCGGCATGCGCCAGCGCGTGATGATCGCGATGGCGCTCGCCTGCGACCCGCGCCTCCTGATCGCCGACGAACCGACCACCGCGCTCGACGTCACCTTGCAGGCGCAGATCCTGGAGCTGATGCGGGAATTGAAGGCGGCGAGCGGTGCCGCCATCATCCTGATCACCCACGATCTCGGCGTGGTTGCTGAGGTCTGCGACGAAGTCGCTGTGATGTACGCGGGCGAAATCGTCGAGCGCGCGCCTGTGGACGAGTTGTTCTCCACGCCGCAGCATCCCTACACGGTCGGCCTGCTCGGATCGATCCCGCGGCTCGACCATCGCGCCGAACAGCTTGCGACGATCGAAGGCATGGTCCCGAACATGGCGCAGCCGCCCGCGGGCTGCCGCTTCGCCGCACGCTGTCCGTTCGTGCTGGATGCCTGCACCAGGGCGCCGCCGCCGTTGGTCGAAGTGAGCCCCGGCCACCTCTCGCGCTGCATCCGCGCGCCGCTCGAACTTCTGGTGTCGTGATGGCGCTGCTCGAGGTCGAGGGCCTGGTCAAGCATTTCGTCGCGGAGCGCTCGCTGTTCGGCCGGGCGCTGGCGCATGTCAAAGCGGTCGACGGCGTTTCCTTCTCTCTCGACGCCGGACAGACGCTGGCGCTGGTCGGCGAATCCGGCTGCGGCAAATCCACCGTCAGCCGCCTGGTGCTACGGCTGATCGAGCCGGATGCAGGCGCAATCCGCTTCGAAGGCCGCGATCTTCTCTCTCTCAACGCCAACGCGCTACGCGCCTTCCGCCGCGAGGCGCAGATTATCTTCCAGGATCCCTACGCCTCGCTCAATCCGCGCATGACCGTCGGCCAGATCTTGACCGAGCCGCTGGCGCTGCACGATCTCGTGCCGCCGGCGCGGCGGCGCGAACGCGTCGAAGAGATATTGCGGTTGGTTGGGTTGGAGCCGCGGCTGGCCCGGCGCTACCCACACGAGTTCTCCGGCGGCCAGCGCCAGCGCATCGCGATTGCCCGCGCGCTCGCGGTCGAGCCGAAGCTGATCATCTGCGACGAGCCGGTCTCGGCGCTCGACGTCTCGATCCGCTCGCAGATCCTGAACCTCCTGCGCGAGCTCCAGGACCGGCTCAGCCTCGCCTACATTTTCGTCTCGCATGATCTGGCCGTGGTCAAGCACATCGCCGACCACGTCGCGGTGATGAATCTCGGCCAGATCGTCGAGACGGCGAAAGCGGATGCGCTTTTCGCCGCACCGCGCCACCCCTATAGCCGCGCGTTGCTGTCCGCGATCCCCGTGCCTAAACCACGGGCAAAGCGCAGCCGGATTGTGCTCCAGGGCGAGATCCCCAGCGCGCTGAATCCGCCACCCGGATGCCGCTTCCATACCCGCTGCCCCTACGTCGTCGACCGCTGCCGCAGCGAAATGCCACAGCTCGTGCCAGATGGCATCGGACATGCAACGGCCTGCCACCGAACATCGGAACTGCCGTCGTCCGAGGCGATCGTCCCAATGGACGGCGGCTTCTCGCCGGTCCTTGAAAAATTGGTCGCCGCCTTCAGCGGCAGCCTGGAAGCAGCGAGCGGCAGCGGGGTTAGTTCATTGGGGACCGACCCGGCCCAGCCGTAAAACAGAGGTTGAGAACGATGAGTTTTGTGCGTTTGGCATTTCTGGCGTCGGCATTGCTGACGTCGCTCGTAGGCACAACCCAGGCCCAAACCACGCTTCGCATCGGCATCGCCGAGGACCCTGATATCCTGGATCCCAGCATCGGCCGCACCTATGTCGGCCGCATCGTGTTCTCCGCCTTCTGCGACAAGCTGTTCGACATCGACGAGAAGCTCAACGTCGTGCCGCAGCTCGCGCTGTCGCACGAGACTTCAGCCGACGGCAAGGAGATGACGATCAAGCTGCGGCCGAACGTCAAATTCCATGACGGCGAGCCGTTGGACGCGGAGGCCGCAAAATTCTCGATCGAGCGTCACATGACGCTGCCGACCTCGTTCCGGAAGTCGGAGCTTGCCAGCGTCGATCATGTCGAGGTCGTCGATCCCCTGACCATCAAGCTGGTGCTGAAGACGCCCTACTCGCCGCTGATCGCCCAGCTCACCGACCGCTCCGGCATGATGGTGTCGCCCAAGGCGGCAAAGGAAGCCGGCGACAAGTTCGGCCTGCATCCGGTCTGTGCGGGGCCCTACAAGTTCGTCGAGCGTATCCAGCAGGACCGCATGGTCTTCGAGAAATTCGCCGATTACTGGAACAAGGACAACGTCCATATCGACCGCGTCGTGTTCCTGCCGATTATCGATGCGACGGTACGCCTTGCGAACCTGAAATCCGGCGGCCTCGACTTGATCGAACGCGTGCTGGCCACCGACATCAAGGACGTCCGCGCCGATCCCAAGCTCGTGCTGTCGACCGCGCCTGAGCTCGGCTATCTCGGCCTGACCGTCAACATCGGCAACGACAAGAACAAGGGGCCGCTCAGCCAGTCGACGAAAGTGCGCCAGGCGCTCGATCTGTCGATCGACCGCGAAGCGCTCAACCAGGTCGTCTTCAACGGCGAGTTTACGCCCGGCAATCAATGGGTCAGCCCGACGCATCCCTACTATCAGAAGGCGTTCCCGGTCCACGGCCGCGACATCGCAAAGGCCAAGGCGCTGTTGAAGGAAGCCGGCGTCACCCTGCCGGTGACGGTCGACTACATGATCCCCAAGGGCGCGGAGAACGAAGCCGTGGCCCAGGTCATCCAGTCGATGGCCGCGGAAGCGGGCTTCGACATCAAGATCCGCGCCGTCGAATTCGCGACAACCTTCAAGCAGGCCCAGGCCGGCGAGTTCCAAGTCTTCCAGATCAACTGGAGCGGCCGCATCGATCCTGACGGCAACTCCTACATCTTCATGCGCAGCAAGGCGCCGCAGAACGACGGCGTGTACGCGAACCCTGAGGCCGATAAGTTGATGGAGGATGGACGCACGACGTCCAACGTCGACGAGCGCAAGGCGATCTACGAAAAGCTGACCAAGATCCTGCTCACCGACCTGCCGATCATCTACATCTATCACCGCACGCTCCTGATAGCGCATACGACGAAGCTAGAGGGCTACAACCGACGCTGTTCTTCGTGTCGGTGCTGATCTTCTCGCTCCAGCAATTGCTGCCTGGCGATCCCGCGCTCGTCATGGCCGGGGAGGAACGCGATCCCGCCGTGATCGAGCAGATCCGTCAGCAATACCGGCTCGATCAGCCGATCCCCGTGCAATACGTCTATTGGCTCAAGGGCGTACTATCAGGCAATTTCGGGGAGTCGCTGCGCAGCAAGATGCCGGTGCGCGAGCTGATCGCGCAGAAGCTGCCGGTGACGCTCCAGCTCGGCTCGATGGCAATCCTGATCGCCTTCCTGATCGGCATTCCCGCCGGCATCGTTTCCGCGGTGAAGAGGGGCACGGTCTGGGACTATGGCGCCAATCTGTTCGCGCTATGGGGCATCTCGACGCCGAATTTCTGGCTCGGAATCTTGATGATCTTCCTGTTCTCGATCGAGCTCGGCTGGCTGCCGGCCTCGGGCTACGTGCCGCTCAGCGAGAACTGGCGCGCGAGCCTAGCCGCCACCATCATGCCGGCGTTCGTGCTCGGCAACGCGATTTCCGCGATCCTGATGCGGCACACCCGCAGCGCCATGCTGCAAGTGCTGGAGAGCGATTACGTGCGCACGGCGCGCGCGAAGGGCCTGTCGGAACGTTCCGTGATCCTCAAGCATGCCATGCGCAATGCGCTGACGCCCATCATCACGCTCGGCGCGCTCGAGCTCGGCACGCTGCTGTCGGGCGCGGTGCTGACCGAGCAGATCTTCTCCATTCCCGGCTTCGGCAAGCTGATCGTGGACGCCGTGTTCAACCGCGACTACGCGGTCGTGCAGGGCGTGGTGCTGGTGACGGCCACGGTCTACATCACGCTGAACCTGGTGGCCGACGTCGCCTATATCCTCGTCAATCCGCGGCTGCGGGGGTAGAGCCATGACCGACGCCGCACTGCCCGCCAGCCCCATCGCGCAAGCCTATGAACTCGACAGCCCCGCGCGCCGCGCGCGGCGGCGGCTGTTCAAGCGCAAGGCAGCAGTGTTCGGCCTGGTCGCGATCACGATGTTCATCGGCCTTGCGCTGCTTGCCCCGCTCATCGTGCCCTATGATCCCATCGCGACGAGCTGGAGCCTGGTGCGCAAGCCGCCGACCGCGGCGCACTGGTTCGGTACCGACGAGCTCGGCCGCGACATCCTCAGCCGCGTCATCTACGGCGCGCGGGCCTCGCTGCTTGCAGGCCTCATCTCGGTCGCGATCGCGCTTGGCATCGGCGTGCCGCTCGGCCTGCTCGCCGGCTATCGCGGCGGATTCACCGACGCGCTGATCAGCCGGATCACCGATGCGATGCTGGCCTGCCCGTTCCTGATCCTGGCGATCGCGCTCGCCGCGTTCCTCGGTCCGAGCCTCACTAACGCGATGATCGCGATCGGCATCTCCGCCACCCCGATCTTCATTCGCCTGACCCGCGGCCAGGTGCTGGTCGTCAAGGCCGAGGATTATGTCGAGGCCGCACGCGCGCTCGGCAACCCCGGCTGGCGGATCGCGTTCTCGCACATCCTGCCGAACATCCTGCCGGCGCTGCTGGTGCAGGCGACGCTGTCGATCGCCGCCGCCATCATCGCTGAGGCCGCGCTGTCATTCCTCGGCCTCGGTCAGCAGCCGCCGGCACCGTCCTGGGGCAGCATGCTCAACGCGGCGCAGCGCTTCCTGACCCAGGCGCCGTGGATGGCGATCTGGCCGGGGCTCGCGATCTTCCTCGTGGTGCTCTCGTTGAACCTGCTCGGCGACGGCCTGCGCGACGCGCTCGACCCGCGCCAGCGCTAGATCACCGTCTCGCGCATCACGCGGCGACAATCCATCTCGTATTCGAGATCGACCACCGGGGGTCGTGCAAATTGCCAGGTCAGGCCCGAGCGCAGCGCGCCGCGACGAACCAGCTCGTCGACAAGCGCGTGGTAGAAGTCGTGCACGGAATAGGCCTGCACGCCGGTCGTGTCCTTCCAGCCGAAGCCGAAGGCGGCCATCCGGTTCTCCATCTGGGACGTTGTCGTGAAGCGCACCTTCTCCCGCAAGCCCTCTGGACTGAGGTCGCGGTAGCGCACGGTGCGCTCGACATAGGTGCCGCTGCCCTCGCGCGCTTCGGCACCGCCCGCGATCACGAAGCTCGGAGTCTTCGATCCCGTCGGGCGCGTGAAGGAGAACGCATAGAACGACGGCTCGGACGGCGGATCGATCTCGGGACAGACATTGCTGCGCGCCACCGGGTTGGTAGTGCCGTCGAAGATCCCCCACTCCGACAGCGTCTTGACATAGTGCAGGTTGAAGGCGCGAAAGCCTTCCTCGCTGAAGGCCGCCGGCGAGCGCAGCTCGCAGGCGCAGAACGCCGTCAGCGGGCGCCCGGCCTCCTGGATGAATTTGGCGGCCTGCGCGAAACCTTCGGCAAGCGGCACGAGACGGTCGAACCGGACGCGCTCGATCTCATAGCCATCATCCGCCGCCGCTCCGGCCGAATACTGGAACACGGACGGAATGAAGCGATAGTTGCCGGCTGAGAACTCACGCGTCATGTCCAACTCCTATTCCAGTTGCATGCGGACGCCCTTGGCGCCGTTGAGGAGCCGCCTCAGGTGAAAGCCGGCCAAGGGATCGTCGGCATGCACGCCGATCAGCGCGGCGAAGGCGGGCATGGCGGCGACATCACCGGCCTCGAGCTTGGCGAAGGCTTCGGAATATTGCGCTGTCTCCGGCGCTTTGAATTTTGTTTGCGGCAGCGGCTCGAACGCGCGCAGGGGCTCGCTGCGTCCGCGCAGCACCAGGTCGCCGACGGGACGGCCTTGAAAATTCGCAGCTCCCCCGGCGACACTTGCGCTGACGCAAATCCGCGTGCCCAGATGCTTGTTGGCGGCCTCGAGCCGCGCCGCGGTGTTGATGGTGTCGCCATAGGCGGTGTAGTCAAAGAAGCGGTCGCCGCCGAAATTGCCCACCAGCGCCGGTCCGGCATGGGCGCCGATGCGGGTGGTGCCGAAATTCACGCCCCTGTCCTTCCAGCGTGCGCGGAAGTCCTCGGCCCAGACGTCGAGGTCATGGGCACAGGCAATCGCGCGTGTCGCATAGTCCGGCTGGTCGCCGGGTGCGTTGAAGAGGATCTGGATCGCGTCGCCGATTACCTTGGCAACCGTCCCCTCATGCGCGAAGACGATGTCGGTCATGCCGCCGACATATTCGTTGAGGAGGCCGCCGAGCGTCTCGGGCGCCGCGCTTTCGACCAGCGACGTGAAGCCGGTGATGTCCGTGAAGATGGTCGCGACATCGCGCCACCGCACCTCCATCCCGTCACCTTCGACATCCGCCGCCAGGCGCCTGGCGATCTCCGGCGAGAAATAGCGCGACAGCGAGGCATGGGCCCGTTCGGCCTCCAACTGGCGGCGCCGCACTTCGCGCAGCATCTCGATGTGGCGGATGGTCTTCTGGATCGTGGTCTCCAGATCGACGAAGTCGATCGGCTTGGTCAGGAAGTCGAATGCGCCGCGGTTCATGGCGGTGCGGATATTGCTCATATCGCCATAGGCCGAGACGATGATCGTCGACTTCTTGTCCTCAGCCTCCTGGAGCTTCTGCAACAGCGACAGTCCGTCCATCCGCGGCATGTTGATGTCCGAGACGACCATGTCGACATGCGGATGCTGCTCGATCGACTCCAGCGCCTCGAGGCCATCGCGCGCGAACATGAAGTTGATCAGCCCGTCACGGATCTGCCTGCGGAACTTTTGCAGGATCAGCGCTTCCAGATCCGGCTCGTCGTCGACGAAGAGGATGGTCGGGGTCATGCCGCCTGCTCGAGCCTGGTATCGATCTCATGCCGCAGCAGCGCGAAGTCGATCGGCTTGGTGAGGAGCCCGACGGCGCCCTGCTCGATCGCCCTTCTGCGCGTCTCGGCGTCGCCATAGGCGGTGATCATGATGACGGGAACGTCTGGATGTTCAGCTCGCACCTTCGGCAGCATGTCGAGCCCGCTCATGCCGGGCATGTTGATGTCAGATAGAATCAGGATCAGGGAGGGGTCGCGAACCTCGGCAGCACGCCGGAGTGCATCGAGCGCCGAGGGGGCAAATTCCATCTGAAAGCGGCCCGCGCGCAAATCGCGCCGGAACTGCTGGCGGAACAGCGCCTCGACGTCGGGCTCGTCATCGACGACCAGAATGTAAACTTTCAAGTCCTGCCTCCGGTGGTGCCCTCTGCTGCCAGCGTACGAGGCAGCGTGATGATGAACTCGGTGAATACACCGGGCTCGGTATTCACGTCGATCGTGCCGCCGTGTTGCTTCACGACGATGTCGTGGCTCATGGACAGGCCGAGCCCGGTGCCCTCGCCGGCCGGCTTGGTGGTGAAAAAGGGATTGAACATCTTCTCCTTCACCTCCGGCGGAATACCCGTACCGTTGTCGCGGATCCGGATCTCGACTCTGCTGCCGAGGTTCCTCGTCGTTGCGCTCAAGGTCGGCTCAAAATCGTCGCCGGCGCTCTCCTTGCGCTTGGTCGCGGCGTAGAAGCCGTTCGAGATCAGGTTGAGGAAGACGCGCGCGATCTCCTGCGGATATATGTCGGGCATGCCGGCGGCCGGATCGAAGTCGCGCTCGAGCGTGACGTTGAAGCCGGGCCTTTCGGCACGCGCGCCGTGATAGGCCAGATTGAGGCTTTCCTCGACGATTGCGTTGATATCAGCGGCGCGTCGTTCGCCGGAGCCTTCGCGCGAATGCAAGAGCATGTTCTTGACGATGGAATCGGCGCGCTTGCCGTGCTGCACCACCTTCTCGAGATTGCCTTTGAGCATGCCGGTCAGCTCTTCGACATCCTCCTTCGTCTTGTCATTGAGCGAGGCCGATTGCAGGACATCGTTGAGCTCGTCGATCAGCTCCGTCGAGACCGCAGAGAAATTGTTGACGAAATTGAGCGGGTTCTTGATCTCGTGGGCGATGCCGGCGGTGAGCTGGCCGAGCGAGGCAAGCTTCTCGGTCTGGATCAGGCGATCCTGGGCGGTGCGCAATTCGTCGAGGGATTGCGACAGCTCCTTCGTGCGCTTGCGCAATTCATCGAGCAGCCGCGCATTCTCGATCGCGATGACTGCCTGACTGGCGAAACTGGTCACCAGACCGATTTGCTTGTCCGTAAAGAAGCGAACATCCTGCCGGAAAATTGCGATCACACCGATCAAGTCGCTTTCCCTGAGCATCGGCACAAGCAGGACGGTCCGGGCGCCGCCAAGATCAGCCAATTCCACAATCGGCGGAAAGCCCGCCAGGTAATCCGGCTCCTGCCTGACGTCCTCGACGTGAACCAGCCGCCGCGTCGATGCGACCCGGCCCAACGGATCGGACGGAGGTGGGAAGATGACCGGCGCGCGTGCAAATGTTTCTGCAAAGGCAGGCGGCACGTCCGATACCGACACGCAACGGAAACCACCATTTTCGAACAGGAACAAATTGCCGAATTTGGCGTCGCAGATGAGGGTCGCCCGCTCGACGATGGTCTGGAATACCGGGTTCAGATCGCCCAGCGAGCGGCTGATGACCTGAAGGACCTCGGAGGTCGCGGTCTGGTGCAGCAACGACTCAGTCAACTCCGCCGTGCGCTGCTCCACCTTCTTCTCGAGGTTGGCATAAGATTCCTGCAAACGCGCGCCCATGTCGTTGAACTGGTCGGCGAGCCCTTCGAGCTCATCGCCGGTCTTGATCGAAATACGCTGGGAGAAATCGCCGCCGCCGACGCGCTCAGCACCCGCGCGCAGCGCCTGGATTGGGCCGACCATGCGCCGCGCCAGGAAGATTCCCGCAAGCACAGCAAAGATCGACGCCGTGAGCAGCACGAACGCGAGCCGTTGCAGCGACGCATAGAGCGCGGCATAGGCCTCCTCCACTGGCAGCTCCACGAACATGGTCCACCCGAGCGGCGCGATCGGTGCCGATGCTGTCAGGACCTTTTGTCCCTGGATATTGGTCGCCTCCTGCAATGCATCGGGCATCGTGCCGCCGCCGGCCTGGGCACCGCGAACCTGCGCAAGCCCCGACATGTCGGTGTTGCGCAACACCAGGCTGATGTCGGGATGCGCGATCAGGCGTCCCTCGGGACCGACCACATAGGCGTGTCCGTGCTCGCCGACCTTGATCTGGGACACGACATCCCAGATCAGCTTGAGATTGACCTCTGCGATGCTGACACCGGCATCCTTGCGCGCGCCGGCCAGCGCCAGCGTCATGTAGGGCTCGGACTCCCTGCGGAAATACACCGGGCCGTAATAGACCTTGTGCGCGACGGCCTCGGTGAACTTCGGATCGCCAGAGAGGTCGATGCCGCTATCGATCGTGTCCATCGCCAGCCGCGAGACGCGCAGCCGCTCCTTGCCGGTCGAATCCACCTGGGCAAGCTCGGTGATCGCAGGCACCTGGCGCAGCAGCCGCAGCGCGTCGAACCGGCGCTGCTCGATCGAGCCCGCCGACCATGGCAGTTGCGTGGTCCAGCCGAGCTGGCTTTCGATCTCCTTGACGAACTGGCTGATCTTGGCAGCCGCCGCGACAGCCTGCTCGTGCTGGACCCGGATCAGCGAGGCCTTGTGCTCGCGGTAATAAAAGAAGACCTCGAACAGGCCATTGGCCAGCAGCGCCACCGCAACAACGGCCACGAACAGCGCGACATATTTGGTGAACAGCCGGGTCCTGATCCCGCGCCCCGCCTCACTGGCCACGACGCCGTCCGCGGCCGCGCTCGGCTGCGTCCTGGCTTGCGGGGTGTCCGGGTGGAGGGAAATGCTCATTCGGCCAAACCTAGCAAGAAGGCCGGACCTTGTCTCTCACCGCAGCGCACAAGGTTACTCGATGACCTCGTCGGCGAGCGCCAGCAAGGTGGGCGGAATTTCAAGCCCGGTCGCCTTCGCCGTCTTGAGATTGATCACCAGGGGATAGCGGGTCGGCAGCTCGAACGGCAGATCGCCGGGGTTTGCCCCGTTGAAAATGCGGGCAACCAGTGCGGCCGCCCGCTCGAAGGATTCCGAAGAGTCCGCTCCATAGGACATCAAACCGCCGTCGCGCGCGAACTCGTCAAATTCGTAGATCGCCGGCAGCTTTCGGGCGGCGGCGAACTCGAATACACGCTCGCGGTTGAGAATGGTGAGCGCGTCTGCCACCATCAGGATGCCGTCGGGCAAGTCGCCATTCATCGCCGAAAAGGCTTCCTCGAAATCATCGGGTTCGCGGACGCCTAACGCCTGCACGGTCAGTCCAAGCGCCTGGGCAGCCTTCGCGGACGCCTGATAGCGCGTCGTCATGCCGAGGTCGTCCTTGTTCCAGAGCATTGCGACCTTGGTCAGTTTCGGCGACATCTCCTTGAGCAGCGACAGCCGCTTGGCGCTGAGTGTCGCTGCGACGTCCGAGATCCCGGTGATTTTGCCGCCTGGATGCGCCAGGCTCTCGATCAGCTTGGTTTCGACGGGATCACCGATGCCGCTGGCCGCGACGGTGGGAATGCCGGCCGCTTTGGCGGCCATTGCCGTCGGGTAGCCAATAATCACGACGGCGTCGACGTTCTTGGCTTTCAGCTCCGCGATCAGCGCGGGGAGCATCGCGACATCACCCAGCGCGCCCCGCGCTTCAAAGGTCAAGTTCTGGCCAAGCTTGAAACCGCGCTCTTCAAGCACCTTGATCAGGATCTTGCCGCCCCGACTCGCCTCCGTAACCGGCGCGATCGGCGTCAGCGTGCCGAGGCGATAGATGCGTCCTTGCGTATCGGCCGACGCCATGTTCGGCCGCGCCAGTGCGGCCCCGCCAAGAACTGCCAGAAATTCGCGTCGCTTCATCAGACGATCTGCCCCAAGCGCACACGCACGGCGCCACGGCCATCATACTACGAGATATCGCCAGGCAAAAAAAAGCGGCAACAGCGATGGCTGTTGCCGCTTCGCACGTTATTTTGGCCTTGGTCAGGTCGGCCGCAGCGCCTTGGAGTCGAGGTCGAGCTCGTTGACCTGCTTGTTCCGCTCGGAATCGGCCGCCGCACGATGGTCGGTCGCCAGCACCACATAGACCGCGGGCAGCACGAACAGCGTGAACAGCGTGCCAATCGACATGCCGGCAACAACCACGAGGCCGATCGAGAAGCGGCTGGCCGCGCCCGCGCCCGTCGCGGTCAGGAGCGGGATCAGGCCGGTCACCATCGCGGCTGTGGTCATCAGGATCGGACGGAGACGAATGCGGGCGGACATTTCGATGGCCGAGCGGCGGTCAAGCCGTTCGTTGACCTGGAGCTCGTTGGCGAACTCCACCATCAGGATGCCGTGCTTGGTGATCAGCCCGACCAGCGTCAGCAGACCGACCTGGGTGTAGATGTTCATCGTGGCAAGGCCGAAGAACAGCGGGATCAGGGCGCCGACGATCGCCATCGGCACCGAGATCATGATGACAAACGGGTCACGCAAGCTCTCGAACTGCGCTGCCAGCACCAGGAAGATGATGACCAGCGCGAAGCCGAACGTGATCGCGAGCTGGTTGCCTTCCTGCACATACTGCCGCGAGTCCGCGAGATAGTCGTGGCTGAAGCCTTGCGGCAGCTTCTTGGCCTCGCCTTCAAGGAAGTCGACCGCCGCACCGACGGTCACGCCGGGCATCGGCACGGCCGAGAACGTCGCCGAGTTCAGCTGGTTGTAATGCGTCAGCGAATTCGGGCCCGTTGTCGTCTTGATCGACACCACGGTCGACAGCGGCAACTGCTGACCGGTGCTGGTAGACACATAGTAGTTTCCGAGCGACTCCGGCGACAGCCGATCTACGCGCGGCACCTGCGGAATCACCTGATAGGAGCGCCCCTCGAGGTTGAAGCGATTGATGTAATTGCCGCCGCCCAGGACCGCGAGCGCGCTACCAATGTTCTGCATGTTGATGCCGAGATCCTGCGCCTTGGAACGGTCGACGTTCACGGTCACCATAGGCTGGTTGAAGTTGAGATCGCTGTCGGAGACGATGAACATGCCGCTCTTGCGCGCGGCGTCCTTCAGCTTCTCCATCTGCTCATAGACAGCCTGGAAGCCCGCGGTCGAGTTGATCACCATCTGTACCGGCAGGCCGCCCGGTCCGCCCGGCAGCGGCGGCAGGTTGAACGCAAAGGCCTGCACGCCCTCGATCTTGGAGAGCTCGGCCTGCACCAGTGGCTTCAACTGGATCGACGACCGCTTGCGCTCATCCCACGACTTCAGCAGCATGCCGGCGATACCGCCCTGCGGGCCGTTGATGCCGTTCAGCACGAAGCGCAGATCGGTCTCGGGGAATTTCTGGAATTCCTTGTCGAGCTTGTCGCCGTAGAAATCCACGTAGTCAATGTTGGCGTATTTCGGCGCCTTGGTCACTGCGAAGACGATGCCCTGATCTTCTTCAGGCGCCAGCTCTTTCGAGGTGTGCATATAGAGGAAGCCGACCAGCCCGAGGATCGTCACCGCGAACAGGCCGGTAATGGCCTTGTAGTCGAGCGAGCGGTCGAGCCTGCGGCCGTACCAACGCGTCAGCGCGCCGAACACATTGTTGACGAGCTTGGCGAAGCGGCCCTCTTCCGTGTTCTTCAACAGCACCGAGCACATCATCGGCGACAGCGTCAGCGCAATCACGCCGGACACGATCACCGAGCCGGCAAGCGTAAAAGCGAACTCGCGAAACAGCGAACCGGTGAGGCCACCGAGAAAGCCGATCGGGGCATACACGGCTGCGAGCGTGATCGTCATCGAGACGACGGGGCCGACGATTTCTCGTGCGCCCTCCAGCGAGGCCTGCACCGGCGTCTTGCCCTCCTCCAGATGGCGGTGGATGTTCTCCACCACGACGATAGCGTCGTCGACCACGAGGCCGATCGCGAGCACCATCGCAAGCAGCGTCAGCAGGTTGAAGCTGAAGCCGAAAGCCAGCATCAGCGTGCAGACGCCAATCATCGACAGCGGAATGGTGACAACGGGAATGACGACCGAGCGGAACGACGCCAGGAACAGGAAGATCACCACGATCACGATGATCACGGCTTCACCCAGCGTCTTCTCGACCTCGTCGATCGACGACTGGATGAACTTGGTCGAGTCGTAGGCGACCTTCATCTTCATCGACGGCGGCAAATTGCGCTCGAGTTCGGGGAACAGCGCGCGCACGCCCTTCACCAGCGTCAACGGGTTGCCCTGCGGCGTTGCGTTCACGCCGATGAAGATCGCATGCTCGCCGTTGAAGGCGACGCTCGCATCCGTGCTTTGGGCGGCAAGCTCGACGGTGGCGATATCCTCCATCCGGACGAAGCCGCCGTCCTTGGCCTTGACGATCATCTTCTTGAACTGCTCGACGTTACCAAGGTCGGTATTCGTCGAGATGTTCGAGACGATCAGATAGCCCTTGGTCTGGCCCGCCGCGGACTGGAAGTTGTTGGCGGCGATTGCGGAGGCGACGTCGGCCGGCGAGATGTTGCGGCCGGCCATCTTCACGGGATCAAGCCACAGCCGCATCGCAAAGGTCTGGCCGCCCAGGATGTCGGCCGAGGCCACGCCATCGACGGTCGACAGCACCGGCTGCACCACGCGTGTCAGATAGTCCGAGATCGCCGAGCCCGAGAGCTCCTCCGAGGAGAAGCCGAGATACATCACGGCCGTCGTCTGGCCGGTCGTCTTGGTGACGATCGGGTCGTTGGATTCCTTCGGGATCAAATATTTGACCGAGTTCGTCTTGGCCAGCACTTCGGTGAGCGCCTGGTTCGGATCGAAGTTCAGCTTGATATAGACCTGGATCGTCGAGGTGCCGAGCACGGAGGACGAGGTGATGTAGTCGACACCTTCGGCGGAGGCGACCGCCTGCTCGATCGGCGTGGTGATGAAGCCCTGGATCAGCTCCGCGGCCGCGCCGGGATAGACGGTCGTGATGTTGATGACCGTGTTCGAAAGCTTCGGATATTGCCGGATCGGCAGCACCATCGCCGCGCGCAGACCGATCAGCAGGATCAGGAGGCTGACGACGACCGACAGAACCGGGCGCTTGATGAAAATATCGGTAAATGCCATCGCGGCGATCTCAATTTCTATGTCTCAAGAAGCGTGATCCGGCCAGGCCGGATCACGCGAATGTATTGTCAATAGCGCGGCGGCTGCGCCGGGATCTGCGGGGACGGATCGGTCGAAATCGACACCGCGGCACCCGATTGCAGCTTGAGCTGGCCGACGGCGACGACCTTGTCGCCCGCCTTCACGCCTTTCAGGATTTCAACACGACCGCCGACCCGGCTGCCGGTCTGCACGAAGGTGCGCACCGCGTTCAGGGTGGTCTTGCCGTCCTCTCCCTGCTTCTCGGTAATCACGAACACCGAGTCGCCGTACAGGGTATAGTCGACTGCCGTCTCCGGCAGGGTGGTCACGGCCGGCTTGTCCGGCAGCACCACCGTGGTGGTCACGAACATGCCGGGCTTCAGGATCTTCTCCGGATTGGAGACGGTTGCCTGCACGCGGATGTTGCGGGTGTCGGTCGCGATCTGCGGCTCGATCGTGGTGACCTTGGCGTCGAAGGTGCGGCCCGGATAGGCGTCGACCTTCAGCCGGACGGACTGCCCGACCTTGAGGTTGCCCGAGTCCTTTTCCGTCACCGTGAAGTTCGCCCACAGCTCCGACAGATCGGTCAGTGAGACAATGGCCGTGCCGGCGGTGAGATACTGTCCGACCTCGACCTTGCGGACGCCGAGATCACCGGAGAACGGCGCGCGCACCAGTTTCTGCGAGATCAACGCCTCGGTCTTGGCAATTCCGGCCAGCGCCTGGTCGTAGGAGGCTTGCGCGGAATCAACGGTCGCCTGCGGACCGAATTGGCGCGACGCCAGTTGCTTGGCACGATCGAGCGAAAGCTGCCCGACAGTCGCCTGCGCCTTGAAGCTCGCGAGATCGCCCTGCTCGGGCGCGTCGAACAGCTGCACCAGCGGCATGCCGGCCTCGACATGGGCACCGGGTTCGAACTTGATCTCGGTGACACGGCCGTTGACGTCGGCGGTAACGTCGACCTGGTGCACGGCGGCGAGGCCGCCGACCGCGGTGAGCAGGTTCGGGACCACTTCGGACTTCGCCTCAGCCGCACTGACCGCGACCGGCGGCGGCTTGTTGTTGGCGAAGAACTGCTTGATCATCTGGCCGCGGAAGTAATTGAACCAGACCAGCCCGCCGACGAGCGCGCCCAGCAGCGTGCCGACAATAATGAACCAGAGCACCGGCCGAACCGGACGCTTGGGAGCCTTGTTGTCGATCGGTTCGCCCGAAATCTTGTGTTCGGTTACGATGTTCATGTCATGCGCTTTCTGCAATCGCCGTCTTGCCGGCACCCACGGCCTGATCGCGGCCCAGATGCGAAGCAATTGCGGCGTCGTTAAGTCCGATACCCCTCAGGAGAAACTCACAGAGCTGCCGCTCCAGATCGCTCGCCTTGCCGTAAGCGAGGCAAGGCACGGCCGGCAGCCTGGTCAGCGCAGCGGTCATCACCGTATGATGCGCAAACCAGAACAGGTTGAGCGGTTCGCTGCCGGACGGCCGCGCATCGCCGGCGGCGACCGCACGTTCGAGCGAGGCGACGAAGACCGCTCCGATCAGCTTCTCTATCTTGGCATATAGCAGACGGGCGAATTCGCCATCATCCAAATGGCTCGTGGCCATCAGTCGCAGGCGCTGCGCCTCCTCCTGATCGGGCCCGTCGGCGATCTGGAGGAAGTGCTGGACCATGCCGCGAATCAACTCGACCAGGGTGACGGTCGAGGGCTCACGCTCCAGGAGATCCATCAGCGCCGGATCAGCCTCGCACTCGTCGCTGAGGATTTCGGCATACAGCGCCGCCTTCGAGGGGAAATGCTTGAACAACAGCGCCTCGGAAATGGCAGCGGCGGCCGCCACGCTCTTGGTCGTGGTGCCGGTATAGCCGTGTCGGGCGAAGCAGCGTTTCGCGGCACCGAGGATCAATTGACGCCTCAGGTCGCTCGTCATACGCAATGAGCTCATGCTAGTGAGTAAGCACTCACCCACGCAAACGTCAAGCAGAATGGTGCGCCGCAACCTAGATGGGTGCAGATTCAGCGGAATTTTGCCACACGTTCCCGCCCCCAGGGCAAACGCCACCCGCGGCGAATTGCATCCCGGCTGGGGGTCAGATCGGCTGGAAGCCGAGGTCGCCGCGGATCCGGTTGACGATGTAAGTTCCGTCC
>WNGR01006794.1_pt1 | contig 16358 bp, 14 predicted proteins | sample 5407581 | NCBI WGS metagenome assembly WNGR01 (sample SAMN13153383, study PRJNA577476) | soil metagenome | isolation source: 80 cm soil or saprolite under Garry oak tree replicate 2 | place: USA:California | collected 2016-06-15 | reverse complement strand
CCGAGATTGCGCTCGATCCATTCGCGCACGACGGGGTCGGCGACCTTCCAGATGTCGAGCTTGGGATTGAAGCCGCGCGCCACACCCTCGACCACCACCATGGTCTTCTGGAGCAGGATGAGCTCGGGCCGCGTCGTCATGTCGAACAGGCCGGTGACCTCGAGCAGCAGCGTCAGCAGCCGCGCCATCGAGATCTCCTCGGCGGTGCGGTTGTGGATCGGCTCGCCGATGGCGCGGATCGCCTGCGCAAAATTCTCGACCGAATGATGCGCGGGGACATAGCCCGCCTCGAAATGCACCTCGGCAACGCGGCGATAGTCGCGTGTGATGAAGCCGAGCAGGATTTCCGCGAGGAAACGCCGCTCCTTCATGCCGAGCCGGCCCATGATGCCGAAATCGACCGCGACGAGACGTCCGGCGTCATCTAGGAACAGGTTTCCGGGATGCATGTCGGCATGAAAGAAGCCGTCGCGCAGCGCGTGGCGGAGAAAACTCTGGATCACCTTGCGGCCGAGATCGGGCAGGTCGACCTGCGCCTCTGCCAGGCGCTTGTGATCGTTCAGCGCGATGCCGTCGATCCACTCCATCGTCAGCACGTTGTGCGTGGTGCGGTCCCAGTCGACGGTCGGCACGCGAAAATCCGGATCGCCGCGGGTGTTCTCGGCCATCTCCGAGAGCGCGGCGGCCTCGAGCCGCAGATCCATCTCCATCGCGACCGAGCGCGACATGGTGTTGATGACTTCGATCAGGCGCAGCCGCCGCGCCTCGCTCGAATAGGTCTCGGCCTTGTGCGCGACGAAGAAGAAATCGGAGAGGTCGCGGCGGAAGCGCGAGGCCACGTGGGGCCGCAGCACTTTCACGGCGACCGCCTTGCGGATGCCGTCGCGCACCACTTCGCCGCGATGTACCTGCGCGATCGAGGCGGCTGCGACCGCCGGACCGAAGCTCACGAACACGTCCTTGGGCGGCCGCTCCAGCGAGGTTGCGATCACAGCTTCCGCTTCTGCTTGCGAAAATGGCGGCAAGCGATCCTGGAGGCTTTCCAGATCACGCGCCATGATAACGCCGACGACGTCGGGACGCGTGGCAAGGAACTGCCCGAGCTTGAGATAGGCCGGGCCCATCCGGGTCAGCGCGCGCGACAGCCGCGGTCCGTGCTTTGGACCGCGCCGTTCGATGATGCGCGCAAGTTTCAGGGCGAGCTGCCCGGGCGGCGGCACCAGGCTCGGATCGACGGAGCCGAACACGCCTTCGCGCGCAAACACGAACGCGGCGCGGATCAGGCGCGAAATGTGGGTGATGGCAGAAATCACAAACGCCAGCCCGAATGCAGTGCGACGATGCCGCCGGTCAGTGTTTGCCAGCCGACGCGGGCGAAGCCGGCGTCGCGGATCATGTCGGCGAAGGCGTTGGGCTTTGGAAACTTGCGAATGGATTCGACCAGATATTGATATGATTCGGCGTCGCCCGTGACCATGCGGCCGAGCGGCGGGATCACCTTGAATGAGAACAGGTCATAGAGCTTGTCGAGGCCGGGCATCTCGACAGTCGAGAATTCCAGGCACAGGAAGCGGCTGCCGGGCCTCAGCACGCGATAGGCCTCGCGCAGCGCCAGATCGATCTGCGGCACGTTGCGAATGCCGAAAGCGATCGTATATGCGTCAAAGCTGCGGTCGGCGAAGGCGAGCGCTTCGGCATTGCCTTCGACGAAATCGACCTGAGTCTCGAGATGGCGCTTGGCGGCGCGCTCGCGGCCTACCGCCAGCATCCCGGAATTGATGTCGCAGACGGTGGCATGGAGGCCGGGACCTGCCGCCTTGGCCGCCCGGAACGAGATGTCGCCGGTGCCGCCGGCGACGTCGAGCAGCGCGAACGGCCGGTCGCTTCGCGGCGGATCGAGCGCGTTGATCATGATGTCCTTCCAGACCCGGTGCAGGCCACCGGACATCAAATCGTTCATCAAATCATAGCGCGAAGCCACGCTGTGAAACACATCGTTCACCAGCGTCTGCTTGTCCCCCAGGGGAACGTCCCTGAAGCCAAAATGCGTGGTTTCGCCCGGCCGATCCATTACTCTACTCCACGAGGCGGACCATAGCGCGCCCGCCGCAATGGCGCTATCACACCGCCCTCATAAGGTGAATGCCTGACCATGCCTGAATTACCTGAAGTCGAGACCGTCCGCCGCGGCCTTCAGCCGGTCATGGAGGGTGCGAAAATCCTCGTCGCGGAGGCCCGCCGGCCCGACTTGCGCTTTCCCTTTCAGCCGGATTTCGTGGCCCGGCTCCAGGGACAGGTCGTCACCGGGCTCGGCCGCCGTGCAAAATATCTCATGGCCGATCTCGCCTCCGGCGACGTGCTCTTGATGCATCTGGGCATGTCGGGCTCATTCCGCGTCATCAAGCCGGACAACGACGTGGCGCCCGGCGAGTTTCACTATCCGCGGGCTAAGGACTCCACGCATGACCACGTGCTGTTTCGGATGTCCTCCGGGGCCGACATCGTCTTCAACGATCCGCGTCGCTTCGGTTACATGAAAGTGATCGCGCGCAGCGCGTTCGATGAGGAGCCGTTGTTGCGAGGACTCGGCCCCGAGCCGCTCGGCAACGAATTCGATGCGGCAATGTTGGCGCACTCATGCGAAGGCAAGACCACGAGCCTGAAAGCAGCGCTGCTCGACCAGCGCGTCGTCGCGGGGCTCGGCAACATCTATGTCTGCGAGGCCCTGCACCGCTCGCATCTGTCGCCACGCCGGATCGCCGCGACGCTGTCGACCAGGAGGGGTGAGCCGACGGATCATGCCAAGCGACTGGTCGATGCAATCCACACCGTGCTGAATGACGCCATCAAGGCCGGCGGCTCCAGCTTGCGCGACCACCGTCAGACGTCTGGCGAGCTCGGCTATTTCCAGCATTCTTTCAAGGTCTATGACCGCGAGGGCGAGACCTGCAAGACACCGCGCTGCGGCGGCACCGTGAAGCGGTTCACCCAGAACGGCCGGTCGACCTTCTGGTGTGCGAAATGTCAGAAATAGCTGGCCATGCAAACCCAGTTTATCGGCCCAGGCGAGATTTGACCCGAGCGAAGCCGCAAACGCCATCGCGCGCCCGTTTTGCCTGACGCGTCAAATGTCTACGCGTTGTCGCCGACGGTGCCCTCGCCGGGGCCGTTCTACTTTGCATGGGGTTGTTTTCGACATTTTTGTGCGAGGGCGTCCGCCATCGTCAAAAAAAACGCGAAGCGAAGCAATCCGGCCGGGCTGGCGACCGGATTGCTTCGTCGCTGAGGCTCTTCGACCGGATGGCGAAGAGCCCGGCTTTCGTCTGAGTGATTGCCCCGCTCAGGACGCCAGTGTCGTGGTCTCGTCCGACGCGCGTTCGGCGGCGACGTGCAACATCCCATCGGCGGCCGAGATGACCTGGTCGATCAGGACACTGGTCGTGGCGGTGAGCTCGAGCCGGGTCTCGATCCACTGCCAGAGGCCGCGGATCTCGTCGGACGACTTGCCGTTCGGCGCGAATTCGCTGACCGCGAGGCCGCTGGCGAGCGAGTCCTGATGGTCGTTGCGCATCACGATCAGCGGACGCGCGAGCACCTCAGTGAGATCGAGCGCGGCTTCCTCGGCGAGCGTGTTGGCCGCATTGTCGATGCGCTGGCCGCGGATCGGCGTCTGATTCAGCACGAAGCTGTAGGGCCGCTTCCAGGCGCGCGCGACGCTGAGCGTCGAGGTCGTCGCCTCGATGTCGGCGACGCTCGGGCGAGCCGGGATGAGGCAAAGGTCGGAATGGCGGATCGCGGCGGTGGTCGCGGCGCTGAGGCCGGCCGCGGTGTCGACGATCGCGAGCTGGAGGCCGCTCTCGGCCAGCATCTTCAGCCGCGGCGCGATATCGGCAGCGTGATAGATCGGCTCGACCACGAGATCCTCGGTGGTGCGCCGGCGCTGCCAGCTGGACAGGGTGCCCTGCGGGTCGGTCTCGATCAGGCGGACGGTGAAGCCGGCCTGCTTGGCTGCTAGCGCGAGGCCGATGGCGAGCGTGCTCTTGCCGCTGCCACCCTTTTGGGTGGCCAGTACGATCGTATGCATTTGAAGATAAATCCTTTGGAGTGCTTGGGTCAGGAAAACGTCACGCGAACGTGCATCAATGGGGATGCTGAGCTCTTCTCGCTCAGGACGTGCCGGCCCGATCCAAAGGGGATCGCGGATGTCCGAATCAGCAGCCACAATGATGGCGGAATAGGGAATGCCAGCTAATCCGTACCATTACTGGACCAGTAGTCGTACGTATGATGTGCTCGCCGCCGTGAACAGGAAGGCAGGCGGCATGAGCGGAAATTGGCGCGACCGGACGGCAACGACGTTTGAATGCCAGAAGATGCCGGCGGTCTCCAGCCGCGGCATGGTGGTCAGCAACCACCCGTTGGCGTCCAGCGCCGGGGCCGAGATGCTGGCGGCCGGCGGCAACGCCATCGACGCCGCGATCGCGACCCTGTTCACGCTGACCGTGGTCGAGCCGATGATGGTCGGCATCATCGGCGGCGGCATGGCCCATATCAGGTTGGCCGATGGCAGCCATCGCTTCATCGACGGCCAGAGCACCGTGCCCGCGGCGGTGCGCGATACCACCTACACCTCCAAGCCGGGCTCGGCGCATGACGTGTTCGACACCGTCGGCAACGAGAACCTCACCGGTCCGAAGGCGGTTGCAGTCCCGGGCTCGCTAAAGGCTTGGTGCGAGACGCTGCGCCGGTTCGGCACCATGCCGCTCGCCGAAATCATGCAGCCCGCGATCAAGCACGCCGCGCGCGGCTATGCGGCGACGCCCTACTTGCATGAATGCATCAGCGAGAGCGCCGCCGAGATGCGCAAGGACAAGCCGATCGCGGCGATCTATTTGCCGAACGGCGAGCCACTGAAGGTCGGCGAGCGCGTCGTGCAGGCCGAATATGCGGAGACCTTGCGCACTATCGCCGACCACGGCGAGAAGGCGCTCTACGAGGGACCGCTCGGCGACATCCTCGTCGATTACATGGAGAAGACCGGCGGCTTCATCCGCCGCGCCGACCTGATGAACTACAAGACCGTCGAACGGCAGCCGATCCGCGCCGACTATCGCGGCTGGACTATCTTTGGCCCGCCGCCGCCTGCGGCCTCCGGCGTGCACATCGCGCAAATGCTCAATATCCTGGAGGGCTACGATATCGGTGGCCTCGGCTTCGGTACGCCTGAGACGATTCATTACCTCGCCGAGGTCCTGAAGATCGCCTTCGCCGATCGCGCCGCCGCGAGCGGCGATCCCGATTATGTCGGCGTGCCCGTGGAGCAGCTGACTTCGAAAGCCTATGCCGAGGAGCGTCGCCGCGCGATCGATCCGGCGCGCGCGCAGGCCTGGGGCGCCGGCGTCACGCCACTCGAAGGCGCACACACCACGCACATGACGGCGGCGGATGCCTTCGGCAACGTGGTCGCGACCACGCAGACCATCAACAATCTGTTCGGCGCAAAGATCATGATCCCTGGCCTGGGCGCCATCGCCAACAACTACATGAACCTGTTCGATCCGCGTCCCGGCCACGCGCTCTCGTTGGCGCCGGGCAAGCGCGTCACCACCTCGATGTCGCCGATGATGGCGCTGCGCGACGGCAAGCTGCGCTATGCGCTCGGCCTGCCCGGTGGCAAGCGCATCTTCCCGAGCGCGATGCAGGCGCTGATCAATCTGATCGACCACGGCATGAGCTTGCAGGAGGCGGTCGAGGCGCCGCGCGTCTGGACCGAGGGCAACGCGCTCGAGGTCGAGCAGACGGTTCCGGAGGGCGTGCGCACGAAACTCGCGGGCCTGGGCCACAAGGTCCAGCCCGTCGCGACCGTTGCCGGCGGCATGAATGCGATCGCGTTCCACGATGACGGGAGCATGACGGGCGCCGCCTGCTGGCGCGCGGACGGCACGCCGGTCGGGATTTCCGGCGGCCTCGCGAAGGCCGGGATTCGATTTAGGCTCGCCTAGTCTCGTGCCCCGGACGCAGCGCAGCACGCAGTGATGCGCTCCTGAGCCGCGGCCCAGAACTTCGCGCGCGGATTTTAGATGCATGGGTCCCGGCTCAGCGGCGCGGCATTTCATGCCGCACCGCGTCCGGGACACGAGAGAATTGCGATTTTCGCCCGACCTATTTCCGCACGCAGATCACGCGCACGACGCTAGCTTTCGCATCTGTTGCAGTGCCGTTCGCGGTGACGCCGTTCGCTTTCAGGAAATCGCGCACCGTCTCCGCAGAGACCATCGCGGCCTGTGACGCCGGCACCGCTGTTGCAGGTCCTGCAACCATGACCGGCTTCAACAGCGCAACGCCGGAGAACTTTCCGTCGCCGTCGATCGCCGGGCCGCCGGAAAATCCAACCGCCGGCGGCGGCGACAGCGCGGCATCGCCGCTACCGACCGATGCCAGCGCGGCCTTGATGCTCGACACACCGGCCGCGCCACCCTGGCTCTGCGGATCTGCGATGCCGATGACATCGACATTCGTCTTCGCCGCGCCGCCCGCGAGGCTGAGCGGCTTGAGGCCGCGCGCACCGTAGATGTGCAGCAGCGCGAGATCGTGCTCCTTGTCTTCGGCGAGACGATCGGCATTGCCATAGCCGCCGATCGTGATGGCGAGGCAGCTGTCGGTGACGAGGCGATCGGTGATAATCGCGCCGTCGTCACTGACGACGATGCCGCTGCCGTATTCGACGGTCTTGCGCGGCGCCGGTCCGGCTTGCGGTCCCGCCGGGAACGCATTGAACGCGCTCGACATCGCGATCACGACCGGCTCGACCGTGTTCTCGGTGGCCTGGTCGTAGAGGATCGTCATGATGCGGACTTCGTCACCCTTGAAAGTACCGCGCACGTAAAACTTCTTCAGGCCCTGGAGCCCCGACAGCACGAAGAAGTCGGGTTTCACCACGGTGTAGTCGACCTTGCGTCCGGCCGGCTCCTTCTTCTCCGCTTCCGCGAGCTTTACCGTGGTCGGGTTTGCCTCCTTGCGGCGGCTGAGCAGCACCTGCACAGTTCCGGTCGGCGAGGTCCATTTCGAGCCGTTGGCATCGGTCGCCTGCTGCGGCACCAGCTTGCCGGGGATACCGAGCCGCGCGCCGCTGGTCGGCTCCATCACGATCTTCCAGCCGACATTGTCCTGCTTCCGCCGCGCGGTCTCGGCGAGCGCGGCGCGTTCCTGCGGATTGAGCACACCGGTCGGCTTGCCGCCCTTGTTCTTCTGGTACTCCTTGATCGCGTCGACCATGCGCGCGCTGACGTCGCCGGTGATGGCGCCGTTATATTCGCCAACCCAGGCGAGATCAGACTGGAGCGACAGCCGCTCCGCCTGCGCCATGGCGTCGGCGGTCTCCGATGGCGTCTGAAGTGCGGGCGGGCGGATCGGGACGGTCTGGACCACCTTCGGCTTGAAGCCGGGGAGCTGTGGTGCCGTCATCTGGGCATTCGCGCCTGTGGCAGCCGCGAACATCAGTGTTGCCGCAAGCATCGATCTCATGACAAATCCAGCCAGCCCATTGAACGTGCTGCCATTGAAGCACATCTCGTTGGTCGCGAACAATGTTGCGGCGGTTCAGGAGAAGAGAAGTTGCTGAGCCCGGACGAACTCGAACGCTATGCCCGCCATATCGTGCTGCGCGATGTCGGCGGGCCGGGCCAGGCTGCGCTGAAACGGGCCTCGGTGCTGGTGATCGGCGCCGGCGGGCTCGGCGCGCCGGCGCTGATGTATCTGGCCGCCGCCGGCGTCGGCACGCTTGGCGTGGTCGACGACGACGTCGTCTCGCTGTCCAATCTTCAGCGCCAAGTCATCCATACGACGCCCGACATCGGCCGCCACAAGGTCGAGAGCGCGGCCGAGCGGATCGCAGCGCTCAATCCGCATGTACGTTTCGTCGGCCACGCCACCTGGCTCAATGCCGACAATGCGCTCTCGCTGATCGGCGATTACGATCTCGTGCTCGACGGCTCCGACAATTTCTCGACGCGCTATCTGGCCTCGGACGCCTGCTTCTTTGCGAAGAAGCCGCTGATCACGGCGGCGCTCGGCACCTTCGACGGCTCGCTCACCACCATCCGCGCGCATGAAAAGAACGAGCAGGGTGTATTCAACCCGACCTATCGCTGCCTGTTTCCGGAGGCGCCGCCGCCCGGCACGATCCCAGCCTGCGCCGAGGCCGGGGTCATGGGTGCGCTCGCGGGCGTCATGGGATCGATGATGGCGCTGGAGGCGATCCGCGAGATCGTCGGCTTTGGCGACGGCCTGGTCGGCCGCCTCCTGATGATCGATGCGCGCGCGATGCGCTTCGAGACGCTGCGCTACGCGCGCGACCCCGCCAACCCGCTCAATGGCGATGGGCCGGTCATGACTGACCTGAGCGCCCATCGCACCTGATTGTAGCCGTTACGCCGTGGCCGGCTTCTCGCTGTCCAGATGTGCCATCTGCTCGGCTGCGTAGCGCGTGCCGGAAGCGATATCGGGCGGGAAGGCTTTTGCCAGTGCGGCAAGATGAGCCGGCGTCAGATCGACCCTGGTCGCGCCGAGCGCTTCGCTGAGACGGTTGCGGGTCTTGGCGCCGACCAGCGGCACGATCTCCTTGCCCTGTGCCGCCACCCAGGCGATCGCGACCTGGGCCGGCGTTGCGCCGATCTCGCTGGCGATCGTGCGCAAAGGGTCCACCAGCGCGAGATTGGCGTCGAGATTCGCGCCCTGGAAGCGCGGGCTCATCAGCCGGTAGTCCTTGCCGACCTTGCCGCTGTCCTTCGACCAATGGCCGCTGATCAGGCCGCGCGCCAGCACGCCATAAGCGGTGATGCCGATGCCGAGCTCACGGCAGGTCTTCAGGATGTCGCGTTCGATGCCACGCTCGATCAGCGAGTATTCGATCTGGAGATCGACGATCGAATGCACGGCGTGCGCGCGGCGGATGGTGTCGGAGCCGACCTCGGACAGGCCGATATGCCTGACGTAACCGGCCTTCACCATGTCGGCGATACCGCCGATCGTCTCCTCGATAGGAATGTTGGGATCAAGCCGCGCCGGGCGGTAGACGTCGATGTAATCGGTTCCAAGTCGTTGCAGCGAATAGGCGAGGAAGTTCCGCGCTGCGGCCGGCCGCGAGTCGAGCCCGACGAATTCACCGGCAGGACCGCGCAGCGCGCCGAACTTCACGCTGAGCTGCACCTTGTCGCGCGGACGATCCTTCAGCGCCTCGCGGATCAGCATTTCATTGTGGCCCATGGCGTAGAAATCGCCGGTGTCGATCAGCGTGATGCCGGCATCGAGCGCCGCATGAATCGTGGCGATGCTCTCGCCGCGATCGGCCGGGCCATAGGCGTCCGACATGGCCATGCAGCCGAGACCGAGGCCTGAGACGTTGGGGCCGGTTGAACCGAGTTTGCGCTGTTCCATGTTGGCTCTCCTCGAAAAGGCGGCTGATTGCGCCGCGTGACGAGGGCAGATATGCGTCTGCTCCATTAAGCCGATAAGCTGGACAATATCGAATAGCTTGTTCACTATATCGAACAATGGCCGATCCCGACCTGCGCGATCTCGACGTCTTTGTGGCGGTCGCCCGCACCCGCAATTTCCGGCGCGCGGCGGTGGAAATTCGCGTGTCCGTGTCGAGCCTTAGCCAGCGGCTACGGGATCTGGAGGAGCGCCTCGGCGTCCGTCTGATGAACCGCACCACCCGTAGCGTCGCGCTGACCGAGGCGGGCGAGCTGCTGCTGTCGCGCGTGGCGCCGGCCCTGCGCGATGTCGGCGATGCTCTGGATCAGGTCCGGGGCCTGCGCGAGGTGGCATCGGGCCGCCTGCGCATCAATGCGCCGCCGCCTGCGGTCGATCTTGTGCTGGCGCCGATGGTCGGGCCGTTCCTCGAGGCGCATCCGCAGGTCGATCTCGATATCGTTTCCGAAAGCGGGTTCGTCGATATCGTCAGCGCGGGCTACGATGCCGGCGTGCGCTACGGCGAGCATCTCGCGCAGGACATGGTGGCGATCCCGCTGAGCGGTCCGCAGAACTATGTCGTCGTCGCATCGCCTGCTTACGTCGCGAGCCGCGGCAGGCCCATGCATCCGAAGGACCTGCTCGACCATGATTGCATCCGCGCCCGCTACAGCAGTGGTGTCATGCACGATTGGGAGTTTGAGAAGGCTGGCCAGCTCACGAAGGTCGACCCGCCGGCAAAGCTGATCTCGACCAATATGGGCCTTGCCATGCGCGCTGCGCTCGACGGCGTGGGCATATGGGCGACGCTCGATGGTTACGTCCATGAAGCCGTGAAGTCCGGCGCTCTGATCAGCTTGCTCCAGGATTGGTGCGAGTCGTTTCCCGGCCCGTTCCTGTACTATCCCAGTCGCCGACAGGTGCCGCCGGCGCTACGCGCTTTCATTGATTTCACAGCAGACTGGCGCAAGCGCGAGACGCGCGGTGACACAAGACCCTCATGGTGAGGAGCGCGGAACAGAGAGCTTGTGGCGCAGTAGATTTGGGACTCAGAGCATGCTCGGCAGCACGCGATCCGGCGGCTTGTGGGCGTCGAGGAAGGTGCGGATGTTGATGATCACCTTCTCGCCCATCTCGACGCGGCCCTCGATCGTGGCCGAGCCCATATGCGGCAGCAGCGTCACCTTGCCGGCCTTGGCGAGCCGCACCAGCTTCGGATTGACTGCGGGCTCGTGCTCGTAGACGTCGAGGCCGGCGCCGCCGATCTCGCCGGCTTCGATCAACTTGATCAGCGTATCCTCGTCGGTCACCCCGCCGCGCGCGGTGTTGACGATGTAGGCGTCCTTGCGGATCAGCTTCAGCCGGCGCGCCGAGAGCAAATGATAGGTGGCCGGCGTGTGCGGACAGTTCACCGAGATGATGTCCATCCGCGCCAGCATCTGGTCGAGGCTTTCCCAGTACGTTGCGCCGAGCTCTTCGGCGATCTTCGGCGCGACGGGACGGCGGTTGTGGTAGTGGATCTGCAAGCCGAAGGCGCGGGCGCGGCGCGCGACCGCCTGGCCGATGCGGCCCATGCCTATGATGCCGAGGCGTTTTCCGCCGATGCGGTGGCCTAGCATCCAGGTCGGCGACCAGCCGGCCCAGGGTTTTCCCTCCGTCAGCACAGAGGCGCCTTCGATCATCCGGCGCGGCACCGCCAGGATCAGCGCCATGGTCATGTCGGCGGTGTCTTCGGTCAAAACTTTTGGTGTGTTGGTGACGGTGATGCCGCGGGCATGCGCGGCCTCGACGTCAATGTTGTCGACGCCGTTGCCGAAATTGGCGATCAGGCGCAGCTTGCAGTCGGGCTGGTTGACGATGTCGGCACTGATGTGGTCGGTGACCGTTGGAACCAGGATGTCGGCAGTCCGCGCGGCTTCCGCGATCTGCTCGGCCGACATCGGCGTGTCGTCGAGATTGATCCGCGCGTCGAACAGCTCGCGCATCCGCGTTTCGATCGAATCCGGCAGCTTGCGCGTCACGACGACGAGGGGCTTTTTCTTCACCGACATGTCCTGCTCTCATGAGGCATTGCAAGCCGCCTCTGTCGCCAAAGGCCGGCCGTTCAGGCCTCATTAACCCGGTTGTTCGACACTGCCTTTTGCCGTGTCGTCCCCGGCGTTTCCTTCAAGCTCTCCCGACATTTCCGGCCGGAAAATCGGGACAAACTGGTTGTTCAAGCGTCCGTCCTCTCTAGCAGAAGGCCGGGCCAAGACAAGAACCACGGTCTGGCTTGCGGATCTGGCTTCGGGAACACCCGCGTGGGGCGGGGCAGGGGTTACGCGGCAGAGTTTTGGACTTTGGGGTGAGGACCCGGCTTGGCCGGGTCTTCGACAGGAGACGGGTTGATGGCGTTGGGGCGTTTTTGTTCGGTGATGGCGCTCGTTTGCGGCTGGTTGAGCGCCTCGGTCAGCCCCTCGCATTCGAATGATGTGGCCTGGGTCTACACCCGTTCCGGCCTGCCGGTCGAAATCACCGCCGAGTTCGAGAACTGGCGCCGGGTCCGCGACTCCGAGGGCGCCGAAGGCTGGGTCTATCACTCGCTGCTGTCGGGCCGCCGCACTGCGGTCGTCACCATGAAGCACAAGGACGAGCTTGCGCCGATCTATGACCGCGCCGATCCCGACAGCGCGGTAGCCGCAAAGCTCCAGGCCGGCGTCGTCACGCAGGTGAAAAAGTGCACCACAAACTGGTGCCACGTCACGGGCAACGGCTTTGACGGCTGGATCCAGCAGGAGCGCCTCTGGGGCGTCTACGCCGACGAGCAGGTGAACTGACGCGAAGGGGCGAATTCTCGCATCAACGTCATGCCCGGGCTTGTCCCGGGCATCCACGGAGTTTCACGCGTGTGGCCCAAGAACGTGGATGGCCGGGACAAGCCCGGCCATGACGAAGTCAGATCGAATCTAGAGAAATCTCAGCGCTTCTTGCGCAGGCGCACGACCATGTCGATGCGCGCGATCTCGTAGCCTTCCGGCACCTCCGGCATCTTGGACAGCGCCAGATGCGGATCCTCGATGTCGACCAGTTCGTGGCTGTTCTCGAGGTAATAGTGGTGGTGCGTGGTGACGTTGGTGTCGAAATAGGTCTTGGTGCCATCGACGCTGACCTGGCGCAGCAGGCCGGCATCGGTCAGCTGGTTCAGCGTGTTGTAGACGGTCGCGAGCGAGACCGGGACCTTGGCCAGCGTCGCTTCCTCGTAAAGCATTTCAGCCGTGAGGTGGCGTGCACCCTTGCCGAACAGCAGCCAGCCGAGAGCCATGCGCTGGCGCGTCGGGCGGAGGCCGGCGGACTGGAGCATTTCATTGACGTCGTGCCAGGGGCAGCCGGTCAGGGCCGGCTGGCGGCCGGACAAAAGGGCCGCGGAATGGGCATCTTCGTCGTGATGGGTAGCGTTGTTTTCGCTCATTTCCAAAATTCGGGCACGCGTGAACACTATCTCTCTGCAATATAAGGAGAGATAGATGCAGATGCAAGTTTCTCGCAACTAGAGCGGTTCTAATCAGGGAAGGAACCCGGCCGGGCCTCCGTCATTTTACCTTCATCAGACTGCTTTGCTACCCGAAAAGGCCTGTGTTAGAGAGCGCGCGGTTCCGCTTAACCGATTTTGGCGCTGCCAGGCATTGAGGCTTGGTCCGCAGTCCATCCGGGCTCTCGGCATTTGCGTCTGATCGATGGCAATTGGCGCTGCTTTCCGAACAGAACGGGGCCCATTTTTGCCAGAAACGCCGCTCAATCGGGGTTAGAACAGAGGCTTCCGCATGCTGAACAGGCGCAACGGTTACGAATTTGAAGATTTGCTGGCATGTGCCCGCGGCGAGATGTTCGGCCCGGGCAACGCGCAATTGCCGCTGCCGCCGATGCTGATGTTCGACCGCATTGCGGAAATCAGCGAGACCGGCGGTGAATTCGGCAAGGGAGTGGTGCGCGCCGAGCTCGACGTGAAGCCCGACCTCTGGTTCTTCGGCTGCCACTTCAAGAACGACCCGGTGATGCCCGGCTGCCTCGGCCTCGACGCGCTGTGGCAAATGGTCGGGTTCTATCTGGGCTGGAGCGGTGGCGAAGGTCGCGGCCGCGCGCTTGGCCTGAACGAGCTGAAGTTCAGCGGCCAGGTGCTGCCCGAGGCCCGCAAGGTTGTGTACAACATCGATATCAAGCGCGTGATGCGTTCAAAGCTGGTGCTCGGTATCGCCGACGGATGGCTTTCGGTCGATGACCAGATTATCTATCGCGCGAAGGATCTGAAGGTCGGCCTGTTCAAGCAGGGCACGAGCCTGAGCTGAGCGCATCACCAAGAAGACAACGATTGAGGCGAGGCTGTCATGAGGCGGGTTGTGGTCACCGGGATGGGCATCGTCTCGTCCATCGGAAACAACACCCAGGAAGTGCTTGCGAGCCTTCACGAGGCAAAGTCGGGCATTTCACGGGCTGAGAAATATGCCGAGCTCGGCTTCCGTTCGCAGGTGCAAGGTGCGCCGACGATTGATCCCGCGACGGTTGTCGACCGGCGTGCGATGCGCTTCCTCGGCCAGGGCGCGGGGTGGAATCACATCGCGATGGAGCAGGCGATCCAGGATTCCGGACTGGCGCCTGACGAAGTCTCCAACATCCGTACCGGCATCATCATGGGCTCAGGCGGCCCGTCCGCCCGCACCATCGTCGAATCCGCCGACATCACCCGCACCAAGGGACCGAAGCGCGTCGGACCGTTTGCAGTGCCGAAGGCGATGTCGTCCACGGCCTCCGCAACGCTTGCGACCTGGTTCAAGATCAAGGGCGTGAACTATTCGATCTCGTCGGCCTGCGCGACGTCGAACCACTGCGTCGGCAATGCCTATGAGACGATCCAGATCGGCAAGCAGGACGTCATCTTCGCCGGTGGCTGCGAGGAGCTCGACTGGTCGCTGTCGGTGCTGTTCGACGCCATGGGCGCGATGTCCTCGAAATACAACGACACGCCCGCCACCGCCTCGCGTCCCTACGACGTCAATCGCGACGGCTTCGTCATCGCCGGCGGCGCCGGCGTGCTGGTGCTGGAAGAGCTCGAGCATGCCAAGGCGCGCGGCGCGCGCATCTATGGCGAGATCGTCGGCTACGGCGCGACGTCGGACGGCTACGACATGGTTGCTCCGTCCGGCGAGGGCGCCGAGCGCTGCATGCGCATGGCGATGTCGACGGTGAAGACCAAGGTCGACTACATCAATCCGCACGCCACCTCGACGCCGGCCGGCGATCCGCCGGAGATCGACGCGCTCCGAAGGGTTTTCGGCACCGGCGAGAAGTGCCCGCCGATTTCTGCGACCAAGGCACTGACCGGCCATTCGTTGGGCGCGACCGGCGTCCAGGAAGCGATCTATTCGCTGCTGATGATGAACAACGGTTTCATCTGCGAGAGCGCGCACATCCAGGAGCTCGATCCCGTGTTCGCCGACATGCCGATCGTGCGCAAGCGCATCGACAACGTCAGGATCGGCACCGTGCTGTCGAACTCGTTCGGCTTCGGCGGCACCAACGCCACGCTGGTGTTCAGCCGGCTGGATGTGTGACGTCATTGTTGGCGTACTGTTGATTTTCTCGTCATGGCCGGGCTTGTCCCGGCCATCCACGTCTTAGCTTCTAGCTCTCATAGGCGTGACGAAAGCGGAAGGTGGTCGTGAGATGGAAGGTTTGATGAAAGGCAAGCGCGGTCTGATCATGGGCATTGCCAATGATCATTCGATCGCCTGGGGCATGGCGAAGACGCTGCATGCCCATGGCGCCGAGCTTGCCTTCACCTTCCAGGGCGAGGCTCTCGGCAAGCGCGTCAAGCCGCTGGCGGAGTCTCTCGGCGTGGAATTGGTGCTGCCCTGCGACGTCGAGGACGTCGCCAGTGTCGATGCCACTTTCGCTGCGCTGCGCGAAAAATGGGGCCAGCTCGACTTCGTGATCCACGCGATCGGCTTTGCCGACAAGAACGAGCTTAAGGGCCGTTATGCCGACACCAGCCGCGAGAACTTTTCGCGCACCATGGTGATCTCGTGCTTTTCGTTCACGGAGGTCGCAAAACGCGCCGCCGAGCTGATGCCGCAGGGCGGCAGCATGATCACGCTGACCTTCGGCGCCTCGATGCGCGCGATGCCGAACTACAACGTGATGGGCGTCGCCAAGGCCGCGCTCGAAGCCTCCGTACGCTATCTCGCCTCCGATTTCGGACCGCGCGGCATCCGCGTCAACGCGATCTCCGCAGGCCCCATCCGCACGCTCGCCGGCTCCGGCGTCGGCGAGGCGCGTACGATGTTCGGCTTCATGCAAAAACATTCGCCGCTCCGCCGCGGCGTCACGCTCGACGAGCTCGGCGGCTCGGCGCTGTATCTCCTGTCCGACCTCTCCGGCGGCGTGACCGGCGAGATCCACTATGTCGATTCCGGCTACAACATCGTTTTGATGCCGAAGCCGGACGACCTGAAGTCGTCGGAATAGGAATAAGCGCCCTCATCCCGCCGCGATCTTCTCCGCGCGCTGGAACGCAGATCGCGCCATGCAGCGCGCGATATAGGCGTCGAAGGCCGGGCGCGACGGCACCATCTTGAACAGGCGCACCGCGAAGTTCAGCCCGGAGCCGACCGTGATGTCGGCGGCAGAAAATTCCTCGCCGAGAATCCACGGCCCCTTTTCGAGCGCAGCTTCCAGCACATCAAACACCTGCGTCGCACTGCCCCAGGCTGCGGTCGAGGTCGGCACCTCGATCTTGGTGAAGATCTGGATGATGGCGGGCTCGATGCAGCTTGGCGAGAAGAACAGCCATTGCAGATAGCGCGCGCGGCGCGGGTCGGTCACGGGTGGTGCCAGCTTGGTCTCGGGATAGCGGT
>WNGR01010435.1_pt1 | contig 16362 bp, 13 predicted proteins | sample 5407581 | NCBI WGS metagenome assembly WNGR01 (sample SAMN13153383, study PRJNA577476) | soil metagenome | isolation source: 80 cm soil or saprolite under Garry oak tree replicate 2 | place: USA:California | collected 2016-06-15 | reverse complement strand
CGGCTCCGGAATCTTGCCGACGAATTCGATGCCCGGCACCGGCAACAACTCGCTGACTTGCTGAAAGCCGAATTGATATTCGCCCTTCGCGACGACCGAGCCGACGGGAATCTTCGGGACCATGGTTGCCTTGGGCTTCATCCGCGGCTCGATGCCCATGCGCTTGAACAACTCGTTCTGAATATAGACGCCGCTTGCGCTATCCGAATAGGCGACGGATTTGGCCTCCAGCAAGGTCTTCTTGAAAGCGTCGACGCTGCCGATGTCCGGCTTCGGCTCGCCCGCGCGCACCGCCACGCCGATGCGCGAATCCGCCAGCTCGACGCGCGAGCCCGGCATGACCTTGCCTTCGGCGATCAGCTTGTCGAGCGCGTAGCCGACCATGATGACGACGTCGGCCGGTTCTTTGCGTGTAAGGCGGTTGGGTATCGCTTCGGTGGCGTTACCCATCGACGGGCCGTAGGCGATCTCGAGCGTATTGCCCGAGCTGGCTTCGTACTTCGGCGCCAACAGCTTGTAGGCGGCCGTGAAGCCGCCGGAGTTCATCACGTGAAGGTCGACGGCTTGCGCGGCGGTGGAGGCCAGTGCGCAGGCGCATAGCAGGGCGGCGGTCAGTGCGGCGAGGCGGGATTTGATCATCGGACGTGGCTTGAACGGAAAGTGGACGATGAAGGGCGTGAAGTGTGTCGCGCCGTCGCCGGCTTGCCTGGCGGCGCGCTCCATCTTCAACCACGAGCGGTGTTTTGTGAACTACGTAGATACCCCTTTGGCGCGGGAGCCGGTCTGGCGGCGGGCAGGCTGGAGGAAAAGCGACGGGCAGCAAAAAACCCGCGAAGCTTGAGCTATCGCGGGTTCTAGGACTCTGCTGGAACAGAATTTGGTGGAGGCGGCGGGAATCGAACCCGCGTCCAGAAGCACTCTACGACCAGTTCTACATGTTTAGTTCAGTCTTTTGATTTAACCGCAGCGACGCGGACGAACACGCTGCGCTACGGCGATTCACTAGATTTTCGACCCGGACGTCGTGACTCCGCCAAGGCTTAACTGACGTATATGACCTCTGTCGGTATTGCTACCGGTCTTGCGACTCTAGCCCGTCAGTGAACTAGGCAGAGGACGGCGGCCCTTAGGCTGCCAGTGCGAACGTATCGTCGTTTGCAGTTACGTTTTTCCCATTGATTAACGAGGTGACGGGTCCTCGACATGCCCTAGCCGCTTCGCAACCCCTGTCGAAACCAGGTCGCCCCCGCGGTTCGTTGCCCAAACACCTATGGGCCAAAGGAGATTTTACAATAGTTTGACTGCTGCGTCCCGGCTGATTGTTTGAGGGCCGCGGCGTTGTCCTGTCGCGTTCGCAACGTGTTCCGCGCGCGTTAGCCGATCTCGCGGAGCAGCTTTTGCAATTCGGCCGGAGACTGCACGACATGTTGCGCGTGCCATTGCGTCGGCGGAATGTCGTTGCCGCAGTAGCCGTACGCGGCCGCCACCGTCTTCATGCCGGCGGCGAAGCCCGCCTGCACGTCGCGCAGGTCGTCGCCGACGTAGACAATGCGCTCCGGCACCACGTCCAGTTCGCGCGCGGCGTGCAGCAAGGGCGCCGGGTGCGGCTTCGAATGCGCTGTCGTATCGCCGCTCACCACGCAGCCTGCGCGCTCTTCGAGGCCGAGTTGCGCGATCAACGGCTCGGTGAGCCGCGCGACCTTGTTCGTGACGACACCCCAGCGCACGCCTCGCGCGTCGAGCTCGTCGAGTAATTCGGGAATGCCGGGAAACAGCGTGGTCTCGATGCACAGGTCGGCTTCGTAGTTGGCGAGGAATTCTTCCCGCATCGAGGCGAATTCGTGATCGTCAGGGCCAATGCCGAACGCGCCGCAGATCAGCCCGCGCGCTCCCGCGGACGCAAGCGGGCGCAGGTTTTCGAGCGGCACCATCGCGAGGCCGCGATCGTGCCGCATTTTGTTGACGGCGGCCGCGAGATCGGGCGCCGTGTCGGCCAAGGTGCCGTCCAGGTCGAACAGTACGGCCTGGCAAAGATCGAGCGCATCGTCGTTGTCTTCGCGTTGGGGCAGGGGCGTGGGATCGCTCATTGATGGGTCCAGGTCCGGCAGGTCGGGGCGGATCAGACGTCGCGGCGGCAGGCGAGCACGTAGTTCACGCTCGTGTCGGCGGACAGCGTGAAATGCTTGCTGAGCGGGTTGTAGACGATGCCTTTGATATCGGCCGTGCGCAGGTCGGCCGCGCGCGCGAAGCCCGCCAGTTCCGACGGGCGGATGAAACGCGCGTAGTCGTGCGTTCCCTTGGGCAGCATTCGCGCGATGTATTCGGCACCGATCACGGCGAACAGATACGACTTCACGTTGCGGTTCAGCGTGGAGAAGAACACCCAGCCGCCAGGTTTAACAAGTGTTTTGCACGCCTCGACAATAGCGGCCGGTTGGGGTACGTGCTCCAGCATTTCCATGCAGGTGACGACGTCGTACGTTCCCGGCTCGCGGGCGGCGAGCGCCTCGGCGGCGATTTCTTCGTAATTAACGGTTACACCACTTTCAAGACTGTGAAGATCGGCGACGCCGAGCGCCTGGCTCGACAGATCAATGCCTTTCACGTGCGCGCCCAGTCCTGCCATGGATTCCGACAAAATGCCGCCGCCGCAGCCGATGTCCAGTACATTCTTGCCCGGGAGATGCGCGTGGGCGTCGATCCAGCTCAGGCGAATCGGATTGAGTTCGTGCAGCGGTTTGAATTCGGCATTCGGGTCCCACCAACGATGCGCGAGGTCGCTAAATTTCTGCAGTTCGTGGGGATCGGCGTTGGTCATGGCGAAAGCTGCCTCGATGAGAGCGGTGAGCGGGCGCTCGAGGATAAACCCTGAGTATATAGGTCGAGGGACGGGGCGGCAAAATGCCGCCCCGTCGACGGCACCTACGCGTTCGAACGCGGTATTGCCGCTCGCGCTTTAAGGGAAGGTGGCCGGCGCTGCACAGTGCACCGAACATAAAAAAAGCCCCGCCGAAGCGGGGCTTTGATGCTGCGGTAATTTGTAGCTTACTGCTTCGAAGTACCGACAACTTCGACTTCCACGCGGCGATCCGGTGCGAGGCAGGCGATGAGTTGCTTGTGGTTCTTCTGGTTGCAACCGGTCGTGACCGGGTTGCGCTTGCCCTTGCCTTCCGTATAGATACGGTTGGATTCGATGCCCTTGCTGACCAGGTATGCCTTGACAGCTTGAGCACGGCGCAGCGACAGACGGTCGTTGTACTTGTCCGAACCGATACGGTCCGTGTAACCCGTTGCGACGACGACTTCCAGGTTCAGGCCTTGGATCTTCGATGCGAGATCGTTCAGCTTTTCCTTACCAGCCGGCTTCAGGACAGCCTTGTCGAAGTCGAACAGTGCGTCAGCTTGATACGTAATCTTTTGGCTGGTGATGGCCGGTGCGGGTGCGACCGGAGCCGGCGGCGTCGGAGCCTGGGCAACCAGGGCGCCGTCGCACTTGGCGTTGGCCGTTGCCGGCGTCCAGAATGCATCGCGCCAGCAAAGCTCGTTCGTGCCGTTCATCCACACGTATTCGCCGGTACCATTCACCCAGTTGTCGTTCGTAGCTTGTCGCGACGCCGGCACCGACTGTGCCATGGCGGATGCAGCCATAACCGCGGTAGCTGCAATGAACGCGAGCTTTGAAAGTTTATTCATATTTCTCCTCTCGAAATTGAGATTACCGCAGGTTTACTGCGAGCCTGTTGACGAAGACAAGTCATACATTGCTCGAAGTATAACATTGGTGCGGAACAAAAAAGGTGCTGTGTAGACTTCGAGCAGTGTCTAACTCTTTGTGCGTTGGCATTTTGCCATATCGTTCCCTTCCGACGATAAAAAAATCCGCCCCTGATCGAATAGCCTTCCAATTGTGGTGCATGCGCAACAGAAGCAATCGCCCAGACGCGCCGCCAGTCATGGCTGAGCGGCGGATTGCCTCACGCATGAATCGAGCCTGCCCCGGCTCAAAAGTGGGGCGCCGAGGCGCCGTTCCCGTGCGTCCGCTAATAGGTATACGTACCTCCGCCGGGGCGGGATTCACAGCATGTTAGAATCGCGTGATGCGTTGCGCCTGCAATGCTTACGCGAAGGCGCGGTCTGCTGCCGCCTTGGCACGTAAAAGATACGGATAATGGATCAATTCGCCAAAGAGACTCTGCCAATCTCCCTAGAGGAGGAAATGCGCCGTTCGTATCTCGATTACGCGATGAGCGTGATCGTGGGGCGTGCGCTTCCCGATGTTCGCGATGGCCTGAAGCCGGTGCACCGGCGCGTGCTGTACGCCATGCACGAACTCAACAACGACTGGAACCGGGCTTACAAGAAGTCAGCGCGTATCGTCGGCGACGTGATCGGTAAATATCACCCGCACGGCGACACGGCTGTCTACGACACCATCGTCCGGATGGCGCAGAACTTCTCGCTGCGCTACATGCTGGTGGACGGTCAGGGCAACTTCGGTTCGGTCGACGGCGACAACGCCGCGGCCATGCGGTACACCGAAATCCGCATGGCGAAGATCGGCCACGAACTGCTGGCCGACATCGACAAGGAAACGGTCGACTTCACGCCGAACTACGACGGCAGCGAAAACGAACCGGCCATCCTGCCGGCGCGTATTCCCAATCTGCTGATCAATGGTTCGTCCGGCATCGCGGTCGGCATGGCGACCAACATCCCGCCGCACAACCTCAACGAGGTCGTCGACGCGTGCCAGCATCTGCTCAAGAACCCGGAAGCCACGATCGACGAACTGATCGAGATCGTCCCCGCGCCTGACTTCCCGACCGCCGGCATCATCTACGGCGTGGCCGGCGTGCGCGACGGCTATCGCACGGGCCGCGGCCGCGTGGTGATGCGCGCGCTCACGCACTTCGAGGAAATCGACCGCGGCCAGCGCATGGCGATCATCGTCGACGAGTTGCCGTATCAGGTGAACAAGCGCTCACTTCTGGAGCGCATCGCCGAACTGGTCAACGAGAAGAAGCTCGAAGGCATCTCCGATATCCGCGACGAGTCCGACAAGAGCGGCATGCGCGTCGTGATCGAGCTCAAGCGCGGCGAAGTGCCCGAGGTGGTGCTCAACAATCTGTATAAGGCGACCCAGCTCCAGGACACGTTCGGCATGAACATGGTTGCGCTGGTCGACGGCCAGCCGAAGCTGCTGAACCTGAAGGAAATGCTGTCGTGCTTCCTGTCGCATCGCCGGGAAGTGCTGACGCGGCGCACTGTATACGAACTGCGTAAGGCCCGCGAACGCGGCCACGTGCTCGAGGGCCTCGCGGTCGCGCTCGCCAACATCGACGAGTTCATCGCAATCATCAAGGCTGCGCCGACTCCTCCGATCGCCAAGCAGGAATTGATGGCGCGTCCGTGGGATTCGTCGCTGGTGCGCGAGATGTTGTCGCGCGCCGAGACGGAAAACGCATCGGCCGGTGGTCGCGAAGCCTATCGTCCGGACGGATTGAATCCGTCCTTCGGCATGCAGTCCGACGGCCTCTACCGACTCTCCGACACCCAGGCTCAAGAAATCCTGCAGATGCGTCTGCAACGCCTGACGGGTCTGGAGCAGGACAAGATCATCGGCGAGTACCGCGAAGTGATGGCGCAAATCGCCGACCTGCTGGACATTCTGGCTCGTCCGGAGCGCATTACGGCGATCATCGTCGGCGAACTGACGTCGGTCAAAGCCGAATTCGGCGACGCGCGCCGCTCGAAGATCGAGCTGAACGCAACCGAGCTGAACACCGAAGATCTGATCACGCCGCAAGAAATGGTCGTGACCATGTCGCATACCGGCTACGTGAAATCACAGCCGTTGTCCGAATATCGTGCCCAAAAGCGCGGTGGTCGTGGCAAACAGGCGACTTCCATGAAGGAAGACGACTGGATCGACACGCTCTTCATCGCCAACACGCACGATCACATTCTGTGCTTCTCGAATCGCGGCCGTGTGTATTGGGTCAAGGTCTACGAAGTGCCGCAGGGTTCGCGGAACTCGCGCGGCCGGCCGATCGTCAATATGTTCCCGCTGCAGGAAGGCGAAAAGATCACGGTCGTGCTGCCGATCAAGGAATTCTCGGCCGACAAGTTCGTGTTTATGGCCACCGCATTGGGAACGGTAAAGAAGACGCCGCTGGAAGCCTTCAGCCGGCCGTTGCGCAAGGGTATTATTGCAGTCGGCCTGGATGACGGTGACTACCTGATCGGCGCGGCCATCACGGACGGCCAGCACGACGTGATGCTGTTCTCCGATTCGGGCAAGGCGGTTCGCTTCGACGAGAACGACGTGCGGCCGATGGGCCGCGAGGCGCGTGGCGTGCGCGGCATGCAGCTCGAAGACGGCCAGAGCGTGATCGCGCTGCTGGTGGCCGGCGACGAGCAGCAGTCGGTGCTCACCGCAACCGAGAACGGTTTCGGCAAGCGCACGCCGATCACCGAGTACACGCGTCATGGGCGCGGTACGAAGGGCATGATCGCGATCCAGACGTCGGAGCGTAACGGCAGGGTCGTCGCCGCCACGCTGGTGGATCAGGAAGCGCAGATCATGCTGATCACCACTACCGGTGTGCTGATCCGTACACGCGTGTCGGAAATTCGAGAAATGGGGCGCGCAACCCAAGGTGTTACACTCATCAGCCTTGACGAAGGGACCAAGCTTTCAGGTCTGCAACAGGTTGCTGAGGCGGAAGCGGATGTCGATGTGGAAGGCGACGCCGAAGGTCCCGCCGAAGGCAACAACGGCGGTGAAAACGGCGATGCGGTTTGATCCACATCGGCGACTTTCAGTCTCAGCAACGAGTTGAAAGCTGCGCGGAGAATAATGGCGTGTCGGGCCGATACGCGTCTCGCGCAGCTTGCAGTTCAAGTTAATTTCTATTAGGGAGTAATGATGCAAAAACGATTCAAACAACTGATGTTGCTGGCTGCTTTCGTGCCGACCTTTGCCATGGCTCAAGCGCTTCAGAGCCAGGCTCCGGCGGCGCCGGCTGCTGCCGCGGCACCGGTTGATCCGGCCAAGCAGGCTGCCATCAAGGAACTGCTGGACGCAATCGACGCACAGAAGCTCGTCGGCGCAATCGGCAACAGCGCGCAGATGCAAGCCAAGCAACTGGTTCCGGCCATCCTGTCGGACGCCCTGAGCGAAAACAAGACGATGACGGACAAGCAGAAGCAGGCTTCCGTCCCGGCGCTGCAAAAAACCGCGGTGCCGAAGCTGGTTGACGGCGCGGGTCAGGTGTTCGCAACCGACAGCTTCCGCCAGGACGCGATGCAAGCTCAGTACGACGCGTACGCGAAGTACTACAGCACGTCGGAAATCAAGGATCTGACCGCGTTCTACAAGAGCCCGACCGGCCGCAAGTTCATCCAGGTGCAAGACCAGGTTGGCCGCGACGTCGTGAACGGTCTCATGCAAAAGTACATGCCGCAATCGATCAAGGCAACGCGCGACCAGGCCGACAAGGAAGTCGCTTCGGTCAAGCCGGCGAAATAAGCCTGCTCATTAAGCCCGCTCATTAAGCCAAAGGTCGAAAGGCTGCGCTGATATCGCGCTGGCCGCCGCCCGGCAAGCTATACGGCGTGCGGGGTTTGGCGGGTTGGCGGCGACAATGCGATAATGGCCGTTTGCGCACACGCGCAAACGGCCATTTTCTTTTTCGGCGCGGAATTATTGGCAACCCGGTCGTCAGGATCGCGTGGCCAGCTTCATGGTGGTTGCCTTCGAGGCTGCCAACTTCGCCGGTTTTTTGCGCGATTTCTCGTTTTTTCGCGCGTGCTTCCAGGATCTCACGATGCGCGTCTTTAATTTCTCCGCCGGCCCCGCGGCCATGCCAGAAGAAGTGCTGCGTCAGGCAGCCGACGAGATGCTCGATTGGCAAGGCAGTGGCATGAGCGTGATGGAGATGAGCCATCGCGGCAAAGAGTTCATGTCGATCCACGAGGAAGCGCTCGTCGATCTGCGCGAGTTGCTCGAGGTGCCGGCGAGCCATCGCATCCTGTTCCTGCAGGGTGGCGGTCTCGGCGAAAACGCCATCGTGCCGATGAATCTGATGGGCGCGAAGCCGCGTGCGGATTTCGTTGTCACCGGTTCGTGGTCGCAAAAATCTTTCAAGGAAGCGCAAAAGTACGGCACAGTGCATCTGGCGGCGAGCGGCCAAACGGCCGACGGTTTCACGCGCGCGCCGAAGCGCTCGGAGTGGCAGTTGTCGGACGATCCGGCTTATGTGCATCTGTGCACGAACGAGACCATCCACGGCGTCGAAACTTTCGAGATTCCCGATCTCGGCGATATTCCGCTCGTGGCCGACGCGTCGTCGCACATCCTGTCGCGTCCCATGGACATCGCCAAATACGGCGTGCTGTTCGGCGGCGCGCAGAAGAACATCGGCATGGCGGGCGTGACGGTCGTGATCGTGCGCGAAGACATGCTCAATCGCGCACAAGCGATCTGCCCGTCGGCATTCGAATGGAAGACCGTCGCCGAGAACAATTCGATGTATAACACGCCGCCCACCTACGCGATTTACATCGCCGGGCTGGTGTTCAAGTGGTTGAAGAAGCAGGGCGGCCTTGCCGCGATCGAAGCGCGCAACCTCGAAAAATCGAAGCTGTTGTACGACGCGATCGATTCGAGCAGCTTCTATCTGAACAAGGTCGAGCGTGGCTCGCGCTCGCGGATGAACGTACCGTTTTTCCTCGCCGACGAGTCACGCAACGAAGATTTCCTGGCCGGCGCGAAAGCGCGGGGAATGGTGCAGCTAAAGGGCCACAAGTCCGTCGGCGGCATGCGGGCGTCGATTTATAACGCCGTCCCACTCGAAGGCGTCAAAGCGCTTGTCGAATACATGAAGGAATTCGAACAGCGCAGCGCCTGAATCTGTCAGAACATTCAGGCGCGCGCATCTTTTCCAGCAGCTACCGGCAAGGCCGTTTTCACGCATGGACGACGAACTCAATATCCGACTCAAACCCCTTCGCGAGCGCATCGACGCGCTCGACGCGCAGCTCATTGCGCTCCTTAATCAGCGCGCCGCGGTGGCGCTCGAAGTGGGTGAGGTCAAGAAGCACTTCAACGCGCCGGTGTTCCGCCCGGAGCGCGAGCAGCAGGTGATCGCGCGCTTGCAGGACATGAGCGAGGGGCCGCTCGCGAGCGAACATATCAGCGCGATCTGGCGCGAGATCATGGCCGCGAGCCGCGCGCTCGAAAAGACGATCAAGGCCGCATATCTCGGGCCGGTCGGCACCTATAGCGAACAGGCGATGCACGAGTACTTCGGTCAGTCGATCGAAGGCCTGCCGTGCCCGTCGATCGACGAAGTGTTTCGCTCGGTCGAAGCGGGCGCCGCGGAATTCGGCGTCGTGCCGGTCGAGAATTCCACCGAAGGCGCGGTGTCGCGCACGCTCGACCTGCTGCTGCAAACGCAGCTTACGATCGGCGGCGAACTGGCCTTGCCGATTCACGCAGGCGCTCGCTCAGTGCCAGCGCTGGCTCGCGACGAACGCGCCACATCTGGAGCGTCAGGCGGTGTCGAGCAATGCCGAAGCGGCGCGCATGGCGGCGGAAGATCCGACCGTCGCGGCCATCGCCGGCGATCGCGCGGCGACGCACTACGGTCTGCAAGTCGCGTATGCGCTGATCCAGGACGACCCGCACAACCGCACCCGCTTCGTGATGATCGGCAAGGAGCGCACCGGCGCGAGCGAGCATGACCAGACGTCGCTGATCGTTTCGGTGGCGAATGAGCCGGGCGCCGTGTTCAAGCTGCTCGAGCCGCTCGCTCGCCACAGCGTTTCGATGACCCGTTTCGAATCGCGTCCGGCGCGCGTCGGCACGTGGGAGTACTACTTCTACATCGACGTCGAAGGCCATCGGGACGATCCGTCGGTCGCCGCCGCGCTCACCGAGCTTGGCGAGAAGGCTGCGTTCCTGAAGATTCTGGGCTCGTACCCGCGCGCCCGTTAGATTCAAGCGGCGTTCAGCGGCATTGCAAGGTATACGCATACTCATTTGCTAATAATCGTTCGGAGATTTCATGACAGCGTCTTTCGGTCCTTCCTATGTGCGCGCGATTGCGCCCTACGTCGCCGGCAAACCGATTTCGGAAGTGGCGCGTGAGTTCGGCCTCGACGAAGCGACCATCGTGAAACTCGCCTCGAACGAGAACCCGCTCGGCATGCCGGAATCAGCGCAGCGCGCAATGGCGCAGGCCGCCAGCGAACTCGGCCGCTATCCGGACGCGAATGCGTTCGAACTGAAGTCGGCATTGAGCGAGCGCTACGGCGTGCCGGCCGACTGGATCACGCTTGGCAACGGCAGCAACGACATCCTCGAAATCGCGGCGCACGCGTTCGTGGAGAAGGACCAGTCGATCGTCTACGCGCAGTATTCGTTCGCGGTGTACTCGTTGGCCACGCAAGGCGTGGGCGCGCGCGCGATCGTCGTGCCCGCCGTCAAGTACGGTCACGACCTCGACGCGATGCTCGCGGCCATTACCAATGACACGCGCCTGATCTTCGTCGCCAATCCGAATAACCCGACCGGCACGTTCATCGAAGGTCCGAAGCTCGAGGCGTTTCTCGACAAGGTGCCGCGCAACGTGGCCGTCGTGCTCGACGAGGCGTACACGGAATATCTGCCGCAAGCCAAGCGCTACGACTCGCTCGCGTGGGTGCGCCGTTATCCGAATCTGCTGGTCTCGCGCACGTTCTCGAAGGCGTTCGGTCTGGCCGGCTTGCGCGTCGGCTTCGCAATCGCGCAGCCCGAGTTGACCGATCTGCTGAATCGTCTGCGTCAGCCGTTCAACGTCAACACGCTGGCGCAAGCCGCGGCGATCGCGGCGCTCAACGATACGGCGTTTCTGGAAAAGAGCGCCGCGTTGAATGCGCAAGGCTATCGCCGTCTGACCGAAGCGTTCGACAAGCTCGGTCTCGAGTACGTGCCGTCGGACGGCAACTTCGTACTGGTGCGCGTCGGCAACGACGACGCGGCCGGCAACCGCGTCAACCTCGAATTGCTGAAGCAGGGCGTGATCGTGCGTCCGGTCGGCAACTACGGCCTGCCGCAATGGTTGCGCGTCACCATCGGCCTGCCGGAAGAAAACGAAGCGTTCCTCGCGGCGCTCGAAAAGACGCTCGCCACCGCGTAAGCGGTAACCTTTGACCCGCGCGCCTCATTGGCATCAAGGCGCGCTTTTTCTGTGACCGACGTGGCCGCGTTTTCCTTTAACAAGCTGGTGATTTTTGGTGTCGGCCTGATCGGCGGATCGCTTGCGCGCGCGCTGCGTGAGCGAGGCGAGCGCGGCGAGGCGGCCGATGCGCGCACGGTGATCGGTGTCGGGCGTTCGTCCGCGTCGAGCGCGCGCGCTTTGGAACTGGGCGTGATCGACGGCGCGGCAGCGTTGGATGACGACGCCGCGTTGCGTGAAGCGCTATCCGGCGCGGACTTCGTGCTGCTTGCGGCACCGGTCGCGCAGACGCAGCCGTTGCTCGAGCGCATCGCGCCGTTTCTCGATGCGGCCACGATCGTCACCGACGCCGGCAGCACCAAGTCGGACGTGGTCGCCGCGGCCCGCGCGGCGCTCGGCGCGCGCATTGGCCAATTCGTGCCGGGGCATCCGATTGCCGGAGGTGAAGCGAGCGGCGTCGATGCCGCGTTGCCCGACTTGTACGTGAACCGCAATGTCGTGTTGTGCCCGTTGCCGGAGAATGCGCCGCAAGCGGTCGAGCGCGTGGCGGCGATGTGGCGTGCAACCGGCGCCGTCGTGCGTGACATGACGGCGGCGCAGCACGATCGCGTGTTCGCGTCGGTCAGCCATTTGCCACACGTGTTGTCGTTCGCGCTGGTCGAGCAGATTCTCGATTCACCCGACGCCGCGCTGAAATTCTCATTCGCGGCCGGTGGCTTTCGCGACTTCACGCGTATTGCCGCGTCGAGCCCGGAAATGTGGCGCGACGTGTGCGTCGCGAATCGCGCCGCGTTGCTCGATGAACTCGATGCTTACACGGCGGTGCTCGCGCGGCTGCGCGCGGCGATTGAAGCCGCCGACGGCGCAGCCCTCGAAGCCGTGTTCGCGCGCTCGCGCGTGGCGCGCACCGAATGGCAGGAGCAGCGTGCTGCCGACGCTGGCCACAGCGACGCGTCGAAATAACCGGAACTGGACTCAATCATGGAATTCCTCGAACTCGGACCATTTTCCCGTGCGTCCGGCACGATTCGTCTGCCCGGCTCGAAGAGCATTTCGAATCGGGTGCTGTTGCTTGCCGCGCTCGCCGAGGGCGAAACGACGATCACGAATCTGCTCGACTCCGACGACACCCGCGTCATGCTCGAGGCGCTCGAAAAGCTCGGCGTGCGCCTGAAGCGCGACGGCGACACGTGCGTCGTGACCGGCACGCGCGGTGCGTTCACGGCGCGCACGGCTGATCTGTTCCTCGGCAACGCCGGCACGGCGGTGCGTCCGCTGACCGCGGCGCTGGCGGTGAATGGCGGCGACTATCGCATTCACGGCGTGCCGCGCATGCACGAGCGGCCGATCGGCGATCTGGTGGACGGTTTGCGGCAGATCGGCGCGAGGATCGACTACGAAGAGAACGAAGGTTATCCGCCGCTGCGGATTCGCCCGGCGCAGATCTCCGCCGAGGCGCCGATTCGCGTGCGCGGCGACGTGTCGAGCCAGTTCCTGACTTCGCTTCTGATGACGCTGCCGCTTTTGCGCACCGAAAGCGGCGCGAGCACCGTGCAGGTGGACGGCGAGCTGATCTCGAAGCCGTACATCGACATCACGATCAAGCTGATGGCGCGCTTCGGCATCAAGGTCGAGCGCAACGGCTGGCATCAGTTCGTCGTGCCGGCGGGGCAACGGTATCAATCGCCGGGCACGATCATGGTGGAAGGCGATGCGTCGTCGGCGTCGTATTTTTTGGCGGCCGGGGCGCTCGGCGGCGGGCCGCTGCGGGTGGAAGGCGTGGGTCGGGCCAGCATTCAGGGCGACGTCGGCTTTGCCGATGCGCTCATCAGGATGGGCGCGAACCTGCAGATGGGCGACGACTGGATCGAAGTGCGCGGCGTCGGCCACGACAGCGGCAAGCTGGAGCCGATCGACATGGACTTCAACCTGATTCCCGACGCCGCGATGACGATCGCCGTCGCCGCATTGTTCGCGGACGGCACGACCACGCTGCGCAACATCGCCAGCTGGCGCGTGAAGGAAACCGACCGGATCGCCGCGATGGCGACCGAACTGCGCAAGGTCGGCGCGAAGGTGCAGGAGGGCGAGGATTTCCTCGTCGTCACGCCGCCTGAAAAACTGATCCCGAATGCCTCGATCGACACCTACGACGATCACCGCATGGCCATGTGCTTCTCGCTGGTCAGCCTCGGCGGCGTGCCGATCCGGATCCGAATCGACTGACGTGCGACTTTTTCGATGAAACCGACCCGTCCCTTTCACCAGACGCCCGTCATTACGATCGACGGCCCGAGTGCCTCCGGCAAAGGCACCGTGGCCGCGCTGGTTGCCGCGAGCCTCGGCTTCCACTTGCTGGACAGCGGCGCGCTGTACCGGCTCGCGGCGCTCGCGAGCTTGCGCTACAACATCGCGGCGGATGATCCCGACGCCCTTGTAAAACTGATCGACGATCTGCACATCACGTTTCGCGAGGGGCTGGCGCAACTCGACGGCGTCGACGTTTCCGCCGACATCCGTGCCGAAGAGGTCGGCAGCCGCGCTTCCGCGATCGCCGTGCACGCACCAGTGCGAGCCGCGCTGGTGGCGCGTCAACGGGCCTTCCGCAAGGAACCAGGGCTGGTTGCCGACGGCCGCGACATGGGCACGGTGATCTTCCAGGACGCCGTGCTGAAGGTGTTCATGACCGCCAGCGTCGAGGCCCGCGCGGCGCGGCGGCATAAGCAATTGATCCAAAAAGGCTTTTCTGCTAATATAGATGACTTGCTCCGGGATTTGCGTGAGCGCGACGAGCGTGACAGTCAGCGCGCGGCCGCGCCGCTCAAGCCCGCGGCGGATGCAAAGCTGCTTGATACCTCCGCATTGTCGGTCGACGAGGCGGTTGAACAAGTGGTGCAGTGGTATGAAGCATTAGTCCCGCATGCTTGATGAATGTACGCATTGTGCATAAGCAACGGGCGCAGTAGAAGTAAGGTAATCAGTAGGTGCTCCGCGATTGTCGTGGAGCGTGTTTTAACCCTTTAACCCCGCGTGGCATTCGCATTGTTGCCGAAGTTGCTGACCGTCCGGCCAGCCGGGCACCGCGAGAACCATGCAAATTTCGATTTTTATGTCCGACCTGCAAACCTCTACCCCGAATACCGAATCTTTTGCGGCTCTGTTCGAAGAGTCGCTGACCAAGCAAGACATGCGCGCCGGCGAAGTGATTTCCGCCGAAGTCGTGCGTGTTGACCACAACTTCGTGGTCGTCAACGCTGGTCTCAAGTCCGAAGCCTACATCCCGCTCGAAGAGTTCCTGAACGACGCGGGCGAGGTAGAAGTGCAGGCGGGCGACTTCGTTTCCGTCGCGATCGACGCGCTGGAAAACGGCTATGGCGACACGATCCTGTCGCGCGACAAGGCGAAGCGTCTGGCTTCGTGGCTGTCGCTGGAAAAAGCGCTCGACAACAACGAACTCGTGACCGGCACGATCACGGGCAAGGTCAAGGGCGGCATGACCGTCATGGTCAACGGCATCCGCGCGTTCCTGCCGGGTTCGCTGGTCGATACGCGTCCGGTCAAGGACACGACTCCGTACGAAGGCAAGACGCTGGAATTCCGCGTCATCAAGCTCGACCGCAAGCGTAACAACGTCGTGCTGTCGCGCCGTGCCGTGATCGAAGCCACCCAGGGCGAAGAGCGCGCAAAGCTGCTCGAAACGCTGAAGGAAGGCGCGATCGTGGAAGGCGTGGTGAAGAACATCACCGACTACGGCGCGTTCGTGGACCTCGGCGGTATCGACGGCCTGCTGCACATCACCGACATCGCATGGCGTCGTGTGCGTCACCCGAGCGAAGTGCTGTCGGTTGGCCAGGAAGTCACCGCGAAGATCCTCAAGTTCGACCAAGAGAAGAACCGCGTTTCGCTGGGCATCAAGCAACTCGGCGACGATCCGTGGGAAGGCATTTCCCGCCGTTACCCGTCGGGCACGCGCCTGTTCGGTAAGGTCACCAACATCACCGACTACGGCGCATTCGTCGAAGTGGAATCGGGTATCGAAGGCCTGGTTCACGTGTCGGAAATGGACTGGACGAACAAGAACGTTGCACCGTCGAAGGTTGTGCAACTCGGCGACGAAGTCGAAGTCATGGTTCTCGAAATCGACGAAGACCGCCGCCGTATCAGCCTCGGCATGAAGCAGTGCAAGCCGAACCCGTGGGACGACTTCAGCCGCAACTTCAAGAAGGGCGACAAGCTGGAAGGCGCCATCAAGTCGATCACCGACTTCGGCGTGTTCATCGGTTTGCCGGGCGGCATCGACGGTCTGGTTCACCTCTCGGATCTGTCGTGTAGCGAAACGGGCGAAGAAGCGGTTCGCAAGTACAAGAAGGGCGACGAAGTCCAGGCTATCGTGCTGGGCATCGATGTCGAGAAGGAACGCATTTCGCTGGGCATCAAGCAACTCGAAGGCGATCCGTTCAGCAACTTCGTGGCAATGAACGACAAGGGCGCGACGGTTGACGGCGTGGTCAAGTCGGTGGACGCGAAGGGCGCAGTCGTGACGTTGACGGCGGATGTGGAAGGTTATCTGCGCGCATCGGAAATCGCTCAGGACCGCGTGGAAGATGCGCGCAACGTGCTGAAGGAAGGCGACAAGGTCAACGCGATGATCATCAACATCGATCGCAAGTCGCGTGGCATCAACCTGTCGATCAAGGCCAAGGATTCTGCTGAACAGCAAGAAGCAATCCGTGGTCTGGCTTCGGCTGACTCGAGCACGGCTGCTACCGGCACGACGAACCTTGGCGCGCTGTTGAAAGCCAAGCTCGACGGCCAGAACGGCTAAGCCGCAAGGTACTGCTGCAGCATGACCAAATCGGAATTGGTCGCCCAACTGGCGCTGCGATTTCCGCAACTTGTTCTTAAAGATGCGGATTTCGCAGTGAAGACGATGCTCGATGCGATGTCGGACGCTTTGGCCAATGGTCATCGCATCGAAATCCGCGGCTTCGGCAGTTTCGGCCTCAATCGTCGTCCATCGCGCGTTGGACGCAATCCCAAGTCGGGCGAGAAGGTGCTGGTACCGGAGAAATTCGTACCGCATTTCAAGCCGGGCAAGGAGTTGCGTGAACGGGTAGACGGACGGGCGGGAGAGCCGCTG
>WNGR01004432.1_pt1 | contig 16366 bp, 17 predicted proteins | sample 5407581 | NCBI WGS metagenome assembly WNGR01 (sample SAMN13153383, study PRJNA577476) | soil metagenome | isolation source: 80 cm soil or saprolite under Garry oak tree replicate 2 | place: USA:California | collected 2016-06-15 | reverse complement strand
GCGTCGCGATGCACAGGCGAGGAGGTGTTTCGCCGGCCTCGGAATTGCCCACCCTCCTTCCCCAAGCTGACATCGTCCTCGTGCTGCTGCCGCTCACCACCGCTACTCGCGGCCTCGTCGATGCGGACTTCATGTCGAAGATGCAACGCGGCGCGCTGCTGGTGAACGCTGCGCGTGGGCCGATCGTCGACACCGACGCTCTGAACGAATCGCTGCTTGCCGGCCGGATCCGAGCGGCCGTCGACGTGACCGACCCGGAGCCGCTGCCCGACGGTCACCCGCTTTGGGCGGCGCCCGGGATTCTGATCACCCCTCACGTCGGCGGCTGGGTCCGCAAGAGGCTCGACCGGTCCTGGCGGCTCGTCGCCGACCAGGTGGGCAGGTTCTCGCGCGGCGAGCCATTGCGCAACGTCGTGGTCGAGGGCTACTGAGTGCGGGGTTTCCTGCTCGGCCTGCTGGTCATCGCGGTGATGACAGTGAGCGTGCTCGCCATCCGTCCCGGAGGATTTCGGCGGCAGCTCCGGCTGGTCGCGCGCCGTTTCCGAATCATGCTCATCCTGGGCGGTGTCTTCCTTTTTGGATCGCTGGTTATCCGACTGGCCTTCAAGACCGGACCCGTGGTCGACTTCGGGCCCGCAGGTCTTGCAGTCGCGCTCGCGATTGCATTTGTATTCGTGGCCCGCGATCCCGTCGCGGGTCGCGGTTAAGCCTCCGCCGGCGCTGCGGCTCGCTGCGGCGCCTCTGCCCGCAAGCGGCGCGAAGCCCCCAATACCAGGCGCCGGAAAGCGATCAGCCAGGCGGCGAACAACGTGGGCAGGATCGTGAGCAGCAGCCACCAGAGAGGATCGCCGGGAAGCGGATTCGAAAACGCGGTCCGTACCTGGGCGGCCGGCGCTTCCGCGATCGGGATCGGGCTCACGACAGGAAGCTTCAAGGAGCTGCTTGCCGCGGGAGTCGCGCCCTGGGAAGCTCTGACGCTCACCGGGTGGCTGGTCGGTGCGGGGGTTGCGACGGGGCTCGGCGCCGGCACCGGCGGATTTTTAGGGTGCTTGAGCTGGCCGTAGTGGTGACCGTGATTGTTGGGGTTGGCCTCCGCGTATACCGGAATCGTCGACATCACAAAGAAAACCAGTGACGTCACGACGGCAGTGGCTGCGACATTTGCTGGGACGCGTTTCAAAGGCACCCTCCTCTCTCGCTCAGAACTTTAACCAGAGCCGCTCGAGGGCGGTTTGAGACATTTGTCCTAATAACTGGTGTTACGCAGCGAGGCCGGCAACCTATCATCTGCGGGCCTTGCCGTTTGCAGTCGAAGACCTCGCGCGCACGTCCCTCGTCCGCATCCTCCCGCGCAGCCGCTACCGCCTGGCCGCGCAGACCGACGCGCGCTTCCAGTCCTTCGCGGGCAACACGACGCGAATCGCGTACCGCCAGCAAGGCGCGACCCCGGCCTTCCTGCTCTTCTGCGGGTCGGGCCAGGATCCTCACGCAGCCGCGGCGGCGGCGGCGACGTGGGCCGAGGCCAACTGGCGCCCGAACGCGATCCAGCGGCGGGTTCGGCCGGGCGTGGTCGTGGTTCATGTCGCGCTCGGCAACCAGCTGACGCCCGCCGGGCCGCTGGCGGGCACAGCGGTGCCGGCTGCGATCTGGACGGTCGACTCCGAGAGCGGTCGGGTCGCGGTCGCGGGCAATCCGCCGGGATCCCCCTCGGGGGGCGACGTGAAGCGTGCCGCGGCGGCGATCTTGCGGGGCGCTCCGGTGCCCTCCCTGGGCGAGCTTGATCTCGCGGAGCGAAACGTGATGCAGGTCAGGACCGTCGGCGTGCCGCGAATCGTCGGCGGGGCGCTGAGCTTGTGTCTGATCCTGGTCGCCTTGCGGTACGGACTGGGAGAGTCTTCGGTCTCTTCGCCCTGCCTGGCGCAATCGCCTCCGGAAATCTGGCCGAGGTCGGCTCGCTCGTCGTCAGCGTCCTGATCCTCGCGGGGATCCTTCTCGGAATCGGCGTCCTTCTCAACATTGGCAACCTCGCCTTCCGGGTGCCGGGCTTCTCCAGCCCGGTGTCCCGAACACGCAACCTGGCGTGGGGAGGCTATGTCGTCGCCATGGTCAGTCTGATCGTGGCGCAGAGCGCGGTGCCGAGCGCCGTGAACCCGAACAACGTGGGTGCCGGCCAAACGCAGTACCTGCACGTCACCGCAACCACTTCCGACGACGGAGGCGAAACCTACGTGACAGCCGGCGGAGACCTCACCGTCGACCTCTCAGGGTGGCCGTCGACCGAATGGCCGGGCGTCCAGTTCAAGACGAGCAACCCGAGCGTCCTGTCGCTCGACGCCGCGCCGGGCGCGGATGGCAAGCCGATATCAAAGTTCACCGCCCATCAGACGGGCGCGTCTCGCGTCGACGCAACCTCGACAGACGGGCGTTACACCTTTCAGCTGCGGGTCGACGTCGGCGCTTCAGCGCCTTAGGTCCGGGCGGCGTCCTGCAGCGCGGTGATGTACTGCGACGCGGCGACCGCCGCCGTCGTGCCATCCCCCACCGCAGTGGCGATCTGCTTGGTGAGCTGCGCCCGAACGTCGCCGACGGCCCAGACCCCTTCGACCGAGGTCTGGAGGTTGCGGTCCGTCAGGATGTAACCCCCGGCGTCGTGGTCGACGTGGACCTTGAACAGCGTGGAGTTGGGCACGAAGCCGATGAAGACGAACACGCCGCCGACCTTCAGCTCCTTTTCCTTCCCGTGCTGCTCGTAGGACACGGACTGGACCTTTCCGTCACCGCTGATCTCCTTCACCTGTGCGTCGAAGATGAACTGGATCTTCTTGTTTTCCATGGCGCGCCCGACCAGGATCGGCTGCGCCCGCAGCTCGCTGCGGCGGTGCAGGATGTAGACCTTTGACGCGTAGCGGGTGAGGAAGTCGCCCTCCTCGACCGCGGCATCCCCTCCACCGATGACCGCGAGCTCCTGGCCCTTGAAGAAGGCGCCGTCACACACCGCGCAGTAGCTCACGCCGCGGCCCCAGAACTCCTTCTCCCCCGGAACCTGGAGGTAGCGGGGCAGGCCGCCGGCGGCCATGATCAGGGCAGGCGCCCTGAGCTCCTCGTCGGACTCGAGCCGGACCACCTTGGCGGTGCCCTCGACGTCGATCTCCTTGACGGGCTCGAAGTCGCGGACCTCGACCCCAAACCGCCGCGCGTGCTCTCCCATCTTCATGGCAAGCTCGGAGCCCAGGATCGAGTCAAAGCCGGGGTAGTCCTCGACCAGCTCCGTGTTCAGGAGCTGGCCGCCCAGCGGCCCCCGGTCCAGGATCACTGTTTTCAGGTTCATCCGGGCGGTGTACAGCGCGGCCGCCAGGCCGGCCGGGCCACCCCCCACGATGATCACGTCGTATTTGCTCACTGCCTTAACAACAATTGTTCCCGGAGTGAGGTCTATTCCTAACCCGCCTAGCCGTGCTGGTACCGGACGCCGTAGCCACCTCGGGGGGGGCGGCAGGAGATGTTGTCGAAGGGGCACCCGATGGAGCAGGCCCCGCACTCGATGCAGTTGCCGAAGCTGACCAGGTTCTTCTTCTGCTCCTCGTTCCACTCGTAGACCCCGGCGGGGCAGAAGTGGTTGCAGTACTTGCCCGTGCACTCGGACAGGCAGACGTTCTGGTCGACCACCTCGATGTGCGGCTTCCCGGTGTCCTCGTTGTACTTGACGGTGAAGAGCTTGTCGGTCAACTTCTCCATCAGCCCGCTCCGAAACGCTCCCAGATCCGGCACATCAGGCGGACCGTGTTGATGTAGTCGGTGGCCCTGATGTTCTCGTTCGGCGCGTGGATGCGGTTGTCCGGCCGGCCAACGCCCACCGGCAGCACGGTCGGGATGCCGAGGTCCGCCACGACCGGGTGCATTGGCCCCGTGGCGGGCATGAACGGCCACAACACGGGCTCGCCGTACATCTCGCGCACGCATTCGATGACCGTCCGCGCGACGGCGGATGCCGGGTCCGAGCGTGCGGGTTTCTCCCCCTCGCCCGCGAGGATCTCGACTTTCTCGAAGCCGTGCCGGTCGAGGTGCTTGCGCAGCAGCCCCAGCACTTCGTCGGGATCCTGGTTGGGGATCAGGCGGAAGTCGAGCTTCGCGGTCGCCTCCGCCGGCAGGACGGTTTTCGATCCCGGGCCCTGGTAGCCCGTCGTGACGCCCGCGATGTTGCATGTCGGCAGAAACAGCATCTGCTCGATCACCTGGTCTGGCTTCGGATCGCGGACTAGCTTCTCGAAGCCGACCAGCTTGCGCCGCTTCTCGACCTCCGGGTCGATGCCCGCCATCATCCGGCGGTCGGTCTCGGTCGGGTTGACGACCTTGTCGTAGAAGCCTTCGATCTTGATGTTCATGTCCTGGTCGCGCAGGCTCGCCAGCGCGCCCACGAGGTACATCGGAGCCGATGGATAGATGGACGCGAAGCCCGAGTGCTGGTCGAAGTCGAGCAGCTTGACCCGCAAGGTCACATACACGAGGCCGCGGCATCCAAACTGCAGCGTCGGGCGGCCCGCGTCGTCGAACGACGTGCCCGACTCCCACAGGCAGCCGTCCGCACGCAGCTTCGCGGCGTGATCGTGGGCGATCTTCTCGAATGTCTTCGAGCCGATCTCCTCCTCGCCCTCGATGAGGAAGCGAAGCGTGACCGGCACCTCGCCGAGCTCCTTCAACGTCTCGAGGGCGTGGATGCGCGCCATGACGTCGGCCTTGTCGTCGGCGACGCCGCGAGCCACGAGGTTGCCGTCCTTCTCGACGGCCTCGAACGGGTCCGCCTCCCACTGGTCGATGGGGTCGACCGGCTGCACGTCGTAGTGCTCGTACAGGAGGAGCTTGCGGCGGCCGGCCCCCTTCACCTCCGCGTACAGAGCGGGCATGCCGCCCTCGTCAAAGGTCTCGACACGGTCGGTAAACCCTGAAAGGCGATTGGCGATCCAGTCGCGGGCCGGCTTGATCGCCTCGAGGCCATGGTTGGAGATGCTCGGGAAGCTGCAGAGCTCTTTCAGCTCATCGACAAAGCGCCGCGAGTTGCTCTGGATATAGGTGTCGACCGCGCTGGTGGATATCACACCGCCATTCTTACACTGGGCCTATGGCCGACGCCGACCGCGCTCCAGACGCCTCCGAGTTCCATTTCTCGCCGCGCCCCAACCGCGCCGCCGAGATCGGCTGGCGCCCGTGGTCGGAGGCGGCATTTGCAGAGGCTCGGCGGACCGACCGGCCCATCCTGCTGTCCATCTCCGCGGTGTGGTGCCACTGGTGCCACGTCATGGACGAGACCTCGTACTCGAACGCGGGCGTCATCGACCTGATCAAGAACGAGTACGTGCCCATCCGCGTCGACAACGACGTCCGGCCCGACATCAACCAGCGCTACAACATGGGCGGCTGGCCGACCACCGCGTTTCTTACCTCGTCAGGCGACATCCTCACCGGGGCCACGTACCTGCCGCCGGAGCAAATGGCGGGCGCGCTGCGCAGGGTCGCGTCCTATTACCGGACCAACCGCCCCGAGATCGCGAGCAAGGTGCTCGAAGGCCGCAAACGGTCGGGTGGTATCGCCGCGCGGAGCGCGGGCGAGCTGGATGCGTCGCTTGTCGAGGCGATCCTCAACGCAGTGCGCAGCTCCTACGACCCGGAGTACGGCGGGTTTGGCACGGCGCCCAAGTTCCCGCAGACCGACGCGATCCTGCTGCTGCTCGAGCTGGCGGACGTTCGGGGCGATCTAGAGCTCCGGCAGATGGCGGTGCACACGCTCGAGCAGATGGCAGGCGGCGGGATGTACGACCACGTCGAGGGCGGCTTCTTCCGGTACTCGACGACGCAGGACTGGAGCGTCCCCCATTTTGAGAAGATGCTCGAAGACCACGCGGGCCTGGTTAGCGCGGTCTCGCATGCGGGAATGACGACCGTCCTCGAAACGGCCACCGGCTACCTGGATCGCGTGCTCCGAAGCAGCGACACGGGTCTCTACGCGGGCAGTCAGGACGCCGACGAGCGGTACTACGCGCTGGACGCCGCCGGCCGCGCCGCCGAACAGGCACCTTATGTGGATCGGCGCGTCTACTCAGCGTGGAATGCTGCGCTGGCGGTGGCGTATCTCGACGCGGCGAGGCGCCATGCGCTGCCCGACCTGCGTGCTCATGCCGCCCGCGCGCTGGAGCGACTGTTCGCGGATCGCTACACGCGCGACGGCGGACTCGTCCACTCCGACGGGATCGGCGGCCAGCTGGGCGACCAGGTGTGGGGATTGCTCGCCGCGGTCAGGGCCTATGAATCGGGCCTCGGCGACAGATGGCTGGCGATGGCGGGCGAGCTCGCCGGTCACCTGGAGGATCGCTACGCCGACAAGAACCTCGGCGGCTACTTCGATCGGTCGGGCGGCGACGAGCTCGGCAGGCTGGCCGACCCTGTGAAGCCGCTGGGCGAGAACTCTGTGGCGGCGATCGCGCTGATCGAGCTGGACACGTTGCTGGGCGACCCCGAGCAGGTGCATCTGGGCCGCGCGCGACGCGCGCTCGAAGCGGTGGCGTCTCTCCCACGCCAGTACGGATTGATGGCGGCGGTGTTCGCGCGAGCGCTCGACCGCCTCCGTCCACCGGTGAAGGTCACGACGGGCAACGAGGAGCTGGCGCGGGCGGCGATGCTGACCCATCCTTACGCGGTGATCGAGCCCAGCAGCGAAGACAGGGCTGTCGTCTGCGTCGGAACCATATGCTTGGCGCCGGTGAAGAGCCCCGCCGCCGTGGCCGAATCGATCCACGAAGCGACGGCGCAAGCGACGAGTGCCTGAGAGCAGGCTCCACTTCTCCGGGCGCGTGCGCCGGGCGCTCAACGACGAGAACCTGCAGCGTGCGCTGACCTCCGCGATGACCGGGATCCGTGGGCGGCGCGACGCAGGCTTTGCCGACTTCGACTTCACCAAAGGTCGCGAGGACCTCAAGCAGAGGCGGCGCGCCAACCTCGACCGCCTGCCCGAACTCGCACGCCAGTTTGCCGAGCGACTGGAGGCGGTCGGCGGTCAGGTGCATTTCGCGGCCGACGCGGCCGAGGCGCGCGACATCATCGGCCAGCTTTGCTGGAACGCCGCCGCCGAGCACGCCCGCGGCGCAGGCGTGCGCCCGGTCGTGACCAAGGTCAAGTCGATGGCCTCCGAGGAGATCGAGCTCAACCCGTACCTCGAATCGCTCGGGATGGAGGTCGTCGAGACCGACCTGGGCGAACGCATGGTCCAGCTCACGGGCACCCGTCCCTCGCACATCATCGCGCCGGCCATCCACCTCACCAAGGAGGACGCGGCGCGGGTCTTCGGCACCGAGCCCACGGTCGAGGCCATCCAGCACCACGCACGCATTTCCCTGCGCCAGAAATTCATCGAGGCGGTGGTCGGCATCAGCGGCGCGAACATGGCCATCGCCGAAACCGGCACAGTCGTGCTCGTCACCAACGAGGGCAACGCAGACCTCACGGTCACGCTGCCTCCTGTCCACATCGCGCTGTTCGGCATCGACAAGCTCGTCGGGTCCTATGAAGACGCGATCGCCCAGCTCCGGATGCTCACGCGCAGCGGGACCGGTCAGCGCATCACGAGCTATGTCAACTGGATCACGGGGCCGTCGCGCTCGGCGGACATCGAGCAATCCCTGACGATCGGCGTGCACGGCCCTCGGGAGATGCACTGCGTGATCCTCGACAACGGCCGCGAACGCATGCGTGACGACCCGCTTTTCCGCGACGCGCTCACCTGCATCCGCTGCGGCGCGTGCTCGAACGCATGCCCCTCGTTCATGGCCGTCGGCGGTCACCAGTTCGGGCACATCTACAACGGCCCGATCGGCCTCGTGCTCACGCCGTTCCATCACGGGCTTTCCGAGGCCGACCTGCCCAACACGCTCTGCACTCAGTGCAACGCCTGTCAGGAGGCGTGCCCCGTCGACATCCCGCTTCCGCGGCAGATCCTCGAGCACCGGCGACAAGGCCGGAAGTCCCTGCGCAAGCGGGCACTGCTCGGCCTGTGGGAAAGGCCCGCGCTCGCCGACCGCGTTCTGCGGACGGGCGCGCCGTTCACGGGGGCCATGGCCGGGGCGCCGAAGCTGGCCGGCCGCCCTTACCGCGACCGAGCACCACAACCTCGCGGCCGTGGCGAACCGCTCACGATCTTCGCTTCCTGCATGGCCGACCGCGCCCTCCCCGAGGCGGCCGTGGCGCTTGAGCGCATCGCCGGCGCGGCCGGCTTCGACGTTGGTTTTCCCAAGGGTCAGTGGTGCTGCGGTCTCATCTCGGCCAACGCCGGCGACTTCGCGGGCGCCTGCAAATTGAATACATCGCTTGTGGCGAGCCTTCGAGATTCGAAGGGTCCAATCGTGACTCCGTCGGCCTCATGCTTCGGCGCCTTCACGATCGACGCCGCCGACTGGGGTGCCAAGCGGGCCTCGGAGCTCGCCCCGCGGTTCCGGGACTCGACCAGGTTCGTGCTCGAGCTTCTCGAGCAGCGGCCCGAACTGGTTCGGCGCTCAGACCAACGGCCGAGGGTCGCGTATCACGACTCCTGCCAGTCCCTGCGCCAGCTCGGCCTCAAGCGGGAGCCGAGGCGCCTCCTCGAGCTGGCCGGTTACGAGGTGGTCGACATACCTGACATCGCCAAATGCTGCGGGTTCGGCGGGACGTTCAGCGTCGAGTGGCCCGGTGTGGCGGCGCGCCTGGCCCAGTGGAAGCTGGAGGCGATCGCCAGGACGGGCTGCAGCCTGGTGGCTTCGGACAACCCCGGGTGCCTGGTCCACATCGCCGCGAACGCGCGCGCTCGCCGGCAGGAGGTGCGCATCGCACACGTGCTCGAGCTCGTGGCGGAGAGGTTGGAACCTAGGCCCGTATCTGCGCGTTAAGCTCACATGGCCTTGCTGGCCGAAATCAACTCGCCTTCAGATCTGAAGCGACTGAACCAGCAGCAGCTCGCTCAGCTTGCCGCTGAGGTGCGCGCGTTTCTCGTCGACCACATCGCGAAAACCGGCGGTCACCTCTCGCCGAATCTCGGAGTCGTGGAGCTCACCTTTGCGCTTCACCGCGTGTTCGACTCGCCGAAAGACGCGATCGTCTGGGACACCGGCCACCAGGCGTACGTGCACAAGATGGTCACCGGCCGCACCGCCGATTTCTCGACGTTGCGGCAGCGGGGCGGCCTGTCGGGCTACCCATCGCGGCACGAGTCAGAGCACGATGTGATCGAGAACAGCCACGCCTCGACCTCGCTGAGCTACGCGCTCGGCCTCGCGGAGGCGAGGCTGCGCCGGCGGCAGCCTGGATTCGTGATCGCCGTGATCGGCGACGGCGCGCTGACCGGCGGCATGGCCTACGAGGCCTTGAACCAGATCGCCCACCTGCAGCCGCCGAACCTGATCATCGTCATCAACGACAACGGGCGCTCGTACGCCCCGACGGTCGGCGGACTGGCGCGACACCTGTCGCAGCTCCGCGTCGATCCCCGTTACGAAAGCATCAAGGACGACATCTCCCGGTTGCTGCGTGACCTGCCGCTGGTCGGATCCACCGCCGATCAGGCCGCCTATCGCGTGAAGGAAGGCTTGAAGCAGCTTCTGCAACCTTCCACCGTTTTCGAAAGCCTCGGCATCAAGTACGCGGGCCTCGTCGACGGACACGACGAAGCCGCGCTGGAACAGGTGCTGCGCGGCGCCTCACGCCTTAGCGAGCCGGTCGTGGTCCACGTGGTGACCGAGAAGGGGCATGGCTACGGGCCCGCGGTCGAGGACGAGATCGACAAGCTCCACGGTGTCAGCGCCTTCGATCCGCTCACCGGGCGGCCGCTGCGCACCGAGCTCACGTACACGGACGTGTTCGGCGACGCCCTGCTCGCGGCCGCGACCACGCACCCCGACGTGTGCGCGATCACCGCCGCCATGGCGTCCTCGACCGGGCTGCTCAATTTCGCCAAAGAATTTCCCGACCGCTTCTTCGACGTGGGCATCTGCGAGCAGCACGCGGTTACGTTTGCGGCGGGCCTCGCGATGGCCGGCATGCGTCCGGTGGTCTGCATCTACTCGACATTTCTGGCGCGCGCGTTCGACCAGACGATCATGGACGTGGCGCTGCACAAGCTCCCGGTCGTGTTCGTGATTGACAGGGCCGGCGTGACCGGTCCCGACGGATCGTCACACCACGGCGTCTTCGACCTTTCCTACCTGCGCATGATCCCGAACCTGAAGGTGGCCGCGCCCGCCGACGCGACGGAGCTGTGCGCGCTGCTCGAGACCGCGCTGGGAACCGACGGCCCGATCGCCATCCGCTACCCGCGCGGACCGGTGCCTTCCACGCCCGACCTACCCGCCGAGGCGCTTCCAGTCGGCCGCTGGGAGGAAGTTCGCAAGGGAACCGAGGCGGTCATCTTCGCGACCGGCCGCATGGTCGAGATCGCGAAGGAGGCGGCCGAGCGGCTCGAGGCCATGGGCCTGTCTTGCGGTGTGGTCAATGCGCGGTGGATCAAGCCGGTCGACCCGCGCATGGTCGATTGGGCGCGGGCGGTGGACACCGTGGTGACTGTCGAGGACAACGTCGGCGCGGGCGGCTTCGGCGGCGCGGTGCTCGAGTCGCTCGCGCCTCACGGGCTCGCGGGAAAGGTGAGGACGCTCGCGCTGCCAGATCAATTCCTGCCTCACGGCAAGGCGTCGGACATCCTGCGCGAGCACGGGCTCGACGCAGCGGGCGTCGCGAAGTCGGTCTACGTCGCGGTCAGAGGAGCAGTGCCGTCCGAGGAGAAGAAGCCCTAGTTCGTCAAAGCTTCTTGCGGCCGGCGTAGCCCTCGCCAACGTGGTGCCAGTGCTGGACTTTGTCTTCACCGAGCTTCCAGCAGAGCTCAACCAGCTCGCCGTCTCGGTATGAGGGAAAGTCGATGAGACCCTCGAGCGGTCCTTTGAGCTGGATGCCCATGCCGTTCAGAGCGGCCACAGCTTTCAGCAGCTCGAGCTCGGCGCCGCTGACCGCGTCGCGGGCCTGCTGGTGACGGTCGCGGCGATCGTTGCCTGCGCCGTTCCGCTTTGATTCGTACTCGGCGATGCGCGCCTGGTCCTCGAGCTCGGGCAGGAGGGCCGAGATCTCGGCGATCTGCGTCACGATGCGGCGGACGCGCGGGAGCTCCTGGTTTGCTTCCTCCACCGTGTAGGTGCGCAGGCGCTGCACGGGTCAACGATATAGCAGCAGACTTGCCGGATGAACGAGCCGGAGATGCGCGAGCGGTTTGCAACCGCCAGGCTCGCGCACCTCGCGACAGCGGACTCCAGGGGCACGCCTCATGTCGTGCCGGTCGTGTTCGCGCTCGATGGCGACACGATCTATTTCGCCGTCGATCAGAAACCGAAGCAAACGCGCGACCTGAAGAGGCTGCGCAACATCGCGATGAACCCGTCGGTGGCGGTGCTGGTCGACCATTACGAGGAAGACTGGAGCGCGCTGTGGTGGGTCCGGGCCGACGGCAGCGCGCGCGTGCTCGATCCAGGTCCTGACACAGAGCGCGCGATGCATCTGCTTGCACAGCGCCACTCGCAGTACCTCACGCAGCCACCGCAGGGCCCGGCGGTCGCGATCGCGGTGCACAGGTGGTCGGCATGGTCGGCGCGCTGAAGAGTCACTGGCCGATTGCGACCAGCTCCGGCTGCGCCTGGCGAACCGGGTAGTCGAGCGGAGTCGCCGGCAGCGTGACGCGGCCCATCGGATACGGACCGAGCCACGTGCCACCGAGCAACGCTCTGAACGTGACGTCGTAGTCGATCGACGCTCGAACCGAATAGCCGGACCGGCTGTCCGCCTGGAATTCGTGAGCGACCGATGACGGCGCCGGATACGCGACTCCGAAACCATCGCTCCCGGTGTACCGGCCCGTCGAGCCATCGCCGAAATCCCATTGAGCATCGACCGGTGTCGCGGTGACCGCGTACTGCATTCCGCCATACGTTTCCGTCGCGACCAGCGGTTGCGGCGACGGCGTGAGCCACAGCCATGCGTCGAAGCCGGCCAGTCCCAGCGGAGACGGATCCGCAGTAACGCGGCTGGGCACGGTCCAGGCCGGCATCGGCGGCGGTGACAGCGCCTGCGCGCACACAACCCGCTCGGCCGTGGAGTTGCCGACGCGGTCGACAGCCTGCACGTGGGCGCACGCGGTCTCACCGAGCATCAGGTTCTGCGTGATCACCCGCGGCGCGGCGGTCGCCGCCGGCTGGAGCATCATCGAGCCGGCCGTGACCCACGAAACGTAGTGGTCGATGCCGGCCTCGAAGAAGTCCTGGCCCGCGCCGTCGCCGCGATCCGCGACCGGGTCCCAGGTGAAGGTCACCGAGGTCGGGGTCGCCGCTGTCACGCGCGGCACCGGGTCGTACGGCGGAATCGCATCGACGTAGATGTCGACCACCGGCCACCCGTACTGGTCGGCCATGTACGGCGGCGCCCAGGTGAAGCCGTAGCGGCCGAGCCCGCACTGGCCGCCGAATGTCCAGTTGTAGTAGGCGATGTACTGCTTGACGTGGCCGTGCACGGCCCAGCCGTTGTCGGCGAAGTTCCAGTGATAGTGCTGCGGATATCGCTCGTGCAGGAGCTTGATCCAGCCTGATGAATCGCCCGGCCGCCCGCGGAAGTCGCCGTAGAAGAAGCCGTACCAGTCGTCGTAGCCGGGATCCGGATGAAAGCCGTAAAAGGTGTCTTTCTCGGGATTGGTGCCCACCAGCGGATCGTTGGTGACGACCGACGCCGTCCACATGTCTGAGAACCTCGTGCACCAACCAGGCGGGTCGCCATAGGTCGGACTGCCCCACGCCGACGCCGCGGCCGCCGGGCCAGGGAGCAGCGCGAGCACGAGAGCCGCAGCCGCCCCCGAAACACGCCTCACGACGGCCAACTTAGGCGACAGACAGCGGGGCTGAAACCTTGCCTGTTAACTCTGGTACTTGACTGGACGAGATGTCCAGTCTAGTATCGACTCATGCCCCGGGGAAGGCCGCGACGAGATCGAATCCTGGCAGGCGCGAGGAGCGCGCTGTCGCGAGACGACCGAGCCTCCGTCGCGGCGATCGCGGCCGCGTCGGGCACGTCCAAGGCCGGCTTCTACCGCGAATTCGAGTCCCGGGCCGCGCTCCTCGGCGCCCTGAGCCTCGAGCCGGAACCAGACGCCCGCCAGCGCATCCTCGAGGCCGCCTTCGAGCTCGTCGGAGCCTACGGACTCACCGCGCTTTCAATGGACGAGGTGGCCTCACGCGCAGGCGTTTCGCGGGCCAACCTCTACCGCCTCTTTCCCGGCAAGCAGGCCCTGTTCATCGGCGTTATGCACGCCTACTCCCCGCTGGACCCCGTCAGCCAGGCGGCAACCGCGATGAGCGAGGAGCCGCCGGAGGTCGTGATGCCGGAGCTGGCGCGCACCGTTTATCGCGTGGTGGCCGGGCCGCACGCGCCGCGTATCGGCCTGCTGCGCGCGATCTTCTTCGAGGTCGGCACGCTCAGCCCTGACGCCGATGAAGCGGCGCGCGAGCTGGCCACCACAGTCCTGGGCAGTGTGGGCGCGTACGTGATGAAGCAGATGCAGGCGGGCAGGCTGCGCATGGTCCATCCGATCCTGGCCCTGCAGTCCTTCATCGGACCGATCTTCTTTCACCTGATGACGCGACCGCTGGCCGAGCGCGTGCTCGGTCTGAACATGGAGGGCGAGGCGGCCGTCACCGCGCTCGCCGAAGGCTGGCTTCGTTCCATGAAGCCGGATTGAGAGGAGGAGCGAGTGTGAGTGAGCAGGTAGCCGTGGAGGTCGACTCCGTCACCAAGGAGTTCGGCGACATCAAGGCCCTCGACGCGGTGACGCTGCGCGTGCGGCGAGGTGAGATATACGGATTGCTCGGGCCCAACGGCTCGGGCAAGACGACGCTCATCAGGGCGATCGTCGGGCTGATCGCGCCCAAGTCAGGGACGGTGACCGTGCTCGGACGCAAGCTGCCCAATCTCGACGTGCTGCGCGAGGTCGGCTACATGACGCAGCAGGCGGCTCTGTATCCCGGCCTGTCGGTGGAGGAAAACCTCCGCTTCTTCGCCGCCATCAACGGCGTCGAAGGCGGGGTCAAAGACGCGCTCGAGTTCGTCGACCTCTACGCGCGGCGAGGTTCGGTCGTTTCGACGCTGAGCGGCGGCATGCGGCAGCGGTGCTCTCTGGCGTGTGCACTCGTCCATCGCCCGCAGCTGCTTCTGCTGGACGAGCCGACGGTCGGCGTCGACCCGCAGCTCCGCGTCCAGTTCTGGGAGCAGTTCCGCCGCATGGCCGCCGGCGGCACGACCATCATCGTTTCGAGCCACGTCATGGACGAGGCCGAGCGGTGCCAGCGCCTTGGCCTGATCCAGTACGGCCGCCTGCTGGCGGAGGGCAGTCCTTCGGAGGTGCGCGCGCAGGCGGGCACGCAGAACCTCGAAGAAGCGTTTCTCAAGCTCGCCGGGGAGAAGGTGTCATGAGCGGCCATCGCATCGCGGCCATCACGCGACGACTGCTGCAGGGATTCCGGCGCGATCGCAGGACGCTCGCGCTCCTGTTTGTCGCGCCACTGATTATCCTCGGCCTGCTGGGCTACATGCTTCGCAACTCGTCAACTCCGGCGGTCGGGGTGGCCAACGAGGACGGCGGACCGCTCGGGGCCGTGGTGGCCTCGGCTTTGGATCAATCGACGAAGATCACAACCACCACCATCGCGGCGTCTGACGGCGATGCGAAGCTGAAGGACGGATCGATAGTCGCGTACATCGTCTTTCCATCTGATTTCAGCCAGCGCGCGCAGAGTGGCGTCATCGCGCCGCAGGTTCACCTCGAAGGCTCGCAGCCCAACGCGGCGGCGCAGGCGCTGCAGGCGCTGCAGGCGGCGCTCGCGACGGCCGCGTCGAACAGGCCTGGTGCGGTGCGGGTGCAGCCCGAGGTCTCTTATCTGTATGGCGGTCCGAACCTGGACACGCTCGACTACTTCGGAGCCGCGGCGATCGGCCTCATCGTGTTCTTCCTCGTGTTCGTCGTCACGATCGTCTCCTTCCTCAACGAGAGGTCGCAGGGCACGCTCGAGCGGCCTCATCGTGTTCTTCCTCGTGTTCGTCGTCACGATCGTCTCCTTCCTCAACGAGAGGTCGCAGGGCACGCTCGAGCGTCTGATGGCGAGCCCGCTGAGGCGCGGCGAGATCGTGGTCGGCTACATGATCGGGTTCACGGTGCTGGCACTCATCCAGTCGGTCGAGGTGCTGCTGTTCTCGCTCTATGTGCTCAACGTCCACAACGCCGGCAACGTGTTCCTCATCTTCGGCATCGAAGCGTTGATGGCGATCGCCGCGGTCAACCTCGGCATCTTCCTCAGCATGTTCGCGCGCACCGAGTTCCAGGCCGTTCAGTTCATCCCGCTGGTGATCGTCCCGCAGGTGCTGCTGTCCGGAATCCTGTTCCCGGTGAGCTCAGAGCCGACGGCTTTGCAGTACCTGTCAGATGTGCTGCCGCTGACGTACGCGGTCAACGCGCTGCGTGACGTGATGATCAAGGGTGCCGACCTCACCTGGTCGTCCCTGCAGCTGGACGCCGGCGTCGTGGCGGGCTTCGTGCTCTTGTTTGTTGTGGCTGGAACCGCGACGTTGCGCAGGCGCGTCGCGTAATCGGAGGTTCACGGACTCCGTAAGCTGCGCGGCATGCAACTCGCATGCTCGCGCCGCTGCGGTGGCAGGCTGTACCGCGCGCTGTTTGCGGAGGTCGACCTGGATGCTGACGGCACCTACCAGGACCACCGGATCGCGCAGCCCGGGTATATCTGCTTGAACTGTGGCGCGCCGGCGTTCGACCTGGGCATGGTGCCGGCGGAGATGGAGGCCGAGGCTGCGGCCGAGGGGCCCACGTTCATAGAGAAGACGGACATCCTGTGTCCCGTTTGCGAGACGCTCGTGCAGGTCGACGACGAGATGGAGTGCCCCAACTGCGGGGCGCCGCTGGAGGTCGCCTAGGCTGCCGGCCGTTCGCTGACCAGAAAGCGCGCCTGCCGGCGCTCGCGGCATTCGAATCGACTTTCAAACCCGCCGGTGCCGGGTGGTCGCGGCCATCAGAGCGTTCATGCGGCTCAGCTGAGCGAGGCGGTGCCGGCGAGCACTCTCAGCATCGACCGCACCGCGTCGCGATCTTGTGCCCGCAGCGCGGCTCGGAGCTCTCGGATCGCGCTCGGGGTGTCCAGGTCGTTGGCAAGGGCCGCCGCGAACCGCCCGGGGAGACCGCGCCCGGCCGTACCACGCCGAACGCCGGGGCCCGCCCCTGCCACCACCACGCCGGGTCGAGGTGCGCCCGCCCCCCGCACCT
>WNGR01003832.1_pt1 | contig 16368 bp, 16 predicted proteins | sample 5407581 | NCBI WGS metagenome assembly WNGR01 (sample SAMN13153383, study PRJNA577476) | soil metagenome | isolation source: 80 cm soil or saprolite under Garry oak tree replicate 2 | place: USA:California | collected 2016-06-15 | reverse complement strand
TGGGTACGAGGGCCCGGACCTCGGCGTCGCCGACGGTGATCGTGCGGCCGGGTAGGTCGGCCACGGCCTGCCAGTGTGTGCCCCGCGCCCGTCGGGACACCTTGCGGATGTGGGCCGACGTCCATGCCAGCAGTTCGTCGTGCCATGGGCCGTCGGGTTCGGCTTGTGGGTCAAGGCATACCGCGACTGCTGCGGCCGCAGCGGCCTCCAGCAGCGCGGTTCGGGCCGGTGGTTGGGCCCGTTCGATGTGCAGGATCACCGGCATGGCGCGGACGTCGTCGGGATCGTCCATGATCTCCACGGATGTCCGCTCTGCCGGCAGCGCCAACCAGTCCGCGTATCGGGCGGCCAGTGCGGCGAGGATCGTGCTCACGACCGGGACTCCGCGTATCGGCCGGCCGGCGCGCCAAAGACCGTGCTCACGACCGGGACGGGGCCAGACCGTCGGCCGCGTCCGCCGCTTCCACCTCGGCCCTGGTCACGCCCATCATGAACAGCACCGCGTCCAGGAACGGGTGGGACAGGGCCGTGTCGGCGACCTCGCGTAGCGCGGGCTTGGCGTTGAATGCCACGCCAAGGCCGGCCGCGGAGATCATGTCGATGTCGTTGGCGCCGTCGCCGACCGCGACGCACTGGGCCAGCGGAATGTCGGCCTGCTCGGCGAAACGGCGCAATGCCGCCGCTTTGCCGGCGCGGTCGATGATCCGGCCGACGACCTTGCCGGTCAGTGTGCCCTCGACGACCTCGAGGTCGTTGGCCGCCACGAAGTCCAGGCCCAGTTCCTCGGCCAGTCCCTCGATGACCCTGGTGAAACCGCCGGACACCACGCCACACTTGAAGCCCATCCGCTTCAGTGTGCGGATCGTGGTTCGGGCGCCGGGCGTGAGTTCCAACTCGGCGGCCACTTCCGCGAACACCGATTCGGGCAGGCCGGCCAGCAGCGCTGCCCTGCGGCGCAACGACTGCGTGAAGTCCAGTTCGCCGCGCATGGCCGCCGCGGTGAGTTCGCGGACCTCCGCTTCGCGGCCGGACCTGGCCGCCAGCATCTCGATCACCTCGCCCTGCACCAGGGTCGAATCGACGTCGAACACGACGAGCCGCTTGGCCCGGCGCGCCAGGCCGGCCCGCTCCACCGCGATGTCCAGGCCGACCAGCACCGACACGTCCGCCAGTGCCGTCGTCAGATCGGCGTCGGCCAGCGGCGTGTCCTCGGCCACCGAGACCCGCAGCTCCAGGCCGGTCACCGGGTAGTCGGCGACCCGCCGGATGGCGTCGATGTTCACGCCGAGTGACGCCAGTTTCCTGGCCACCTCGGTGAAACCGCGCGCGGTGATCGGCCGGCCGAGCACCACCACCACGTGGGTGGAGGTCAACTGGCTCTGACTTTGGGAGTCGGCGCCGATCTCGACGTCCACCTGCATCGCGACGCTGGCCATCGCCTGTTCCACGGCCTCCTGCAGGCCCTCCGGATCGGAGTGGGCGTTCACCAGCACGCCCAGCACGAGCCGACCCCGGATCACGACCTGCTCGACGTCGAGCAGGTGCACGCTGTGCCGGGACAGCACGGCGAACAGCACGGACGACACGCCCGGCTTGTCCGGTCCGGTCACGGTGATCAGGATCGGGGTCTGGTTCGGAGCGGTCATTCGTCAGCGCCTCCTGGCAAGGGCGAGCCCCGGCCCGGCCGTCATTGGCCGGATTCCGGGGCTCACGCAGATCGACGAAGGTGCGGCAGTCACGTGCCGCCGGGTCAACCGTGGTCGGGGCCGTCCGATCCGGCGCCGACGGAGGCCGCCTCCCGGTGGCGGCGGCCCACCTCGTTCTCCAGCCGTAGCCGTTCGACCATGTGCGGGTAGTGCAGTTCGAACGCCGGCCGCTCGGACCGGATCCGGGGCAGCTCGGTGAAGTTGTGCCTCGGCGGCGGGCAGGACGTGGCCCACTCCAACGAGTTGCCGTAGCCCCACGGGTCGTCCACCTCGACGACCTCACCGTAACGGTAGGACTTGAACACGTTGTAAATGAACGGCAACACCGAGGCGCCCAGAATGTAGGAACCGATGGTGGAGACCGTGTTCAGCGTGGTGAAACCGTCACTGGGCAGGTAGTCGGCATATCGGCGCGGCATGCCTTCCGCGCCGAGCCAGTGCTGCACCAGGAAGGTCAGGTGGAAACCGAGGAACGTGGTCCAGAAGTGCAGTTTGCCCAACGGCTCGTTCATCATGCGGCCGGTCATTTTCGGGAACCAGAAATAGATGCCGGCATAGGTGGCGAACACGATCGTGCCGAACAACACGTAGTGGAAGTGCGCCACCACGAAATAGGTGTCCGACACGTGGAAGTCCAGCGACGGGGCGGCCAGCAGCACACCGGTCAGGCCGCCGAACAGGAACGTGACCAGGAAGCCGACGCTGAACAGCATCGGCGTCTCGAAGGTCAGCTGTCCCTTCCACATCGTGCCGATCCAGTTGAAGAACTTCACACCGGTAGGCACCGCGATCAGGAACGTCATGAACGAGAAGAACGGCAGCAGCACCGCACCGGTCGCGTACATGTGGTGCGCCCACACGGTCACCGACAGCGCGGCAATGGCCAGCGTCGCGTAGACGAGGCTCTTGTAGCCGAACAGCGGTTTACGGGAGAACACCGGGAAGATCTCCGACACGATGCCGAAGAACGGCAGCGCCACGATATAGACCTCTGGATGGCCGAAGAACCAGAACAGGTGCTGCCAGAGGATCACACCGCCGTTGGCCGGGTCGAAGATGTGCGCGCCCAGGTGCCGGTCGGCGAGCAGGCCGAGCAGCGCGGCGGTCAGGATCGGGAACGCCAGCAGGATCAGCAGGCTGGTGACCAGGATGTTCCAGGTGAAGATCGGCATGCGGAACAGCGTCATGCCAGGCGCACGCAGGCAGATCACGGTGGTGGTCATGTTGACGCCACCGAGGATCGTGCCGAGGCCGGACACCACGAGGCCGACGATCCACAGGTCGCCACCGACGCCCGGTGAGTGGATCACGTCGGACAGCGGCGTGTAGGCGAACCAGCCGAAGTCGGCGGCGCCGCCGGGCGTGAGGAAGCCGGACAGCACGATCAGGCCGCCGAACAGGTACAGCCAGTAGGAGAACGCGTTCAGCCGTGGGAACGCCACGTCCGGCGAGCCGATCTGCAGCGGCAGGATGTAGTTCGCGAACCCGAACAAAATCGGCGTCGCGTACAGCAGCAGCATGATCGTGCCGTGCATGGTGAACAGTTGGTTGTACTGCTCCTGGGACAGGAACTGCAGACCCGGCTGCGCCAACTCGGTGCGCATCAGCAACGCCATGACGCCGCCGACCAGGAAGAACCCGAACGACGTCGACAAGTACATGATGCCGAGCATCTTCGGGTCGGTCGTGCGGAACATCTTCAGCAGGTATGTCCCTTTGACCGATGTCCGGGCCGGATACGGCCGGGTGGCGATCGGCTTAGGGGCTACGGCCGTCACTATGCCTCCAGGGTCGCGAAGCTTGCTCCGGATGGTAGACCGCGAGGACCAGGGCGGCCGCGCAGGGCCACTTACCTCGACGCCCTGGGTGACGTGCGTCACCAGCGTGAATAACAAAATGGAGCGCGATGCGGGCCGTCGGGAGCACAGTCCTAGGCTTGGTCCACGTCTCATGACAAGCGCGCCGCTGGACAGGCCGGACAGGGGAGAGAACTGACGTGCGAACAACCGCCATTCGTGGCACGGCTGCTGCCGTGCTGCTCAGTGTCGCCGCGCTCGGCCTGGCCGGCTGTGTGAACGCCGAGCGGGCCGCGCCGGCCGGGGCCGGCAACGGCCAGTCCTTCGGTCCGGCGGCCCCTACCACGTCGGCATCGACCCCGTCGAGCACGTCGGTGTCGACCGCGACCAGCACGCAGCACAACGCGGCCGACGTCACGTTCGTCGACCAGTCGGTGCAGCTGCGCCAGCAGGCCATCACGATTGCCGACCTGGCCGCCAAAGGCAGCTCCAACGCGCAGATCAAGTCGTTGGCGACGGACATCGCGAGCGCCACCGGCCCTTCGGTGACCACGATGACCGGGTGGCTGACCCAGTGGAACGAGCCGGCGCCGCAGTCGACCGCCGGCCAGGTGCCCGGTGTGCTGGCCGCCACTGACCTGCAGCAACTCCAGTCGACGACCGGCACGCCGTTCGACATGCATTGGCTGCAGGACATCCGCGGCAACCTGACCTCGGCGCAGCAGGTGGCCGGCACCGAGGCTTCGAAGGGCAGCAACCCGCAGGCCAAGGCGTTGGCCCAGCAGTGGACCACGCAGATCAAGGCACAACTGGCGAAACTGACCACGATCACCGGCTGAATCCGGTCGCCGCCTGGTGGTCGGTCCTGCCATGCTGCGCCGATGTCTGCCGCTGTTCGCGCTGCTGTTGAGGTCGCTGCCGCGCACGACGTGCGGTGCGTCGAGCCGGTGGTGTTGTGGAACGGGTCGAACGTGTTGGTGCACCTGGCGCCCGCGCCGGTCGTGGCCCGCGTTGCGACGTTGACCGGAATCGTGCGGTCCGACGTGGACGCGACCTTCGCGAAGGACGTGGCGGTCGCCGGCTGGCTGGCCGGTCAGGGTGCGCCGGTGGTGCCGCCGAGTGGCGAGGTGCCGGCAGGGCCGCACCGGTCGTCGGATGGTCGGATTATCACGTTCTGGACGTACGTGCCGCACGACCGCGGCCACGTCTGGCGCCCGGCCGAGGTCGGGCCGCTGTTGGCGGACCTGCACGCGGCATTGCGGACCTATCCCGGCGCACTCCCTCGGACGCCGCCGATCGAGGTGGCGGCGGTGGTCGACGTGTTGCGGCGCTTCGACGCGCTCGGCCCGCTGACCGAGGCGGACATCCCGGGCCTGCTGGCTGACACGGCCCGGGTCACCGATGAGTTGGCCGGCACCCCGGTGCCACTACATGGCGATGCTCACCCGGGAAACCTGCTGCACACGACCGCCGGCCCCGTCTGGACGGACTTCGAGGACGCCTGGTCGGGCCCGATCGGTTGGGATCTGGCCTGCCTGGAACTGACGGGTCGGCTGGACGGCCGGGCGGCGGTGGCCGGCTATCCGGGTGTCTGGGACAGGGCGCGGTTTCTGGCTGGGCGGCGGCTGGAAGGCCTGGTGTGGTCGCTGCTGTTCCAGTGGCGTTTCCCGACCGCAGAACGCAAGAGCGATGTCGATGCTCGGGTTTGCGCTTGGCGCGCAGGTCGCTGACCAGGCCGTCTGTTCGAAACGGCCCGAACCGCGATGCCGGCCCTGCGCCCGCTTTGACAAGCTGGCGTCTTGGCCTACGAATCTGTTGCGCCGATCGGTCCCGCTCTGGGTCGACCAGATCGCCGGTCAGGGGCTGGCGGGTTCTGTTCGAAGAGGGCCAGCAGTTCGGTCTGGCCGAACATTCGGGCGGTGTCCACGGCGGACGGCTGGCCGGCTGTGGGGTCGGCGCCGCCGTCGACCAGTGCCCGGACCACCTCTGTTTCGCCCTTGAACACCGCACCGGCCAGTGGGGTTGAGAACTGCTGTTGGCAGTGTGCACTTGAGTGTGCACGGCTGGACGCTGGTTTCGTGGTGTAGCCCGGTCGGGTGTCCTGGACCGTTGTGGTGTTGTGGTCGAACAGGTGTTCGGTAGGGTATCGGTGTGTCCCGTCCTCTTCGTCCCCTTCGGCCGATCGCGGCGTCGTTCGTCGTGTCTGGCCCTACGGGGGTGTCGATCCGCGACCGGCTCAAGCACCTCACGTCCCAGGACGAGAATGTCCTGCGGCTGGCCGGTGGGCACCTGGGCAGCCTGGCGGGCCGTGACCTCAAGGCCCGCTGTGCCGACGGACACGAGCACAGCGCCCCGACGTGGGCGGCCCGGAAACGGGAGCTGACGGTGTTGTCCTCGTCGCGGTGGGCCGGGGCCATCACGAAGGCCACTCATGATCAGTGGGCGCTGGCCCGCCGCGGCCAGGCCGCGCACCTCGACCAGCTCACCGCCGGTATCGCGATGCTGCGGCACCGCCTGTCCCTCCCGATCGGGCAGCAGGGCACCCGGCGCAGTCCGGGCGGCTACCGTTCCACCATCGAGTGGTTTCACAAGTCCCGTCGTCTCGCGACGCTGACTGATCGGCACGCGGCCGTGGCAGCGGACTGGGAAGCTGGCCGGGTGCGGGTGGTGCGGGGTGGGAAGGAACTCGCGAACACCCGCCACAACCTGGCCACCGCACAGCTGACCGAAGCGCAGTGGCGGCAACGGTGGGCGGCGCAGCGGTGGTTCCTGGCCGCCGACGGGGAATCAGGGAAGCGGTTCGGGAACGAGACGATCCGGGTCACCCCCGACTGCGAGGTATCGATCAGGCTGCCGGCTCCGCTGACGCACCTGGCGAACGCCCAGCACGGCCGGTACGTCCTGGCCGCCCGCGTCACCTTCGCGTATCGGGGTGAGGAGTGGCGCGACCGGATCGAGGGCAACCGGGCGGTGGCCTACCGCATCCACTACGACGTGCAGCGAGGGCGCTGGTATCTGACCGCGTCCTGGCAGCGGCCCGTGGTGCCGACGATCCCGCTGGCCACGGCCCGCACACGCGGGATGATCGGTGTGGACACCAACACCGACCACTTCGCCGCCTACCGGCTGGATATCCACGGCAACCCGATCGGTGCACCGCGCCGCTTCGGCTATGACCTGTCCGGCGACGCCGAGCACCGCGACGCCCAGATCCGCCACGCCATCACCCGCCTGCTGCACTGGGCCAAGCAGGTTGGCGTGGCAGCGATCGGTGTCGAGGATCTGGATTTCACCGCCGAGAAGACCCGCGAGAAACACGGCCGGAAGAAGAAGTTCCGGCGGCTCATCTGCGGTATGCCGACCGGGAGACTCAAGGCCCGCCTGGTGTCGATGGCCGCCGAGCAGGGCGTGGCGATCGTGGCGGTTGACCCGGCTTACACCTCGCGGTGGGGTGCCCAGCACTGGCAGCGGCCGTTGGTCACTCCGCGACGTACCACGACCCGTCACGACGCGGCGAGCGTCGCGATCGGACGGCGCGCCCTGGGGTATCCGATCCGGCGACGGACGACACCGCCCCACCACGACCAGAGCGATCGTGGTGAGCATCGGACCGTCCAGGCCGCACCGGGCACCCGGGGGCGTGACGGAACCCGCCCTTCTCGCACCGGAACGCGGACACGATCCGCGCCCCCGACGAGAACGTGAACGCGGGAACCCAGTCCATCCAACACCGTTCGGGATGGGCGCAGTGACAGAGCCGATCTTCACGATCACTCCTGATCACTGTTCAGGAACGGTTTGGCCTCGGTCGTTGGGGCGGTCGGGGTCTGCGCCCGCGGAGAGCAGGGCTCGAACTGTTTCGGCGTGGCCGTGGTAAGCGGCGAGCATGATCAGGGTGTCGCCGGTCTCGTTGGTCAGGTTGGGTGGGATGCCGGCCGCGACGTAGTCGGTGAGGGGCTTCGTGGCGCCGGTTCGGGCGTAGCCGAACAGTCGAGTCGCCAGTTCGACCACTTCGTCTTCGGGCTGGCCAGGTAGCTCGGTCATGCCGCGACCAACACGCCTCGGGTGCCGGCGGATCGGCGGGCCAGGACGACCATGATGGCCGCGACGACCACGGCCATCAGCCCGGTCGGGACCGCCAAAGGCTTCGTGGCGCCGATTCGGGCGCAGCCGCACGCCAGTTCGACCGACTCTGTGGCGGGCTCGCCTGGGCCGGGTAGCTCTGCGCCGCCAAGTGGAGATTGGGTCGGCCGGTCGACGATGTCACGCTCGATGCGCCTTACATTGGGCGATTTGACGATGACAGGCTGATGCGTCATACGGCGGCCAGGTCAGTTCGGGTGGCGCCGGCTCGGTGCGCCGGCACGGACAGAACCGGGATGGCGATTGCGCACTCGATGCGCGTCGCGGTGGACGGCGTGGCGGTGACAGGCTCGGGTTTCATGCGGCGGCCAGGTTGGGGCGGGGGGTGCGGGCGGCTCGGTGGGCCCAGACTGCCAGGACTACCAGGATGGCGATGTCGACCACGCCCATCAGGCGTTCTACCAGGCCGGTTGGGACGGCCAGGCCCGGTGAGTGGGTGATCCGGATGATGAAGAACGAGATCACGAACGGTAGGAAGCACGGCACCGAGATCAATGCCAGGCTCTGCGTCGTCCATGCGAGCCGGCGCCATTCCGGGTCGCGTCGGTGTTGCCAGCCCAGGACCATGCCGGCTACGGGCAGGCTGAAGCAGGCTGCGGCTGTTGAGTACAGGTGTAATGCGCCGCGGAACGTTTGCGCTGACGTGTTCGGGTCCTTGGTGAAGCTTGCTATGCCTACCAAGCACACGCACCAGCTGACCATCAGGATGAACGGGACCCGGCCGCGTACCACGCCGTGCCAGGCCATCTTCACCAGTAGGGCTACCGAGCCCAGGCTCATGATGTCCAGTGCCGTGTCGAACACCCAGGCGTCCGGGCGGACTCCGTAGTCGCTCAGCATGCCGGTTATCGGGTTGACGCCGCCCCATTCGGGTAGCAGGTGCAGGACGACGACCATCACCGTGGCTATCGCGACGGCGGCCAGGCCGAAGGGGACCAGTAGGCGGTTGGCGAGCGTGGTCGTGCGATGGAACGCGGTTGGTCGGGTTTCGTGCAGCGAGTCCGGGAGAATGGTCTCCGCCTGCATCGACGCCTCCTGGTGGCTGGTTCGGGTGTGTGGTGTCCGGTTTCCCAGTCTTGATCACGTGGGGTGACCCGACCAGCCGGCTGACACCCGAACCGAAGGTGGGGGTAGCCCCACCCCCGTCAGCCTTTCGGCGGTGCCGAGATTACCGGACCGCGGCTGATTCCGGGGGTGGGTCGAAGCAGGCCATTGTGGACTGTTACCGGACGACACCGTCCGGTAACCGGGCGGTGATCACCGACGCCAGGTGCCGGCGCTCATGGTTTCGGATGGGCGCTGGTCAGCCGGTGCGGTGCCGGCGACGAACGCGGCGACCTCCGCGCTCAGGCGACGGGCGTCCCTGCGGCTCAGCGGCCGGACCCGGCGTGTCCGGGCGGCGCGCGACAGGCGGGCGCGGTCGGCTTCGGCCGCCAGGTCGTGCTGGCGGTAGCGGACCTGGGCCTGTAGTGCGTCCAGCGAGTTCTGCATCGTGGGCTCCCCTCATCGTGGCTTCGATAGCAGCATAGCTTTATCAAGGGTTGTTGTGCAAGGAACCTTGATAAAGGTATGCAGACACCGTGGTATGTGTGTGTTCCGCGTGAAACCAGGAAGGTTCTTCGGAGCGGGCACACAATGGGGCACTACGACATGACGAGGAGGCGGTGCGTGGACTTCCTGCGCCCCAGCAACTGGGCCGACTGCCTGGCGGCCAAGGCGGCACAGCCGGACGCGGTGCCGATCGCGGGCGGCACCGACCTGATGGTCGAGCTGAACTTCGACCACCGGCGCCCGCCCGCGCTGCTGGACCTCACGCCGGTCGCCGAGCTCGCCGACTGGTCGACGGTGGACGGCCGGGTCCGGATCGGCGCCGGGGTGCCCTACACCCGGATCATCACTGAACTGGGTGACCAGCTCCCGGGTCTCGCCATGGCCAGCCGGACCGTGGGGTCGCCGCAGATCCGGAATCGGGGCACGGTCGGCGGCAACCTGGGGACCGCGTCACCGGCCGGCGACGCCCATCCGGTGCTGCTCGCTGGGGATGCCGTGGTCGAGGTGGCATCGATCCGGGGCACGCGGCTGATCCCGGCCGCCGAGTTCTACCTCGGTGTCAAGCGCAACGCCTTGGCGCCCGACGAGCTGATCGCCGCCGTGCACCTGCCGCCGGCCGAAGGGCCGCAGCAGTTCGCCAAGGTGGGCACGCGGAACGCGATGGTGATCGCGGTGTGCGCCTTCGGGTTGAGCCTGTTCCCGACCAACGGCCGGGTGGGCGCGGCGATCGGCTCCGCGTCGCCGACGCCGAGGCACGCGGTGGCCGCCGAGGACTTCCTGGCCGGCGAACTGGTCGACCACTGGGAGTCACGGAAACCGTTGGCAGACAGCGTGGTTCACCGGTTCGGGGAGCTGGTCGCGGCGGCCGCGTCACCGATCGACGACGTCCGGGGCAGCGCCGCCTACCGCGTGCACGCGCTGGCGGTGCTGGCCCGGCGCACGCTCGGCTGGGCATGGCAGGACTATCGGCAAGGGAGTTGGCCCGCATGCGCGTGAACCTGACGGTCAACGGCGAGCAGCGCACCGCGGACGACGTCTGGGCGGGCGAGAGCCTGCTGTACGTGCTTCGCGAACGGCTCGGCCTGCCCGGCTCCAAGAATGCCTGTGAACAGGGTGAATGCGGTTCCTGCACGGTCTACCTCGACGACACGCCGGTCTGCGCGTGTCTGGTCGCGGCCGGACAGTCCGATGGCCGCGCGGTGCGTACGGTGGAGGGCCTGACCGACGGCGACGAGCTGGATCCGGTGCAGCAGGCGTTCGTCGAGGCGGGCGCGGTGCAGTGTGGCTTCTGCACGCCGGGGCTGATCGTGGCCACGCACGACCTGCTGCGGCGGGTAGCCCGGCCAAGCGACGACGAGATCCGTGAGTCGCTGGCCGGTAACCTGTGCCGCTGCACCGGTTACGAGACGATCCTGGACGCTGTCCGGCTGGCCGCGGGGAGGACCCGTTCATGACACTCATCATCAACGGCGCCGCACTGGCCACAGTGGACGAAGCCGGCACCGAGTACGCGTCCGGCCACATCGTGGTGGACGGCGAGCGGATCACCGCGATCGGCGCCGGACCGGCACCGGACGTGCCGGGCGCGACCGTGGTGGACGGCCGTGGCTGCCTGGTCCCGCCGGGGCTGGTCAACACGCACCACCACCTCTACCAGTGGGCGACGCGTGGCATGAGCCAGACCAGCACGCTGTTCGAGTGGCTGGTCGAGCTCTATCCGATCTGGGGACGGCTGGACGCGGAGGTCACGCACGCGGCGGCGTCCGGCGGCCTGGCCCGGCTGGCGCTGACCGGGTGCACCACGGTCGCCGACCACCACTACGTCTTCCCGGCCGACGGCGGTGATCTGGCCGCCGCCGTGGTGTCCGCGGCCGATCGGATCGGCACCCGGCTGCACCTGGTGCGCGGCTCGATGGACCGGGGCGAGTCCGGTGGTGGCCTGCCGCCGGACCGGATCGTGGAGGACACCGACGCCGCACTGTCGGCAACCGAGGAAACCGTTGCGAAGTACCATGATCCGGCCGGCAACGCGCGGATCCAGGTCGCGGTCGGGCCGTGCTCGCCGTTCTCGGTCACCGAAGGGCTGATGACCGGTGCGGCCGAACTGGCCCGACGGCTTGGCGTGCGGCTGCACACCCACCTGGCCGAGACGACCGACGAGGACGAGCAGTGCCGGCGCGAGTTCGGCTGCACGCCGGTGGAGTACGCCGAACGCCTCGGCTGGCTGGGCGACGACGTCTGGCTCGCGCATGCTGTGCACCTGACACAAGATGCCATAGCAAAGATCGGCGTCAGCGGTACCGGGGCCGCGCACTGCCCGACGTCCAACGCCCGGATTGCTGTCGGCGTCGCGCCGGTCGCGGAACTGCTCAAAGCGGGGGTGCCGGTGGGGCTCGGGGTGGACGGGGCCGCGTCGAACGAGTCCGGTGGGCTGGCCGAGGAGATGCACCAGGCGTTGCTGTTCGCACGGCAACGCAGCGGGCCGACATCGTTGAGCCCCCGCCAAGCGTTGTGGATGGCTACGGCCGGCGGGGCGCGATGCCTTGGCCGGTCTGCTGATCTGGGGTCGCTGGAGGTGGGCAAGCTGGCCGATCTGGCGATGTGGCGGCTGGACGGCTTGGCGCACGCCGGGATCGACGATCCGGTGGCCGCGTTGGTGTTGGGCACGGCGGCACCGCTGGAACTGCTGCTCGTCGGCGGCCGGCCGGTGGTCGAGGACGACCGGTTGACCACAGCGGACGACCGACAACTCGCCACGGACCTGGCCGCCGCACACCGAAAGCTGGTGGACGGATGACCGCGGGTAGATCCACAAAGGACGAACTGGCCACGGCGGGCGGCGTCGGCGCCAGCCCCCAACGGCCCGACGGTGTGCTGAAGGCGCGGGGCGAGTTCGCATTCTCGTCCGACCTGTGGCACGAGGACATGATCTGGGGCGCCACGCTGCGCAGCCCGCACCCGTACGCCCGCATCCTGCGTGTCGACCTGACCGAGGCGCTCAAGCTGCCCGGGGTGTACGCGGTGCTCACGCACCGGGACGTGCCGGGCACCAACCTGTACGGCCTGGAACACGCCGACCAGCCGGTGCTCGCCGTGGATGTCGTTCGCTACCAAGGGGAACCGGTCGCTTTGGTGGGTGCCGATCACCCGGAGACCACGCGGCGGGCGCTGGCGCGGATCGTGGTCGACTACGAGGTGCTGACCCCGGTGACCGACGCGCGGGCGGCGGTGCACGGCAACGGGCCAGCGCTGCATCCGGGCGGGAACGTGGTGCGGCACGTGCCGGTCCGCCACGGGGACGTGGCCGCGGCGCGTGCGTCGGCCGAGGTCGTGGTGACCGGCGAGTACGAGGTCGGCATGCAGGACCAGGCGTTTCTCGGTCCGGAGTCGGGGCTCGCCGTGCCGGCCGACGACGGTGGGATCGACCTGTTCGTGGCGACCCAGTGGCTGCACGTGGACCAGCGGCAGATCGCGGTGGCCTTGGGGCTGCCGATCGAGAAGGTGCGGTTGACGCTGGCCGGGGTCGGTGGCGCGTTCGGCGGGCGCGAGGACCTGTCCATGCAGGTGCACGCCTGCCTGCTGGCCCGCCACACCGGCAAGCCGGTCAAGATGGTCTACAACCGCCAGGAGTCGTTCTTCGGGCACGTGCACCGGCATCCGGCCACGCTGCACTACGAGCACGGCGCGACCCGCGACGGCAAGCTCGTCTACGTCGTGGCCAGGACCTACCTGGACGGCGGCGCGTACGCGTCGAGCACTTCAGCGGTGGTGGCGAACGCGGCCACGCTCGGCGTCGGGCCCTACGACGTGCCCAATGCGTCGATCGACTGCTGGGGCGTCTACACGAACAACCCGCCGTGCGGCGCGATGCGTGGGTTCGGCGCGGTGCAGGCCGGTTTCGCGTACGAGTCCCAGATGGACAAACTGGCGGCGGCGGTCGGCGTCGACCCGGTCGAGATCCGGCTACGCAACGCCATGTCCGAGGGCAGCGTGATGCCGACCGGCCAGGTGATCGACTCGGCCGCGCCGGTGGCTCGGCTGTTGGAGTTGGTGCGGGACAAGCCGATACCGCCCATTGAGGACACAGTGGACATTCGCCGGCTGCCTGGTGGTGTTTCGAACACCACGCACGGCGAGGGTGTCGTGCGCGGCGTGGGCTACGCGGTGGGCATCAAGAACATCTGCTTCTCGGAAGGGTTCGACGACTACTCGACCGCCCGGCTGCGGCTGGCGGTGGTCGGCGGCGAGGCGGCGGTCATGGTGCACACTGCGGCGGCCGAGGTCGGGCAGGGGCTGGTCACCATCCAGCAGCAGATCGTGCGCACAGAACTGGGTGTGCACCAGGTCGGCATCCACCCGACGGACACCACGGTCGGCAACGGCGGCTCGTCGTCGGCGTCCCGCCAGACCTACGTGACCGGTGGCGCGGTCAAGGCGGCCTGCGAAGCCTTGCGGGCCAAGGTGTTGACGATGGCCGCGGACAAGTACGGGGTCGCACGAGGAGATCTGACGCTGGTCGGCGGCAAGGTGGTCGCCGAGCAAGATGGTGTGCTGGCCGACTTGGTCGACGTGCTGGGTGACGAGGTGGTCGAGCAGACGGTGGAGTGGCGGCACCGCCCGACCGAGCCGATCGATCCGGTGACCGGCCAGGGCCGCGCCCATGTCCAGTACGGGTTCGCGGCGCATCGCGCGGTGGTGGACGTGGACGTGGAGTTGGGCCTGGTGCGGGTGGTCGAGCTGAACTGCGCGCAGGACGTCGGGAAGGCGATGAACCCGCTGGCCGTGCTGGGCCAGATCCACGGCGGGTCGGCGCAGGGTCTCGGCCTCGCGGTGATGGAGGAGATCCAGATCGCGGACGGCAAGATCCGCAACCCGTCGTTCACCGACTACCTGATCCCGACGATCCTGGACATGCCGCCGATGAACGTCGACGTGCTGGAGCTGGCCGATCCGCACGCGCCCTACGGCCTGCGCGGCATCGGCGAGCCGCCGACCATCTCGTCCACGCCGGCCATCGTGGCGGCGATCCGCGCGGCCACCGGCCTGGCGCTGACCAGGGCACCGGTCCGGCCGGAACACATCACGGGCGTGTGAGATGGCGCTGATGTTCCTCAACGGCGGCGGCATGCGCGGTGGTCCGCTGCACCACCAGCTACAGGGCGCGCCACTGGTCCGGATCGCTTACAGCGCGCCAAAGTACCGGTACTACTCGGTCGGCGACCGCTTCCCGGCCATGTATGAGGTCACCGCCGACGGCCACGCCGTGTTGGGCGAGGTATACGACCTGTCGCTGACCATCCTGCGTGACCACCTGCTGCCAGCCGAGCCACCGGAACTGGAACTGGGCGTCATCGAACTGGACGACGGCACGGCCTCCCTGGCCACCGTCCTGCGTGCCGAGTTCACCGGTGCCGCCGATCTCAGGGACATCTCCGAGATCGGCGACTGGCGGGCCTACCTCGCCGGGCGGTGACGGTCCGGGTCCACAATGGTGCGTCGTTCGGTCACGACGGCCGTGATCAGGTCGGTCGGGGTGACGTCGAAGGCCGGATTGAACGCTTGCGTGCCAACGGGAGCGGTGCGGCGGCCGGCGAACGTGGTGACCTCGTCGGTGGCGCGTTCCTCGATGTGGATGCCGGTGCCGTCCGGCAGGTCCGGGTCGACCGTGGATTCCGGTGCCACCACGACAAAAGGAATGCCGGCGCGGGCGGCGGCCAGGGCCAGCGAGTACGTGCCGATCTTGTTCGCGGTGTCGCCGTTGACCGCGATCCGGTCGGCGCCGACGACGACACAGTCGACCAGGCCACGGGCGATCAGGGCCGGGGCCGCCGAGTCGACCGCGATCCGGTACGGGATACCGGCTTCGGCCAGTTCCCACGCGGTCAGCCGGGCTCCTTGCAGCAGCGGGCGGGTTTCGGTGGCGACGACCAACTCGATGGCGCCTCGGGCGGACAGGTCGCGGATCGCGCCCAGTGCCGTGCCCCAGGAACCGGTGGCCAGGCGACCGGTGTTGCAGTGGGTCAGCACGCGCAACGGCCGGTCCGGGCCGAGGCGGACCAGGAGGTCGGCCGCGCGGGCTGCCGCCGCGCGGTTGACCCGCTCGTCCTCGGCCAGGAGGGCGATGGCTTCGGCCAGTACGGCATCCGGGCCATCCGCCAGCTTTCCTAGTGCCCTGGCCACACCCCAGGCCAGGTTGACGGCCGTCGGGCGGGTGTTGGCGATGCGGTCCGCATCGATTCGGACCCGTTCGGGATCGGTTGGGTTGTGGTGCGCGGACAATGCCACGCCGAAGGCGCCCACGATGCCCAGGGCGGGTGCGCCGCGCACGGCCAGCGTCGTGATGGCGTCGACCAACTCGTCCACGGTGCTCAGCCGCATGAAGTGCTGCTCGGCGGGCAGCAGCCGCTGGTCGAGGGTGATCACCGTACCGTCCACCCACTCGAACGTCCGCGTCGAAACCGCACCCATGAGGCCAGCGTAGGCTCACCGACCCGGACCGATGCAGTATGCGAGTGCTGGGAGTTTCATCCGAATCCGTCGGACGGTCGGGCCGCGCGCCATACCGCGGTGAGTTGGTCCTTGCCTTGCTCGGTCAACTGTCCGTAGGCGCGGAAACGCGCGATGCCGCCGTCCGGGTGGACGTCCAGGCGTAGGTGGGTGACCGGGGTGTCGGCCGTGACCCGGAAGCGGTGCGGGGTGTCCGGCAGCAGATCGGTCGCCGGTAGCACCGGGTGCCATGATGATTCGTCGTTGGTGCCGGTCACCGACACGCTGGCGGGGGCGTTGCCTTTGTAGTGGGTGGTGTCTATTTCCAGGACTCGGGGAATTGCCTGGGCGGTCAGGCGGATCACGACCCAGTCGTGGTCGTCGTCGCGGCGGCGGGCGGTTTCCCATCCGTCGCTCATGTAGCGGGATTCGCCTGGCTGGAGCATGTTGTTGGGTGGGGAGTAGAACCAGTTGCTGCATCGGACCACCGTGCCGCCGTTGGCCAGTGCGGCCAGGTCGAACGGGACGTCGGTCAGCCATTGCGGGTCGGGTACCGGGGTGCCGTGCACGCGGAGTCGTGCCACGCCGCCGTCGGGGAAGATGCGTAGGCGGACGTGGGTGTAGCGGCGGTTGCTTGCCACGGTGAACACGTTCGTCGTGTCGCCACCTAGTGGCGATCTGGGCAC
>WNGR01011562.1_pt1 | contig 16375 bp, 12 predicted proteins | sample 5407581 | NCBI WGS metagenome assembly WNGR01 (sample SAMN13153383, study PRJNA577476) | soil metagenome | isolation source: 80 cm soil or saprolite under Garry oak tree replicate 2 | place: USA:California | collected 2016-06-15 | reverse complement strand
AGAATGCCACAGACAAGACCGACGACGCGTGTCCAGTAAATGGGACTGCCGCCGTTTCCCCGATCGTGGCGTTCCACACACGAATTGTTTCATCGGAAGAGCCTGAGACGATGCGTTGGCCATCTGGCGAGAATGCCACAAACCAGACCGAAGCCATGTGTCCAGTAAACGGGCCTGCCGCTGTCTCTCCCGTGGTGGCGTTCCACACACGAATTGTTCGGTCGGAAGAGCCCGAGACGATGCGCTGGCCATTTGGGGAGAATGCCACAGACAAGACCGAAGACGTGTGTCGAGTAAATGGGCCTGCCGCCGTCTCTCCCGTCGTGGCTTTCCACACACGAATGGTTCCATCGTCCGAGCCTGAGACGATGCGCTGGCCATCTTGCGAGAATGCCACAGACCAGACCGAAGACGTGTGTCCAGTAAATGGGCCTGCCGTCGTCTCTCCCGTCGTGGCTTTCCACACACGAATTGTTTCATCGTCCGAGCCTGAGACGATGAGCTGGCCATTGGGCGAGAATGCCACAGACCTGACCGAATCCATGTGCCCAGTAAATGGGCCTGCCGTTTCTCCCGTGGTGGCGTTCCACACATGAATTGATCCATCGGAAGAGCCTGAGACGATGCGCTGGCCATCTTGCGATGAGAATGCCACAGACAAGACCGAAGGCGTATGTCGAGCAAATGGGACTGCCGCCGTCTCTCCTGTGGTGGCGTTCCACACACGAATTGTTCCATCGTCCGAGCCTGAGACGATGCGCTGGCCATTCGGCGAGAATGCCACTGACCTGACCGAATGCGTGTGGCCAGTAAATGGGACTGCCGCCGTCTCTCCCGTGGTGGCGTTCCACACACGAATTGTTCCATCTTCCGAACCTGAGACGATGCTCTGGCCATCTTGTGAGAGTGCAATGGAAAGGATCCTGCCCCCGACATTCGGAATCACCATCTCGGATGATGGCCAATGAGACAATTGCCCACGTTCCACGTGTAGGATTCGAGGAAATAATCCGGAATAGTGTTTATAGACTGAAGAAGGAGTCGGCGCAAATGGTAGAGCAGAAAGATAGACATGTGGAGCGCTCTTTGCCATGGCCATCCCGAAATACCGCACAAACACGGAGGCATCATTGACTAACGACCCGAATTCCTCCAGTTCTGTCTGAGAAACCTGCTGCGATCGTAGCTATTAGTTGATCGCCTTCCTCATCGAATCAACAACCATACTCACATCTTGACTAGACGCTAACCACATGTTCAGAGCCAAGAACGCTGGTGAAGCAAGACCCACATCGCTTGTCAAGCTAAGGGCCTCCAGCCAAAAGAGGAACTTCTTCTCAAAGAAAGTTCGAAGTTGGACAAACAGATCGATTTCGAAGCCAATATGTTCTAAGTGATCGTCCCAGAAACGACAGGCATACAACAGAGCAGGTGGGATGTGTTTGCCAATGCGAAATTTAAGGTCTTTGATGTCTTTATTGGGAAGATATGATGACTCGAGACTGCAGATGTTAAACGTGAGGCGTTCGAGCAGTAGACCAAGACAGGAATGGGCCAATTGACGGTGAGCATGACGAAGGTCGACACAAAACTCGCCGCTCTTATCTTTATTTGTGAGGAAATCGCGGAATGACGTATGGAGAGGAACGATAGGAAGACTTTCTTTGGATGGGCCGACATTACTCAACAAAGAGCTGAGGCGACGGAGCAATAAAACGGGATCACCGTCGCCACCGTCATCATGGGGGGCATGTAGTCTCAGAGCAGTCAGGGAATGGATAGTGAGGGGCTCAATTGAGGTAATGAGCTGTCCCACGACAGAGCGAAAGAGTAGCCGTGTTTCTGGGTTTGTGAAGTATACTTGAAGGATTTCTTTGTATAAGTCGTCCAAGGGATCTTGTCCACGGCGAACTGTAGTGAGTTTCAATAGATGATCTATGCACTTTGTCTTGCTCCAGCCAAAGGACTCGGGAGGATCTAGGATGAATTGACTGGCAACCGCGGCCCACTGAAACAATCCCTCTGCCTTATCGGCGAGCAAATGACCATACGTTTCGAACTCGCCTGAAGGGAGGTCCTTCTGAAGAAACGTGAGAATATCGTGACGAGTCGTAGCAGCCAGCTTAGGATCGTTCATGTATTTGATGCTGACTGATGGCGCTCCCTCGAGCGCAGACCTGATGACCTCCTCTGATCTCGAGGTGATGAGCACACGGAAGTTCGGTGGGAGTTCGATAAGGTTTTTGGCGAGAAATGTGTGTAATCCGATTCTACCAGTTGCATCTCCGCTCTCGTCCAGGGCGTCGATTACGACAACGATAGGACCGACGATGTGCAGGCCCTTAAGCGGCTCCACGATAAGGGATTGAAACAGGGTAGCATAGTCACGGGTTCCAACTCGACGAGAGGAGTCGCCCTTTACGGCCATTCCTAGCGCGGTTTTAAACGAAGGATAGCGGTCGGAGAGATCGCGAGCAAGAGTCGTGAAGAGGTGATAGGGTTTGGGTTGCTCCTTCCGCACAAACATAATGGATGACGTAAGACGGCGCATTTTGTCGAAGCGATGTGCGATCTCATGCGCAATCGATGACTTTCCCGTGCCTGCTTGCCCGAAAAGAACGAGACAACGCTCCGAAGCGGGATTGTCCACCCAACTGACTATGAAGTCCAGGAAGGCCGTGCGTGTCCCCGGAAGACAGCCCTTGTCGGGTGTGAATCGCAAGCCTGTCCCATATGGGATTTCATCGATTTTTCTGTCTAGTTCTATGACGATTTTCAGATAGATAACCCATAAAACCGAGAAGCCGTCTTTCAGACGTACCGGCCTCTGAAACCCAGTTTGACACCCACTCAAGGCGAGCAGATATCCAGTTGGCCTTGGCTGAAACTATTCCCACGCCGTCCAGAATTTGGATCGCAGTCATCTCTGTGACGATGATGGCATGATCCAAGAAATCCTTTCGATGTTTGGAAAGGGCGTCGGAAAGGTCCTTAATTTCTTTGGCGGTTCTATCGCCTAGTATGTTCTTCAACGCCCGCTTCCCTAAAAATCATATGTTTATATCGGCCAACAGAGAAGATGAAGACAACATACAGAATCGTGGATCCTGCGCATACGATTGGATAAAGTCGCAGCAATTACAGACATCATGCAGCATGAGAGTAAGGATTTTGGCCTGCTTTGAATCGCGCTTGATGGATCTCAAAGTGTCTTCGTAGGGCGCTAAATCAAACGCGTCGTGCATGGCTTCAAGTAGGGCTATGACATTGTCGTCACGTTGATATTGTTCTAGGAGTGTCTGGCACCCGAATAAACATAGCATAAGTGTTTCGCTTCTGACAATAACGCAAACAGGTGCACCTTAGGGATGGCTGAAACCAAGTTATATGCCATCTTTGCAAACGGGTGGAGCTGAGTGCGAAAGTCGGCTCAGTCGAGGAGAGACAGAATGGATATTGCACGCACTTCCGCAACCTGGTTTACGGAGTCCATCACCAACTTGATCCCACTAACAGCCCCCTTCCATGTATTCGCTAGGTCAATCGACTTCATAGCTTCATCGGCGCGACGGATAGCAATCACAACCTTCTCACTATCTGGTATAGGAGTGCCAGTCTCGACAGGAAGGGGACCCGACGAGGGTAAATGGGGTTCGAGGACAGTGGATTGAATGGGTCCCCTAGAGTCTGGTGACGTCGAGGGATTTGTGACTTCTTCAGCGGGAGAGTCGTCTCCTTCGATCGGTATATCGATCGGTATGTTGTCGGGCAAGATAGGAGAGGCGATATTCGCTGACACAGTGATCGTCAAGTAGAGTGTCGGTTGCATCGACTGTCCAGCTTTCCCATCGCCATTACTAAGAACAAAAGGGGCATCTACATGCAGGATGTTCAATAGTCGAACGAACGGGAATTCTAATAAACTTGAAGGACGAACTATTTTGTGATTCGACGGGTATCTTGCCAGTGTGCGTCCCGATAACGACATCACCGAGTGCGAGCCGCTTCTCATAAAGACACAGTGTAAGATGTGAAGACCGTTGTGTAAAACTGAACAACGCAATTAGCCATTAATTAAGCCTGCAAAAGGAAAGTCCTACAAGGCATCAAGTTTCTGGTCCCACCGCACCGTTTGTCCATCAATCCCAAGCTGAACGCTTTTCGTCTTCCTCGTCGTCGCACTATCGGCTAGAGTGACAAAGAACTGCCTCTTCTGGACAAAATGTCTCTTAATATGGGGAATATTGTGCGCTCCGAGGACTAACAAGAGGATAAACAGTTATCAAGACATCAACGAGTTGGGATTTAAGTGCATACTGGTCACATCAACAAGTAGCTGGGATCCGCTTCCCTGCGGCTCGGCAGTTTGAGTGCCGCCTATAGACGGTCCTTGACCAGACGTCGTTACACGAGAGAAGATATTTAAGCGCCTTCTTCCTGAGTTCCGAGATACTGTGGAACCCACTGGGCTGGAGTCGTGGGTCACCATCAAGAAGGTCACGGGTTAATGGCCATCTACGCACGAATTCAAGAACATTTGCTGGTGCTCATCTTGTGCAGCGGCCATACTGGATAGTAGAAGAATGTGTTGGGGGTTACAGTGTGCGTATGGATCGAGCGTCTGGGTAACAACATGCTGTCCTTATCACCCTACGCCGTGGTATTCTGAATGATCTCACAACTGTCACGCGTCACGGGCGAGGACCTTCTACTTCTATACCATGACCGTTAGTAATGAACGTTATTAATGAACGCTTACACGTTCATGACTTTGCGCTTCTATGTATATACTGTATCACTTGTGACACATAATCCTATCTTTCGGTCCATCGGCGCTGCGTCAGCCATCAACAATCTGTCTCTGAATCGTAGCTCTGAATCGTAGCGCTCCAATTGAACTCGAGCTTAGGCCTTGAGCTTGAGACACTGACTCAGAGTACTGAGACCTTTTGTCCGGACCAGCCTGACCAAATATAGCGTAAGAGGGCCAACCTAATCCTACTGTCAGCGTGTCCCGTACGCCCCTGTAATAGTAAACAGTCCGCGAGCAATAACAGAGAACCATTGTCCAATGAACGTTAATGAACGCTCAAACGCTCATGGCAGGAACTGCTGCTGAGACGGGTTCCGCCTCGAACTCGAGAAGATATGGGTCCATTAGACAACCACGTTATCGAACCCGTCACCATGGGCTGTGTTTTGCGCCCATGGACAATGGAACTCTGATACCTTTTCTATTTTCTCATGGGGTACATGGCGGTCGGCCCAGTCAAATGGCTCTGATGGCTGGCTGCCATATTTGGCCTACATGTGGAAGTCACGTTTTGGGGCAATAGGCAATTAAATTGATAACATAGTACAAGACGAGGCGATGCACCAGTAGGCAATGGAGCGGTACGGGAAGGCGAAGGCGACGAGGGAGCATAGATGGATCATTTCGAATGTTTGCCATTTTTCTTCTACTTTACATGAGCCAGATTTTTCTGGCCCCCGTAATTCAACAGACTAACAAGGTACGCGAATATCGAGTCGCTGCGGGTGGGCTCGTCCAAGGTCTCCATGTCATTATACAAAGAAGTCCAGGATCCTCGACAATAGCACGAGTCATATATATAAAAGAAAAAATCCTGGTCCCTTCAGAATGCCAGAAGATCAGACCGACGAGACAAGATGTGTCAAGAGGAGATTTCAAGAATTTCCTCTTGAATCACCACACATAGAAATAGCCCGCTCGGAGCGAAGAAGGCGCTGCGCGCGCAGTCTGTCAGCATAGTGTTGTACGGGCTTAGCCAAGAGTCAGGAACGTAGGTCCGCGGGAAACAATCACAGAGGGTTTTTCGTATGGCGAGCAGGAAAGCATGTGCTAGGCCGTCGAGGCCATTGGCTCTGGAAACAGATGATTAGATCCGGGAGGGTCTGAGTTCTAGGACTTAGTGGGATACCGCCCGCTGCGGACAGAAACAGGCGGCGCCGCTGGCGATGGTGCACCGGGGACAGGGCACATATGGATTTTCCCGAGAGAGCCGCGCCAATACCAGTGGAGGACGATTTGGATGCCGATGGTGGTGTTGGGCGAGTAACCTGTCATCTTAGCTGCTCGCGTGGGCATCATCGAGAGGTATGTAATAATCGATTTAAACGGCCACGCACCTCATTGACGGCTTTGTCTCTCCCCTCGCCGGCAGCGTCGACCGTTGGCTTAAGCCTCTCGCCAATTGTCATCTCGCGGTACTGCGCAGCGCACAGCGCACGACACGGATAGCCCCTGTGCATATGTGAGAAAAGAAAAAAAAAACAATATATCTATGTATCTATTCGCGCACCTGGCGGATTTTCCCTCTAGCACGATCCAACTCGTCGTCTCAGGCATCGCATATGTCTCGTCACCGAGCGAGTGTGGGCGCCAACGGCGCATGCGAACGTGTCTCCGGTAGCAGCTGCGTGGCGGCGCAAGGAATGCGGCGAACTGTTCGGCTCGGGGTAGTGCGAACGAGGGGTACTCCTCGTAGAGCCTAGGGGAAGCGAGTGGCGATGTGCGGCGCGCAGAGGGGTGCAGACTGCTTGCTGTGTTTGTAGGCGTGGCGGTTGTCGTCTGCTGAGGCGGTTGCCGGTCCCGGGATAAGCTGAATCCCTTCCGTGGATGCCAGCGAGATGATGATTTGGGTGTTGCCCGAGTTGCTCTCCAGGGGCAGGGGACTCTGAGTTGTCGGTCATTTTTGTGCTATGAATTCAAGAGCCATATAAATCGAGGCCATTGCCTGTGATGGGAAAGTGAAACACCTTCTCCGAGCGCGCTTCGACATTTCTTTGAGATCTGATCTCAGAATTGGGAGCCGTACCATCAGTAAAACTGCACCTCAGATTCCAGGTTTTCTGTTTTTGCACGATTCCGAGTTTCTGGATCAGAGACCTAGAATCTTTGTGTATCTAATGAGCTTAGCACCTACATGAGAAAGGTTGACAAGATCGAACCCCCGGGCCAGTGCTAGGAAGCAATTCTCAACTACATGGATGACGATCGCTTGGTTGAAGAGTTGCTCGAGCCACCACAGAGATTCCTCAGTGCATCTTTCTTTTCCCTTGCATTTTCGGTGTTCGTACCAGCCCGAGTGGCCATCACAAGGCTTGGTGTCTTGCGCGCATGAGCAGGTATTGAAACTGTTGACCACAGACTGATTTGTGCCAAGGACCTCGACGCCTGTCAGTACATTTTTGTGCGCCTGAGGGCATATTACCCTATGTAGCACTACACTTCTAATATATTGCGCGTCCATTCCATAATTCCGCTTTCCGATGTCGTTTCTCAGTCATGCTGACCGCCGTGCGTGAGAATTGGGCAGGCATATGTCAACTATTCGCCCCGAGCTCATCATGGCCTTCTCGTCTCATCGCGGACACACATACCCGAGTGAGCCTCTTCCACTTTCTTCCCCACGTCCCCACATGCAAAGATCCTGCCTCGTCTGTTTGTAGCAACGTTTAATAGGAGCCGTGCCTGGAAATTGTTGTCGCGGACTCGCGATATTACATGCTGTGCATGAAGTTTGCGGGCGAGAACGGGCATGGGTAGAAGGAGCATCTGGCTGCTGTCCGCAAGGCCATGCTGGCAGTATTGAAACATGTGATGTCCGTTTTGGACCCATTCAGAGCCATTCTATGGGTGTCGTAGCATGGATGTTATACTGTTGGTTGCCTAGCGTTTTGGCACCGCAGAGTACTGGCACTGTCCTCTCGTTTCTGATCAAGTGGGCATCACCAATTCGTCCCTGATACATGATCCCTGGTCCCCGGTCCCTGGTGAGACTGTCTTGGTAGCAGATCGACGATTCGGGCTAGGGCTTGTGCTCTATACTCTTATTCGAGGTTTAAGCACATGTAGGCGGCGCCGCACTGCATGAGTGCTACGTCTGGTATCAAGCCTGTCTGGCCACCTCGAGGCCTCACGTACTTCAAGGTCATCTACTCCAGCTCTCTAGTCTAGGCCGATTGTCTTTCGACTCCCTGCTGATGCAATATGGGTATATGTTCATATAACGAGTCCCAACCACCACGACCAAGAACAAGCATACTGTCTCGATGAGTCCTTATCTAGCAAGTTACATTACACTTCAGACCACCTAGAAGAACGTGGATTACTGTAGAGGTTCTATCAAGGTGTTAATACAAGTAGTCCAACTGTGTCCATGCGCCAAACTGGAAAAATCAATGCGGGTTTCATACTCGCCAGCCACCCAGATATTACTTGGGCGGTGAAGATGTGCCCTATGAATCGGCGGAATCCACACTAGGAGTTCACCTTTACTACCACATAACCATCCCTCGTTGTTAATGACGGAGTCGTCGGTGAAGTCGACGTGTCCTGTAGTTTCCGTCTTTCCTGTCGTGGCATTCCACAGACGAATTGCTCCATCATGCGAGCCTGAGACGATGCGCTTGCCATCTGGCGAGAATGCCACAGATCTGACCGAATCCATGTGTCCAGTGAATGGGCCTGCCTCCGTCTCTCCCGTCGTGGCATCCCACACACGAATTGTTCCATCGGAAGAGCCTGAGACGATGCGCCGGCCATCCGGCGAGAATGCCACAGATGTCACCGAATGCCCGTGTCCAGTAAATGGGACTGCCGCCGTCTCTCCCGTCGTGACGTTCCACACACGAATTGTACAGTCGTCCGAGCCTGAGACGATGCGCTGGCCATCTGGTGAGAATGCCACAGATCTGACCGAATCCGTATGTCCTTTAAATGGGCCTGCCGTCGTCTCTCCCGTTGTGGCGTCCCGCACACGAATTGTTCGGTCATCCAAGCCTGAGACGATGCGCCGGCCATCTTGCGAGAATGCCACAGACGTCACCGAATGCCTGTGCCCAGTAAATGGGACTGCCGCCGTCTCTCCCGTCATGGCGCTCCACACACGAATTGTTCGATCAGAAGAGCCTGAGACGATGCGTTGGCCATCTGGCGAGAATGCCACAAACCAGACCGAATCGGTGTGTCCGGTAAATGGGCCTGCCGCCGTCTCTCCCGTCGTGGCGTTCCACACACGAATTGTTCGATCGGAAGAGCCTGAGACGATGCGCTGGCCATCGGGTGAGAATGCCACAGATCTGACCGAATGTGTGTGGTCAGTAAATGGGCCTGCCGCCCTCTCTCCCGTCGTGACGTCCCAAACACAAATTGTTCGATCATCCGAGCCTGAGACGATGCGCTTGCCATCTGGCGAGAATGCCACAGACAAGACCGAAGACGTGTGTCCAGTGAATGGGACTGCCGCCGTCTCTCCCATCGTGGCGTTCCACACACGAATTGTTTCATCGGAAGAGCCTGAGACGATGCGCTGGCCATCTGGCGAGAATGCCACAGACAAGACCGAATGCGCGTGCCCAGTAAATGGGCCTGCCGCTGTCTCTCCCGTCGTGGCGTCCCACACACGAATTGTTCGATCGGAAGAGCCTGAGACGATGCGCTGGCCATCGGGCGAGAATGCCACAGACCAGACCGAAGACGTGTGTCGAGTAAATGGGCCTGCCGCCATCTCTCCCGTCGTGGCATTCCACACACGAATTGTTCCGTCGTCCGAGCCTGAGACGATGCGCTGGCCATCTGGCGAGAATGCCACAGACCAGATCGAAGACGTGTGTCCAGTAAATGGGCCTGCCGCCGTCTCTCCCGTAGTGGCATTCCACACACGAATTGTTTCATCGGAAGAGCCTGAGACGATGTGCTGGCCATCTGGCGAGAAAGCCACGGACCAGACCGAATCAGTATGTCCAGTAAATGGGCCTGCCTCCGTCTCTCCTGTCGTGGCGTTCCACAAACGAATTGTTTCATCGGAAGAGCCCGAGACGATGCGCTGGCCATCCGGCGAGAATGTCACAGACCTGACCGAAGACGTGTGTCCAGTAAATGGACCTGCCTCCGTTTCTCCCGTCGTGGCGTTCCACACACGAATTGTTCGATCGTCCGAGCCTGAGACGATGCGTTGGCCATCTGGCGAGAATGCCACAAACCAGACCGAATCCGTGTGTCCGGTAAATGGGCCTGCCACAGTCTCTCCCGTCGTGGCGTTCCACACACGAATTCTTCCGTCGGAAGAGCCTGAGACAATGCGCTGGCCATCTGGTGAGAGTGAAATGGAAAGGACCCTGCCCCCGACACCTGAAACCACCATCTCCGATGATGGCCAATGGGACAATTGCCCACGTTCCACGTGTAGGATTCGAGGAAATGAGTTGGAATAATGTGCAGAGACCAGAGAACGAGTCGGTGCAAATGGTAGAGCAGAAAGATAGACATGTGGAGCACTCTTTGCCATGGCCATCCCGAAATACCGCACAAATACGGAGGCATCATTGACTAACGACCCGAATTTCTCCAGCTCCGTCTGAGGAACCTGCTGCGATCGTAGCTATTAGTTGTTCGCCTTCCTCATCGAATCAACAATTATACTCACACCTTGACCAGACGCTAACCACACGTTCAGAGCTGAGCACGCTGGCGAAGCAATGCCCACGTCGTTCGTCAAGCTAAGGGCCTCCAACCAAAAGAGAAGTTTCTTCTCAAAGAAAGCTCGAAGTTTTCCAAACAGATCCGTTTCGAAACCAGTATGTTCCAAATGATCGCCCCAGAAACGACAGGCATACAACAGAGCAGGTGGGATGTATTCATCAACGCGGGAGTGAAGGTCTGTGACGTCCTTGTTAGCAAGATAAGATGTTTCGAGATTGCATATGTTAAATTTGAGGTTTTTGAACAGTAGACCGAGACAGGAACGGGCTAATTGACGGTGAGCGTCACGAAGGTCGACACAAAATTCACTGCTCCTCTCTTTATTTGTGAGGAAGTCGCGGAATGATGTATGGAGAGGAATGATGGGAAGGTTTTCATCGGATGAATTGACATTATTCAACAACGAGCTGAGGCGACGAAGTAATATAACGACGGCATCACGGTCGTCGTCGTCGTCGTCGTGAAAGGCGTGTTGTCGCAGAGTGGTTAGGGAGCGGATAGTGAGGGGTTCAATAGAAGTAATGAGCTGTCCCAAAACAGAGAGGAATAGAAGCCGTGATTCTTGGTCTGTGATGTATCCTTCAAGGACTTCTCTGTATAACGCATCCAACGGGTCTTGTCCACCGCGATTTGTACTAGGATTCAAAAGATGGTTAATGGCCTTTTTCTTGCTATAACCAAAGCGCCCGGGAGGAACTAGGACGAATTGACTGGCGACCGCTGCCCACTGAAACGATCCCTCTGCCCTTATTGCCAGTGCGTCGCCGTGATTTCTGAACTCGTCCGAAGGGAGCTTCTCCCGAAGAAAGGCGAGAATATCGCCATGCGTGTTAGCAGCGAGCTCAGAATCATTCATGTATTTGATTTTGATGCCGGCTAACCTGCCTCCAATGAACGCAGACTCGATGTCGGGCTCAGGTCGTGAGGTGATGAGCACACGGAAATTTGATGGCAGTCTAGAGAGGGCTCTAGCAAGAAATGTGTGTAAGCCGTTTCCACCAGTTACGTCCCCACTCTCGTCCAAGGCATCGATTACGACAAGAATGGGACCGACAATGTGCAGACCCCTAAGTGGTTGCAGGATAAGGGATTCAAAGAGGGTATCATAGTCACGGGTTCCAACTCGAAGAGAGGAGTCGTCCTTCACGGCCCTTCCAAGCGCGGTCTTAAATGAAGGATAGCGGTCGGAGAGATCGCGAGCAAGAGTCGTGAAGAGGTGATAGGGCCTGGATTGCTCCCTCCGCAAGAAGATAAAGGATGACGTAAGACGATGAACTTTATCGAAGCGACGTGCGATCTCGTGCGCGATGGATGACTTTCCCGCCCCTGCTTGCCCGAAAAGAACGAGACAACGCTCCGAAGCGAAATCATTCACCCAATTGACAATGAAGTCCAGGAAGGCCGTGCGTGTTCCCGGAAGACAGCCCTTGTCGGGTGTGAATCGTGAACCTGTCCCATATGGGATTTCTCCGATTTTTCTATCTAGTTCTATGACGATCATCAGATCGATTACCCAGAAACCCACAAGCCATCAGGTATACGTACCGGCGTCTGAAACTTGGTTTCCCACCCACTTATGCCGAGTAGACATCCCGTCCACCGTGGCTGAAAGTATTCCCACGCCGTCCAGAATTTGGAACGCAGTTACCTCCGTGGTGATGGTGGCCCAATCCAAGAAGGTCCTTCGATGTTCGACGATGGCGGCGGACAAGTCCTCAATATCTTTGGGGACTCCACCGCCAATATTCCTCAAGGTCCGCTTCCCTAAAAACCATACGTTTACACCAGCCAATGAAGTAGGTGAAGATTACGTACAAAATTGCGAGTCCTTTGCATATGATCGGATGAAGTCACAGCAATTACAGACATCCTGCAGCATAAGAGTAAGGATTTGAGCCTGCTTGGACTCGGGCTCGATGTATTTCACAGTGTCTTCGTGGTGCGGGAAATCAAACGCGTCGTACATGGCTTCAAGTAAGGTCAGGACATTGTCATCACGTTGATACTGTTCTAGGAGTGTCTGGCACCCGAATAAACATAGCATAAGTGTTTCCCTTCCGACAATAACGCAAACATGTGCACCTGGGGAATGGCCGAAACCAAGTTATATGCCATCTTTGCAAGCGGGTGGAGCTGAGTGCGAAAGTCGGCTCAGTCGAGGAGAGGCAAAATGGATATTGCACGCGCCTCCGAAATTGGGCTAACGGTGTCCATCACCCACTTGATATTACTAATAGCCCCTTTCCATATATTCGCTTGGTCAATCGGCTTCATAGTTCCCTCGGCGCGACGGAGAGCAATCCGAGCACTCTCAGCAACCAACATACCTTCCTGGCTATCTAGCGAGGGTAAAAGAGGTTCGGGGGCGGTGGATTGAATGGGTCCCCCAGAGTCTGGTGCCATAGAGGGCCGAGTAGCTGCTTCTGAGGACATGTTCGCTGACACAATGATCGTCAAGTAGAGTGTGACCGGGTGCGTCGACTGTCCAGCATCCCCATCGCCATTACTGAGAATAAATGGAACATCTACGCGCGATATGTTCAGTGAGTTGAACAAACGGGAAATCTGAACAAAGACGGACCGCTTTGGGACGCGACATCTATCTGTATCTCACGCGCTCCGATAACGACACTACGTGATAGCAGCTTCTCATAAAGACACAGTGTAAGATGCGAAGATCGTTGTGTAAAACTGAACTGGACTTTTAGCCGATAGATAAGATCGAAAAAGGAAAGTCCTACAAAGTACCAAACGTCTGGTTCCACTGAACCGTCTGTCCATCCATCTGAACGCTTTCCGTCTTCTTCGTTGTCATAAGATTGGTTACAGTGACAAAGAATCGCCTCTTCCGGCCAAACGGTCTCCTGATATGGGGAATGTTGTGCGCCCGAAGGACTAACAAAGAGAATAGACAGTTACCAAGACATCAACGAGTTAGGACCTAAGTACATACTGGTCACATCAACACGTAGCTGGGATCCGCTTCCTTGCGACTCGGCAGCTTGAGTGCTGCCCATAGTCGATTCCCGACCGAACATCGTTACACGAGAGAAGGGATTGAAGTGCCTTATTCCAGAGTTTCGAGATCCTGTGGAACCCGCTGGGCTGGAGTCGTGGGTCACTATCAAGAAAGTCACGGGTTAATGGCCATCTACGCACGAATTCAAGAACATTTGCTGGTTCTCATCTTGTGCAGCGGCCATACTGGATAGTAGAAGAATGTGGTGGGGGTTAAAGCGAGCGTATGGATCAAGCGTCTGGGTAACAACATGCTGTCCTTTATCAGCCTACGCCGCGGCTGTGGCAATCTGAATGATCCCGCGACTGTCACGGGCAAGGACCTTCTACTTCTATACCGTGACAACCTGAGCTAGTAATGAACGTTCACACGTTCACGACTTCTATCTACATATCATTTGCGACATAGAACCCTACGGTATCTCGGTCCATCAGCGCTGCGTCAGCCATCAACAAGCTGTCTTTGAATCGTGAAATTGAACCCGAAAATAGGCCCTCCGAAATCCGCAAAGATGCTTGCCAGTGAGACACTGACTCGAAGTACTGAGACCTTCTGTCCGGACCAGCTTGACCAGATGAAGCGTAAGAGGACCAGCCTAATCCTACCGTCAGACGCCCCTGTACGAGTTAACAAATCGGCAAGACCAGAGAATCCTTGTCCAATGCATCAGTAACTCTGCAACTCTGCATATCAGATTCCTTAGGTGGTACAACCTAAAAATTACGCAAAAACATGCAAAAACTATGAAATCCTGGACACTTGGCAACTTATGTCTGTTTTCTTGAATCTCGTCAACCTTTCTCATGTAGGTGCTAAGCTCGTTCCAGTACTACTAGTTAGTCACATAGTATTAGATACACAAAGATTCTAGGTTTCCGTGATTCCGAGTGTCCAGAAACGCAAAAACTGGACTTGAAGAAAACTCAGGAAAACCTGGAATCTGAGGCAAGATCTGAGGCGCAGTTTTACTGATGTGAGCGCTCAAGCGCTCACGGCAGGAACTGCTGCTGAGACGGGTTCCGACTCGAACTCGAGAAGAGATGAATATCGATGAATTCATTAGAAGACCACGTTATCGAATCTATTACCATTGGGCTATGTTTTGCGCCCACGGACAATTGAACTCTCATACCTCTTCTCTTTTCTCATCGGGAACATGGTGGTCCGATCGCTGGCTGCCATATTTGGCACACACTTTGAGGGCTTTGAAGTCGGACCACCACTGGGATGACCACCGGCGCAACTTCTGGTGGCAGCCAGATATTTACAATAAATCCATACGAGGATCACCCGAGTCTATCCCCACTCGAGGCCGAGGTGCTTTGGGAGTATGCCAAGTTGAATCAAAACATCAAGGACGTGTGTACCACACCCAGTCCGGTTCCTAACACGAGCTGAACGAACGATTACAGTTGGTCGCCCAAACACGCAATTTGAACAAGACGCACGAAGGGACGACGTTGGAACAGCTCAGAGTTTTGGAAAGGAAGATGGGCTTGGTTTTGACGTTGGTATGTACTTCCCACTCTCCTTTTTCATCGCTGGGATGTTCGTGTTTACCTATGCGCGATCATAGTTCAAGGCGTCTGTCTGGGGGGTTATGAGCGACCAATCGTTTTCGGCACACCCACAGGACGACAGTGTCGCCGACATACTTTAAGCAATCCCGGTCGCATATTATTTCATTCAGCGATTCTGTATTATTGACTACATTGTACCTTTGCTTTGTCTTCAACCCACCCGCAGCCCGCTGAGCCTCGTACTAATCCCGCTGACCGCATTGACATCCCATACCACGAGCTTCCCATCCACACCACTCGTGCTCACACGGGTCACTGCACCTGGTGCACCTTCATACGGGCGGATGTCCGTGATCGTGTTCTGGTGCACCGTGAACAGTTCTGTGTCCGTCGCGAGCTGTGAGCCGCCACCAGGGCTACTACCCAGACCGCGCGAGTCTGCATTGCGAAACGTGTTGAACGCGGCGCTGTTCAGGCGGCCCACGGGCGATGATGACCCAGTTAATGCACCGCGTGCACCGCCGGCAGTTTTGGGGGCCGTGGTATCATCGAGCGAGCCGACTGCCTGCCAGCCGGACGGACCTCCGCTGAAGAGCACAGGCTGGCAATCGTGGCCAGCCGCGACGAGGGAGTCCTCGGAGGTCCACGTGAGCGTGACATAGGGAAGCGAGGTGAAACGGATCGTATAAACAGCGGGTCCGCTGGGATATACGACACTGATGGTACTGTCGTGGCCTGAGGGTCCAAGTTAGAAAAACACTCTGTGAGGAGGAAATCACAATCGCGAAAGTGCGACTTACTCGCAAAGGCCAAGACGTCGCCAGAAGGCGAGAACCCAACGGAGTGCACCCACCCACCAGAACTACTCGAATATTCGCCACATACGGTGTTGAATGGCAGTTTTTCTCCCCATACGGAGGGAGGAGGCCTGGCGAGATTATCTGAGATCGCGTGCACACACAACACACGATGGCACTCTGAGGAACTGACCTCTTGTCGACGTCTTTAATGTAGGCGGAAAAGACGCGAGCTTTCATGTCCGCGCTTCCTGCAGCGAGCAAGACATTGTTTGGGTGCCAGTCGACGGAAAGAACGGTAGAACGGATTGGCTTCTTGAGCTGCTTCGCGACCCACCAATTGTTATCTGGGTCAAAAGAGCAAATGGCGATCGCTCTTTGATCAAGGGATGTTGGTGAAAATCGATCAGTGACAAAGAGCAGGAAGTACCCACCTCGCACCACTAGCGACGGCGAATTTATCCTCGAACGGGCTCCAACGGACGAAGGTCGCAGCGCGGTTGATACGCAACAGGACGAGAGTTGGCTTCCA
>WNGR01003827.1_pt1 | contig 16375 bp, 10 predicted proteins | sample 5407581 | NCBI WGS metagenome assembly WNGR01 (sample SAMN13153383, study PRJNA577476) | soil metagenome | isolation source: 80 cm soil or saprolite under Garry oak tree replicate 2 | place: USA:California | collected 2016-06-15 | reverse complement strand
TACTATCCTCTCTCAAAGACCAAGCCCTACTGGAAAAACTAGAAAAAAGAGGGATCGTTTTCATGGGCGATCTTGAGAGACTGCAGAGAGAGCGGACAACTAGGGAGACAGATAACCCCCAAACTCTATGGAACTCATTCAAAAGTGACATCAGGAAAATCGCCAAAGCACACTGTAGAGAATCATGGTCAAAACTCACCAGCTGAATAAAGGCCATTGAAAAAGACCTAAAAAACATAACAAACAACCCAGACCTAGACAACAGAGACAACCTCCGCACAAATGAGGCCTTCCTAGCCAATGAACTGGCCCATCTTGAGCGAACACAAGCCCGAGACAGAAGGGACGAAACAAGAGCGATGATTGCCCATCATGGAGAGAAACTGGGTGGTATATGGTCAGTAATAAACAAAGAATGTAAACCAAGAGATCTACTATACCATCTAAAAACCCCTGATATGCATCAAACGATGTATGAAAGAGACTCAAAGAGAATGGCTAAGATGGTGAGAGACTACCATCAGGACCTACAAAGAAAGGACATAGGAATAGAGGAGAATGGACCAGATTTCGCACACAAACTGAACAATGCCCTCAAGGAAATCCTGGAAAACCAAAAACTCTCAGAGGAACAGAAAGAAAACCCAGAGTGGAACATAATGCAAACACAAATAAAAAGAGCCCTAAAACTTGCAAAAAATGGCACAGCGACAGGCCTTGATGGCTGCCCCTATGAACTCTGAAAAACCCTCTTAGCCAAATATGAAAAAACAAAGGAAGAACGAAAGAGGGGTTTCGACATCATCTCTGCCCTTGAGTTGGTATTCATAGACATCCAACAATTTGGGGTGGACGACTGAACAGAATTCGCACATGGCTGGATGTGCCCAATATACAAGAAAAAAGACCCAACAGACATAAGTAACTACAGACTGATAACCCTACTAAACACAGACTACAAAATATTAACAAAAACCCTGGCCCTACAACTAGTGGACCCTATCCACGACCTAGTCCACCTGGACCAAGCAGGTTTCATACCAAGAAGAACAATTTTCGACCACATAAGACTAACAATGACAATAATTAACTATGCCAAGGTAATGGAGGAAGACGGTGTGATTATAGCACTAGACCAGGAAAAAGTGTACAACAAGATAAGGCACAAGTACCTATGGGCCACCCTAGAAGCGTGCAAACTACCCCACCACTTCATCAAAACGGTAAAAGCCCTCTACAGAAATGCCTTTACCAAGGTGGCAATAAATGGCTTCCTAAGTGAACCCTTCAAAGTGTCTAGAGGTGTACGCCAAGGGGACCCACTGTCCTGCCTCCTTTTCGACCTAGCAATAGAACCCTTAGCCTGCAAACTAAGAAATGAAGAGGAGTTAAAAGGACTCACCATCCCGGGACTAAATAACAAACTGATAGTAAACCTCTTCGTGGATGATACCATACTGTACCTAAGCAAACAGGACAGATTTGACATGGTGGAAAGAGTGCTCAACGACTGGTGCGCAGTGTCAGGTGCAAAATTCAACATAGAAAAAACGGAAATCATACCAATTGGTACGACAGAACACAGGATCACCGTAGGGACCTCGAGGAAAATAAACCAAGATGACAGTAGACAACTTGACAACCAGATACGAACCGCTAAAGATGGGGATGCAGTAAGGTCCCTAGGTGCCTGGATCGGAAACAAGGTGAAAGACCTCACCCCATGGGAAATAACCATGGATAAAATAAAAAGAAGCTAAATCTGTGGAATAAAACCCACCCAACCATCTTCGGGAAGAGACTAATAGCACAAGCCATGGTTGGAGGCCACACACAGTTCCTAACGAAAGCACAGGGGATGCCAATGCACATTGAGGAGGCACTAACAAGAATGATCAGAGACTTCATATGGGACGACGGAATAAACCCGAGAATAGCACTAGAAAATCTATACTGCCCTATGGACAAAGGTGGCCTAAACCTCCTCAACATAAAAGCCCGAAATGAAGCAATAGAACTAACCTGGCTAAGATTGTATCTTGACCTCACACCCAAGAGACCAACATGGGCAATCATCACAGACATCCTAATTAGTGCAGCAGCCCCACTGGGCACATCGGCGATTGCAAGAATGAACATGTTCATCCAGAAATGGAAACCTTTCACAAGGGGCCCACAGGCGATGATCCTGGGGGACGAGACCTTAAGAATGCTGAAAATTGCAAAAAAGTACAACACGAACCTTGGGGCAATAAGGCTCTCCACAAGTGTAAAAGCAAAACTCCCCTCATGGTACCACCCAGGAACCCCTCCAAGACCCCTCACAAACGTAGCAACAAAGTGCCTCCTAAAAAAGCACAAAGTATCCACGGTAGTGGAACTGATCAAACTAGCAAACAAAGCCCAAGCTCAGAATCGTGGCCAGGACCACATACCCGCCCTAACATGCATCTGTAGAGACTGTGTCCATGAAAGAATAGGAGGTTGTAAAAACCCACATGCATGCGCAGAAGAAGCACTAGAACACCTACGCGAAATTGCCCCCAAATATAACCCACTAGAAATTGACCTACATGATAATCTGTCGCTAATGCACAGGAGGAAAATGAGCAACAAAAATGCCCAGGACAGTGGTGGAGACACACTCTTCAACCCCACAATAACCTGCAGAAATAGCCTAGCAGAATGCTTCAGAACTTTGTTGACCCGAATAAATTATCACTCACACCAGCTTACTGCCAACAAACACGGGGACTTGCCCTCAACCACCTAAAAATTGAAGTGTATATGGACGGATCCTGCATGAACAATGGTAAAGCAAACATGAAATGTGGGAGCAGGGTATGGATCAATCATAACCACCCACTTAACCACGCAATAAGTGTCCCTGGCCCAAACCAATCGAACCAGGTTGGAGAAGTTGTGGCAGTGATAGCAGCAGTAGAAACCATACCGAACTACTACCCCTTAACAATCAAAACAGATTCAAAATACGTGATTGAAGGACTCACTATACACTTAAAGAAGTGGGAGGACAATGGATGGATAGGGATAAAAAATGCCAACCTCTTCAAAAGAGCAGCCTACCTACTGAAAAGATGAACGGCACTGACATGGTTTAGCTGGGTAAAGGGCCACACCAGAATACTAGGAAATGAGGAAAGCGACAAGTTAGCAAAAGAAGGAGCAATGAAGAGAACCACGGACAAACTCTCCCTAAGCATACCAATCGAATTCAACCTACAAGGGGCAAAACTGGAGACACTATCACAGGCAACCGCATACAGAGGGATTGGAACATACCAAGTGACCCCTCCACGAAACACAACACTAAGAAACCTGGAACTGACAAGGGAAGCCCTGAGCCCCTACCTGGATGCCCTGGAAACAGATGAAACAATATGAAGGAGCATGAGGAAATGCACCATAAGACTGAGAGTCCAACAATTCCTCTTCAAATCGATGCACAGTACCCAAATGATCGGCAAAGTATGGTTCAACATCTGAAACCATGAACAAAGAGGAACATGTAGCATATGCAACACAACAGAATCGATGTCACATATCATAACGTCCTGCCGTGCTACCCCAGTCAACCTGATCTGGGATCTTGCCAAGTACCTCTGGCCGCACGACCCCACAAAGTGGCCGCAAATAAACCTGGGCTTGATCCTGGGAGTAGGCTGCTTAGCAATCAAAACACCAAACATGGGGCAAGAAAGGGATGCATGAAATAACACCACGAACAACAGGGATGCGCAACAAAGAGCTAAAAACAACAAAGGAGCTAGCAGACTCCTGCAAATCCTAATTTTGGAGGCTGCACACCTCATATGGATACTAAGATGTGAGAGAGTAATACAGGAAAAACACCACGACCCACACGAAATCAGAGCTTGATGGTTTGGAGTAATCAACAGGCGATTAACTGAGGACAAGATAACTGCAACCAAAATAAATAAATGCAAATCGTCTGCCCAGCTCGTGGAGGTGACCTGGGATAAGGTACTGAGAAAATTCTCTGATCCACTGTACATGTGGATCCATAACCGTGAGGTTTTAGTGGGTAGTATCATGCAATGTACCTGGCCCATCGCAGGACACATGCAATGAGCCCCACACTACCCCAACACCAGGGGTGTACCTAAACTCATATTTTTGCCTCACTCCCAAGCTCTGGCCTGGATTCAGCATGTTAGATGTGGCTGGTACCTACAACCTCCTGCTGTCTAACAACCTTCTTCTCATAACTATATATTTTAGATAATATGTAGTCCTGAATAAGAGCGCTTTCCAAAAAAATAAAAAAGGAAAAATGACCCTTAGTCTTATATCCTCCTTTGCAGTCCCCTTGTGTCCTCTGTGACTCAAGGGCCATCTATAGTTCACATTCTAACAGTAATTGCCTCAAGTGCTTGCAACTTTGTTAGTCCTCATGGATTAGTATAACATGCTATGAGTTGAATACTACAAGACATGCACATGCCAAAGCTCACCCTGCATAACAGGAAAAGTAGGCCATTGCAGTGACAGCAGTGGCAATGTCCACACTGCCAACATTCCCTTTTCCAGCAACACCTCACTTCACTGCATATGTGTGACCACTACCACAGGCAGCTTGAAGACAGAAGACAGTGATGCCAACTTTGCCATTGCCACTAGGTTTATATGACCCCAGTAGGTATTTTCACTTGGTAGTGCTAAGCAAAATACCTCAGGTTACACCACTCCCCTGCACTTGTGACCCTGTTCATCATGTACTGCAGGTCCATGGACACAGAATGGGCTGATGTAGGTTATGAAGTCATGGTGATGCCAGTCACGGGAAGACCCAAGGCACCTGCCTAGTCACAAATATCTATTGTACACTCAAAGTGGATAAAACATGTTGTGCCTATTGTCTGTGCCATATTCGCAGATGAATTTAAATAAGGGAAATGGGTAGCTTCTAACAACTATCTTCATTGATCTTGCTTTCCATCCTGACCTCATTGCCATCCCTATCCAACAACATGGGCCAGTACTTGTTAAAGAAGACCATTCAAAAACATTATGATTCTATCAATGTGCTAGTGTTCTCCCATGATGGGTCACTTTTTGCAAGTGCAGCTGATGATGGCCTTATTATCATTTTCCAGGCAAATGGTAGTGGCCAGGAAGTCTGTCAATTTCAAGTGAAAGTGCCTATAACAACATTACTTTGGCATTCCCACTTTGGCAACACACTGGTGGCTGGTGATACAAGTGGTAACGTTCATACAATATGTCTTGATGGCTCAACCAGTGTAAGTGTTATGCACAACTGGACTTGGTCTACTCAAACATTCCATTTACAGGGCAATACATATTATCATACCATCAACTGTGTGCCTGGTCCTATTCATTGCATTGTGGAGAATGGTATCTGGTTGGCCATCGGCTTGGGCAAGGTCATTCAGTTGGTTAAGCAAGCGACAATTGGTGCTGTTTCTTGGCTGCCAGGAAACTATGCTAACCCAAAGCAATTCACAGCTACTTGGGAAAGAACCCGACTTCTTCCTGACCCCCCTAAGTTCCCAGAGTTGGAAGGAGAGCTCCCAGAACCCATTGTGCATTCCCTCCACTTCTTAGGTGGTGGCAATGTCCTTCTGGTTACATATATGGACCATGGTGTGATGTGAGCTTTGTCCATCTGCTAGATAGTCAATGTCATTCTCACTAATGATTAATGACTGGTAGCACATGGAACCTGAAGACCCTCAATATCAAGTGGTGTATCCACCCTCATTCATGTAAAATGTATGATCTGCTGTCTTCAGTACTGCACTTGCTTACCAGTTATGTAGAGGCTGTTCTGCTGTGTCCCCCAATGAGAAGATCCTTGCAGTGACCAATCATTATGATGGCATTGATTGGTATTCTCTCAATTCTAACCACTTTATGGATGCTTTGTTTCAACACACTACAACTCATACAACCCCTGAAAATGTCATCCTTCCCACTACCTTCATTCATGGCAATAGTGCAGTGTTGTCTGGCACATCCTATGGATGTGCTCATATCACCACTGTGAAGGATTGGGCATTGGCAGAGAAGCTCCAACACAACTGTGAGTAATTCAATTCTTGAACAGAGGCTGAGATTAGGAGCTCTTCCAACAGCAGAAGATATTGTGCAAGCCTTGGTATGTATTGTTGTACAAATATGCCCAAGTATAACACTTATCCCACATGTTGCTCAGGCATACTCCAGTGTGGGAGATACTTGCCAAATTGTGACAGGTGTTGCTGAGAAGGGTGCTGAAATGGTAATTTGGCATTGGATCCAGCAAAGTGGGTCAAAAAAGCCTACAGAATTGAGGCCAAGAGCAGTGGGGAAACAAGGCTGGGAATATCTCACCACACATGTGAGAAAACGTTAACTTTATCTTCTACACAGTACAGAGTAACTAATATGATCCTGACAGAAGCTAGTTCCAACAATTATTATCATTACATGCAGTCTAGCAATACTCTTGGCTGCAACAAAATGGGATCTGATTGTGGTGTCAACCAATTGGGCCAAAGCTTGGTCTAGCATTGTGAAGACTGTCTAGTCTGAGGCCAGTTGAACCATAGTCAGGGTGCCAGGAGAGGATTTGAGACAAAGATAGTTGCACTGTACATGTATCATAGTCATCCAAGTCCTGTTGGGAGCTGCACATTGTAATGTATCCATTACTGACTATAACTATGCAGGATTGGGATAGACTTTCACATGGAAGTCATGAAGGCGCAGGCTCAGGTGCTCAAATTGTAATGTCTGATAGCATTTCATATTGTCTTGTGTTGCCTTTGCTTGGCCCAGTCTTGCAAAGGTGACAGGCCCTCATGTGAAGCACAGCTTTCACAGCTAGTAAGGACAACAGGCATTGCACCTCCTGTGCAGTCATGTTTGCCAATAACAGTGTTGGTCAATATCAGCAGTGTCAAAAATTGGCTGAGAAACTCAATGTTCCAACTGTGTTCCATGTGGTGAAGACAAGTTATTGACAAACAGATATATTTCCCTTTATCTCTATGAAGTTTGTTCACTGAAGTGGCATAGCTAGTTCGGTTGATACATGTACTATTGCTGAAAGAAAAGAGTGGTTCATGTTGAAATAACAAAGAAAGGGATGGAACAAGCAGAAAAGATAGTACCCACATCACCCCACATCACCCAGCACAGTGCAAGGTTAAGTGGGTTAGCTCCCTCAATCGCTCTAGATTTTTGCAAAGTGGTCCACCCCTCACTGTTGCTGAGAGTGCGCCATCCCATGAAAACACATGACCTTGGTGTCAATGGTGATACAGTTAGATGAGCTTCCAAGCCTTGCAGGAAACAGAACTGAACAGATATATCCAATGCTCACCTGTGACAACCTCCATTGCAGTATGTTCAGGGCACATTCCTCTCAACATGTACCTACACAAATTCAAGTTAGTGGAGAGCACTCAATGTCTGGCCTGCAGGCACCCCAAAGAGACAGCGCAAAACATCCTGCTAGAATGTCCAGCATATGCACATGAGAGACGGATACTCAAGCCAAGGAGAGGGAAACCAGAGAAAAAGTTTGCAGTATTGCTTTCCAGCAAAGAAACAGCAGAGGTGCTCACAAGATACATTCACACAATAGGAAGATTCAATGGGAAGCAATGGCAAGAAATGCACTGAAGATGTGCAAGAGCAGACACACCCCACAATCTGTGAGGCCTCAACAGGCCACCTCAAGATATGAAGAGAAAGTGGATGATGAAGAACACACAGAGGTGAAGGAGAATGAGAGGTTCCAGCAACACCAAGATCATCAAGGTGCAGAAACCCAATTACCACATCTCACAAGCCATGCCCCTTCACCCTGGTGTGCCAAGTGCCCTGATATACTCAACACTCAATGAATCACAAAGCCATTTCAACTTAGGAATGGGGAGGTGTATTAATGCACAGTCAGACATTCGGTTGAGGAAGAGGCACAAGCAGAGTAGAATAATGATATGGGAAAGTGCTACATAGGGTTATGTACCCCAAGATGCACTCAAATGGATTTGAAAAAAAAACCTCCATTGCAGCCTCCTTTCAATCTCTTGACTTGATACACCACCAAACATACTAAGATCAACAATGGGGGAATTGGCTGACCACATGGTGATGGCATTGATGTTGGTACTTCGTCAGCAGTGGCCCAACAGCTACATATGAGATTGGGTAGAGGAGGTAACACAGTTGCACTTATCTACAAGTTAGTTGATGCTGCTGCATTGAAAAACACAGGAATAAAAACAGCATGTTATGAAGGCAGAAAGACACAGGTAAAAACTAGAAAGAATAGAACATGTTGAAGCTGTTTGATGTGAATGCATGCAGGAGAAAGGGTGGTGCCAGTGAAGGCAGGTCAAAAACAAGATAGAAAAGGAGAACAACAGTTAGTCCACCCAATACAGCCAGATGACACATTGAGGCTGTTTGAGATGAATACGTGCAGCTGGGAGAGGAAAGAACACAAGTGAGAGCAATATCAAAGGATTGTTGCATTGGACTTGAGATGGCCTGGCCAGTACATCACTGGCCAATGTTTGGTTTTGTGTCAAGGCAATGTCAAGGTCATCATATTCTTACAGTACCACAACCACCACAACCACCACAACCATGACCACACTTCTCTGCTACCATCTCACCTCCTCTTCTTCTGGGCCATTCTCTTTGTGCTGTTTGGATGTTTTGTCACCCTCTCCTCATGGCACCCTTCAAGGGTAACCTTGATGCACTGTCTTAGTTGCCTCAGTAGGGCATGTTCATTGGCCCCCTCACCCTTGTCTGGTGGCCTCAATCTTCAAGTACTCCAAGCACTTCCAGTCTTTTCCCATTCTTTCCACACGACACCCTTCACAAGTAACATTGGTGTGCTGCCTGGTTGCCTTGGTGGGAGTGCTTGTGGCTTTCCCTCCCACCTGGTGGTACATGTGATTTGCTTGACCCACATTGTAGACTTTCACTTTTGCAGGCTTGCCTCATTTCATTTTCAGTGGCAGCACTCTGCCTATCTTTCCAAGTGAGTACCCATGTTTGTTTTTTTTTCAGTCTGGTCTATGCAGGTTGCCCTTCTTCTCAGATTAGGTTTCTTCAGACTCACAACTCTCTAGGTCCTTGGAGCACTACTCCAGGTCTCACCTTCCACTGTCACCCTCTGATAACTGTAGGCTGCCCCCCTCCTACCCCCATTGCAGAGTTGCTGTGAGGTGAGCTGCATTTGGATGCCTCTGGTGCCAGTGTGTGCATTGTTGGGTCACTATCTCAGTTGCTGGTCCTGCTGCCCCTAGTGGGCAACTGTTAGTACTTGCCATCTGTGGGTGGTCAATCCTGACTTGGCACCATTGCAGATGTCAAGTTGGAGAAGAGGAAGGCAGGGCAGGGCTGGAGTGGCAATCCTGTACTTCATTGAGTTCTGGCTGTGGGCCAATGCTTCATATGTTTTCTGTCTATTGTCATCGAGGTGAGTGCCATCACCTTTCCATGCCTTATTAGTGCTTCCTAACTTGTCTAGTCACTTCTACCTGGCAGTCCTCATCTCCAGCCTGGAGACCTTGGGGTGATGCATTGTACCTCCATTAGTACTCACCACCTGCAGGCAGTCAATCTTGACTTGGCACCACTGGGGGCATCAGGTTGGGGTAGAGGAAGTCAAGGCAGGGTGGGAGTGGTAAGCCACCACCCTTGTGGGTCTACTGCTATGAGTTGACAGTTTGTGGTGTGTAAGTGTGCATGTATTTCTTTAACTTCTAGTTCTCACAAGTGCATTAGAAGGAAGCAAGGATGTACAAGGGAGAGTGGAATTGTGACGCCCAAGTTGCCAAAGAGTTGCATCTATTGCTATGAGCTCACACAATGATTGTTTTCAGGACCACTCTCAGTATTGGTGTTTAGTCTATGTTTGATTTGAAAATCTAACTGTACACAATGGCATTTTTTATCCTTTGATCCATAACTCCTCAACACATTTTCTTAATAACATGTCCAAGACCATCAAATGCTCTTGGCCGCAGTGTTGTGAATCAAAGGTGCCAAGTATGCACTGTAAGTGTTTGTAAGTGTGCTTCATTGTATCAGAGCTGATGTACTGAGATTCTTGTGAAGACCTAGCAACAGCAGCGGTAATCGCATCATGCACTTCCAACCTGTACTAGGGAATGTGGACATCTGAGTCATGCAAGTTGTGACTCAGGGTGGCCAATGTCACTTGAGATGGCTACCATAGTTAAGAGCATTGTGACTCACGGATCACACAATGTCAGGTTAGCCCAAAGTAATATTACAAGGTAACAATGATGATGTTGTGATAGGTACAAATCCAATTATATCACTGTGAGCTATTGTATCTAATGCAGAAGTGGTCAACAATGGCAATGTGCCATTGTGATATGTATGTAGGCACTATGGGTGCAAACAAACAAAGTAGTGTTTGAAAGTCCGACTCAGTCCGGTTTTTTGCCTTAATCTGGAAGAACTGGAACCGGAACTGGTTCCCTGTGTCACATCCTTTGCCCAAACCGGACTGAGTCGACAAAAACTGGTTCCCATTGGTTGCAGGAATGCAAAAAGACCGGCTCTCTCAGTCTGAACCAGTTCATCTTGAGCCAGTCACAACCTTTCAATGACTGACTGCAACTGCAGTCAAAACCATGGATAGTAAGATTACCACCACTTACAGGGTCTACCCTACATACATAAAAGTAACTACAACGCGGTCTGCGGGGCATCCGCTACTGTCACCACTACTGTCATTTTCATCTTCGTCGCAATTGTAGTCATCACTAGTTGTCGTCATATCGCGGTTGTCATAGCCGTCTGAGTCGTCGTCGTCGTCGCAGTCTTCGCGGCCGTCTGTTGTTGCGGCTGTCGTCTTGCAGTCATCGCCGGAGTTGTCATAGTAGTTGTTGTGGTTGTCGTTGTCGTGGTTGTCAACCCGTCATCATTGTCACCGTGGTGGTGGTGGTTGGCGGTGTACGCGGCTCGGAGCGGCGTTGGCCAACTGCCTGCTGCTGCTGTGGTTGGCGGGTCACGCAGCTGGGGTCTGCGTTGGCGGCATGCCCCCCACCATCGTTGCCATCAATATGATTGTCGTCATGGTTGGCGGTGCACGCTGCTCGGAGCTGCATTGACTGACTGAATGCCTGCCGCCGCTGTGGTTGGCAGGTCACGCAGCTGGGGTCTGCGTCGGCGGTGTGCCCCCCACCGTCGACACCGTCGACATGGTTGTCGTCGTGGTTGGCGGCGCACACTGCTTGGAGCTGCATTGACTGACTGCCTGCTGCCACCATGGTTAGAAGGTCCATTGCCATGGTAGTCGTGGTTGGCAGCGCACGTGGCTTGGACTCACGTTGACTGACTGCCCACCGCCGCTGTTGTTAGTAGGCCATGTAGTTAAGGTCTTGCGTCGCTGTCACCGCGGTGAGGTGCCTTGGTGGTCGTGGTGGGTGGGACATGCAGCTCGGAGCTGCCCAGCTGACTGCCCACTGCTGCCGTGGTTAGTAGATCACGCAGTCAGGGTCTGCGTCATCGTCGCCATTGCTGTGATGAGGCTCCATAGACTGTGATGGCGGCACACGTGGCTTGGAGCTGCATCCGCCGACTGCCTGTTGCCGCCATGGTTAGTGGATCACGCAGCTAGAGTCTGCATCGGCGGGGTGCCCCCCATCATTGTTGCCATTGTCGTGGTTGCAGCAGATCACATATAGGGCCGGGCTGCATCAGAAGAGTGCAAGCAGCCGCTGTTTGCAGCCGCTGCCATCTTCAAGGTCGTCACCTTCATGGCATCTCAGGGCTGCTTTAATGGGAAAAGAGCCTGCTGTCACCGCTGTCGTCGTGATTGAGGAGAGTTGAGGAGCACGCAGGCTCACACTTGTGACGTGTAACAACTTGTGATGCGTACCCGCCAAAGACCGGTTAAGGCCGACCCCAACCAGTCCTGTGGTGGTTCTACCAGGCATCAAATTTCCAGAGAACTGGAACTGGACCGTTCCTGAATCCTTAGAACTGCAACTGCAGGTCCGGTTGCAACCAGTTGCAGTCCAGTCCAGTTGCAGTTTTTTGCAGTTCATGCAACTGGACTTTCAAACACTAGAACAAAGGCCCTTAGCTGACCTAGGAATATGTAATAATGCAATCTTAAAGCTCTTTGTTTGATGTGCTAGTCACTCTGCAATGTTGCAGGGCTCTGATTGGCATCCAGCCCACTACCACATTCTGATCTGGATTTTGAATTTTGCATGTGGCTCATATTACAATGTAGTCCAAGTCAATCTTGAACCATGTTAGACTTGCCAGTTGTGGCATTTAAAGCACAAGGGTGCACATTTTTTATGTGCATGAATGCTCACCCTCTGTCCTGGGCTTTCCTTCATTTGCTGACTAGACTCAGACAATGGTCATTCATTGTCACACACTGTGTAATGTCCCTGTAAGTGTTTTCACTTTTGTTCATGCAGATGACCAATATTCTTTTTCTGATACTTAGACCAAACCTTGCACAGTAACCAGCTATCTCTGGGGAACTTGGCCTCACCAATGTATTGTCCACACCTTTTATGTGGTCTCACCTCTCTGTAAGGATATAATCAGTCTTCCTTATGTTGACATTGAAGATGCATACTTCTTGCCAAGGGCCTCACCACCTGAGGTATTCAACACCCTCATAAATGTTGCTGGTTACAAGATCTTAGTCACCAGTTATCTTAACCTTAACAATCATTCATTCCTAAACCCAAACTTGCAGCGTGACTTCCCTCTCATCCCCTGGAAAGGTGAAATAGCTGTTCCCTTTATCAGGAAAAGGAAACCATATGTCTCTCAAGCACCACCCAGATCATTGCTTCATTTTGCAATTGCTCAGTGAGTTTTTGTTTCATATATTCTCTCAGAATGCTCATCTCTATCTTCTTTCAGATACATGGGGGTTTGCATTGCTCATGCAGAGGCTGGATTCCCATTTCCATCTTACATGGAGAGGTCTGTCCTTCCTCTCATGCATTCAATCAACTCATCATTTATCCCTAGTGACAGGCCTGGCTGAGGAGTAAGGGCCTGTCTGGCACAAAGAATCCAGCTCTAGGTTGCAAAGTGATAATGCATTACCCCAGGTGGGGTAATGAGGTCCCACGGAGCAACAATATATCTGCTCTGAATCTCTGAACACTCCTTGGCCCCAAAATAAACACAACACTTTGGTCTTGATTTTTGTACTTGTGTACTCATCATGTGCAATGACAAAGTGTCACATATGTACATACATATTAGTAATAAACAGAATTGATAGTGACAAGAGCACAGCACTATATAGGAAACTTCCTAAATAAACTACAGGGGGTGTGAAGTGTTAGACATGTTTGCATAGGCCTCCACACCACATGAGATGTTGTAGGTATGTCCACTATGGTAGTGGCACATTGGGGTTGGATTGCTAAAGTCATGTGCAAGTGCAGCAAGCTTGAGAACAGAAAAAGTGGGCTGCACAGGGCCATACTTGGTTCTGATGGTTGAAAGAGGACGGAAGCAGTTGTACATGCTTCCACACAGCTTGTAACTTTGCAGAGGTGGCTGCAGCAGTTGGGGATGTGTCTCACTTGAATCACTAAGGCCACGCACAAGTGTGGCATAGTTGGGAGTGCAAACAATAATCTATACTGAGAGTCTGAGACACAAGGGGAAGAGCATCAGAAAGTGACCAGAAACTACAAAAATGGCATTTTCAGGGGTGAGAGAGCAGGTGTATTACCACGGAGAGTCATTGTAGAGGTCCATGCACAGTATAAAAAACAAATCATCATCATTGTTGTACAAAATCAAGGCTGATTTCCATCATCTGCATATACAAGGGTGCCAGTGTGTGACTTTTTGTGTGATTTCAGAAACTGATAAGGGTGTATATGTATTACCAAAATTAATTAAGACCAAGATACATGTTCAGTGACAATTCGGGCAGCATTGGAGCAGAGAATCAAAAGAGATAAATGGGTATTTTCATTGCCCTGGTTTGATAGGGCTGCCCCAAGGAAACTCTTCGCCAACCCCTTGGAGCAATGTGCACTGAACAGCAAGTTTGCCCCTTGGCGCATGGTAGGGGCAGCTTATTTTTTTTGGTCAGTGTGCCATGGAGCAACAGGTGTGCCAGACAGGCCCTTACTGTTTCTAGTCACTTTCCAATGACTCCATGTTCACATGCTCTCATGCATTCCCATGCTCTGCTCACTCCTTTGGTCTGCTTTCACATGCTGTGAGTGTTTGGCTCCCTTGCCTGATTCCTGTGGGATTACTGTGTATATTTCCCCCTGGTTCCTAGTTTATCCTCCTTTATATATTGCAGGTATTTACAATCATGACATTAGAAACAGAAGAGATTTCTCTGCTTGCATTTCAGGTCTTGATCTGTTATTTGTCGCTAGATTTCATTCTATTGCTTATTTGTGTGTCTGTACAACACTCCAAGTCGTCTTACCTTATTGGATAGCTTAGTCAGGTTGGTATATCCTGCAGAGGACAGAAAAATGACCCTTAGTCTTATATCCTCTTCTGCAGGTGAGTAGCACTCTTACTTTAATCAATACAGTCTTATATCCTCTTCTGCAGTCCCCTTGTGTCCTCTGTGACTCAAGGGCCATCTATAGCTCACATTCTAATATGATCCTATAAGTGTGATTCATGTGCCACACCCATGCAAGGCCTTAGCAACTCAATTATTCAAGCATGATGCATTTCTGACCAAGGCAGTCACCTCTGTGAAGTTTCATGCCATGTGAAGGCATGCACAACCATTTCAACTATATTTGCCACTTCACACCCACGGACCTGCACAAGCCTTAGACACATTTCCTAGTGACCAGGGAAGGTCTAGGGTATCATTGTTATGCACCACAAATATATTTGGGAATGTGTATTGATACTCAATACAATACTACTGGAATTTATGGAAGGGCAGGAAAGCTAACAATGACAGTGGGCTACCCTTTGCATGCAATCTGTACACATGACTACTGATCATGTGCACCCATTCGGTTAATTCAAGCTGCCATCACAGTCATGACAGTGGACTCTGGTGCACCCTGAACTTTAAATTTTAAATTTCGTGTTGATAGATCTCACTTGTGATGCATGTGATGGCCAAGCACGGTAACTGAACACACCCCCCTTCAGCTAGCTCTCCAAATCCTAATTTAGAAGTGCAGGGGTCAAAATATATCTGCTTTTGTGAGGTACATTACAGATCTTGGGACATAGATGTGGCTGAGTGGTCCACATTCCCTGACCATGAGGGCAGAATTGCAATGTAGGCTGCATTGTTTTTGAGCCCCAAAAATTGTTGAATGTGGATTGTGTTCAGAGGTAAGATAATATCTGGTCAGAGGTCAATTAATGCTAATACTGTGGTGTACATAATCTGAAGTTGTACTCCAGACTTTGGTTACAGGTCCCCAAAATTTGTATCACGCAATTTCAAACATACCATTAAATAATGGTGCACCAAATCATTACAGGAAGTTATCAATGATAATAACAACCCAGTGGGTGGTAAAATATTGGCGATAATACCCACTAGCCCCATTACAGTAGCCAATGTTTCCATTTCTAGGGTTTGTGTCAGGATCATCAAGTTCCTTCCACTAGTTCACCACCACTGCCATACCACCACCCCTCCATGTTTACTCTGCTATCATCTCACTCTCACTCTCCTTCTGGGCATCTTCATGCTGTCTGGATCTCTTATCACCCTCTCCTTACAGCACCCTTTGCAAGCAACCTTGATGTGCCATCTTGGTTGCCTTGGTGGGAGTGTTCATTGCCCTTCTCTCTTGCCAAGCATCCTTGATCTTCAAGTCCTCTCAAACTTTCTGCACAATACCCTCCACAAGCAACATTGGCATGCTGCCTGGTTGCCTTGGTGGGAGTGCTTGTGGCTTCCCCTCCCCCCAGTGGCACATGTGATTTGTCTGACTGGCATCATAGACTTTCACTTTCGCAGGCCTGCCTCACTTCATTTTTGGTGGCAGTGCTCTGTATATCTTTCTAAGTGAGTATCCATGTTTTTTTTGATCTGGTCTCTGTGGTCCCCCTTCTCTTCAGATTGGACTTGCAACTCTCTAGGCTGGAGGTCCTTGGAGCACTACTCCAGGTCTCCCCCTCTGCCATCACCCTCCAACAACCTTAAGCCACCCCCTCCTACCACTTGTTGGAATTGTAATCTGTCACAGTTGATATGAGTGTGAAGCCAACACCCTGTACTCAGGGCCATATAGCTCAGTGGTTAGAGCACCCAGTATATAACCGGGAGGTCCTGGGTTCAAACCCCAGTCTGGTCATTTTCTAGTGTGGACCCACACTTTCCCCT
>WNGR01003825.1_pt1 | contig 16375 bp, 16 predicted proteins | sample 5407581 | NCBI WGS metagenome assembly WNGR01 (sample SAMN13153383, study PRJNA577476) | soil metagenome | isolation source: 80 cm soil or saprolite under Garry oak tree replicate 2 | place: USA:California | collected 2016-06-15 | reverse complement strand
TCTTCCCAATCGAATCGCAGTGGTCGGCAACTATCTTCCGAGACACTGCGGAATTGCGACGTTCACGACGGACCTGTGCGACGCCCTTCACGCGGAATACGGCGCGACCGAGTTGCTGGCTCTCCCCATGAACGATACTGAAGAGGGCTATCGCTATCCCGCCAGAGTGCGGTTCGAGCTGTCCGAGGACAATGTGGCTTCCTACCGCCAGGCCGCCGACTTTCTGAATTTCAGCAATATCGATCTGATGTGCCTGCAGCACGAATATGGAATTTTTGGAGGTCGGGCGGGGGCACACATCCTCGAACTTCTGCGCCGGCTGAATATGCCGTTCGTCACGACGTTGCACACCGTCCTTCGCGACCCGGATCGCGACCAGCGCGCGGTAATGGAAGAGATTGCAATGCTTTCGGACCGGTTGGTTGTCATGAGCCAGCACTCCTCAGACATCCTTCAGGAAACGTTCCACGTCCCGAGCGACAAGATCGATCTGATTCCGCACGGCATTCCCGATTTGCCATTCACCGACCCGACGTTTTACAAGGATGGATTTGGCACTGAAGGAAAAGACGTCTTGCTGACGTTCGGGCTGCTTTCACCCAACAAGGGGATCGAAAATGTAATCAAGGCGCTGCCCAGGATTCTTTCAAAGCACAGCAATGTGGTTTACATGGTTTCCGGCGCAACGCACCCGCATGTCTTGCGGCACGAAGGCGATAAATACCGACAATATTTGAAGACGCTCGCGAAGGATATAGGCGTTGAAGGCAACGTCATCTTCCGCAATCGTTTCGTAAGCCCTCAAGAGATGAGGGAACTGATCGGCGCGGCAGACATCTACATCACACCGTACAAGCACAAGGCGCAAGTCGTTTCGGGCACGCTGGCATATGCCTTAAGCGCTGGCAAGGCCATCATTTCGACGCCTTACTTGCATGCGATCGAACTCCTGGATGAGGAGCGCGGCGCACTGGTTCCCTTTGACGACCCGGAAGCGATCGCCGCAAAAACCGTGGAACTTCTGGACAACGGAACGGCCAGGCACGCCATGCGGAAACGTGCCTATTTGTATGCCCGAGATATGGTATGGAGTCGGGTGGCCCAGAAGTATATGAAGTGTTTTGAACGCATATACAACGAACGCTCGCGAAATCCCCGGGCCACTTTTGTGGCACGAAACACCGAAAAAACTCTCGATCGGCTTCCGGCCGTAAATCTCGACCACCTATATCGAATGACGGACAGCACAGGAATGGTCGAGCACGCGGTTTTCGTGATCCCGAATTATCCCGAAGGCTACTCGACAGATGACAACGCCCGCGCACTCATCGTTACCACTCTCCTCGAAGAGTTCGGAGCCGGAGCGGTAAAGGGAGCAGCCGACTTGGCCTCTCGTTATCTGGCCTTCCTTTGGCTTGCGTTCGATCCTGTGACGAAGCGCTTCAGGAATTGTTTGAGCTATGAACGCCAGTGGCAGGAACCGGAAGGTTCAGAAGACAGTCACGGACGCGCGCTTTGGGGATTAGGGACTGTTCTTGGCCGCTCAAAGGATACCGGGTGGCGCGGCGCAGCAGGACGCATGTTTGAGCTAGCCGTGCCGGCGTCAACTGAATTCAAGAGTCCGCGCGCTTGCGCTTTTGCCTTGCTCGGACTGCAGGAATATCTCGATGCATTCCCGGGAGACCGAGCTGCTCTCGGTGCGTCCGACGTCCTGGCGAGTCGATTGTTGAACTCCTATCGCTCCAATCATTCCTCCGACTGGAATTGGTTTGAAAATAGCCTTGCCTACTCGAACGCGCGGTTGCCCCAGGCTCTGATTCGCGCGGGAATGCGGGCCGCTAACGATGAAATGGTTTTGGCCGGACTAGCAGCCTTGGATTGGCTGGTCACGATTCAGCGATGCGAACTGAAGGGTCATTTCGTGCCGATTGGATCGCAAGGCTTCTATTCCAAGAAAACGGAAAAGGCGCGATTCGATCAACAGCCTATCGAAGCCTGTGCCGTAGTCGCGGCGTGCTTGCAGGCTTATCGGGCTACAGGCAAGGGACGGTGGCGCAAGGAAGCGTGGTCCGCATTCAATTGGTTTTTGGGAGACAACGATCTTCAGATCGCCCTCTACGATCCGACCACTGGTGGTTGTCGCGACGGCCTGCATCCCGACCGTGCAAATGAAAATCAGGGAGCAGAGTCCACTTTGTCTTTCCTGATGGCTCTCCTCGAAATGCGCAAACTCGAAGAATCCGACGGCACAGGGAACAAGGTCTGATTTCCCAGCAACTTTTTGCTGACGTGCGACTACGAAAGGTCCATTGAATGAGTTCTCCAAAATTAATCGTAAAAGCAGCGACAGAAAAATATGAAACACTGTTTCACCGGCACGCTGCCAATCCCATTTTGACGGGAAAGGATTGGCCCTATTCGATCAACAGCGTCTTCAATGCCGGCGCGACACTTCTGCCGGATGGTTCGACGCTCTTGCTCTGTCGCGTCGAGGATCGCCGCGGCCTCTCACACTTCTGCGTGGCCCGTTCGGTGAATGGCGTCGACGAATGGCAAATCGATCGCGAACCGACGCTTGTGCCTCAGCCGGACAAATTCCCCGAGGAGCTATGGGGCATCGAAGATCCGCGCATCACATACGTGCCGGAACTCGAAAAATATGCCATTGCTTACACGTCATATTCTCGCGGTGGTCCCGGAGTGTCCTTGGCCCTCACCGAGGATTTTCGAGGCTTCGAACGAATCGGTGTTGTCATGCCTCCGGACGATAAGGACGCCGCCCTTTTACCGCGCCGGATCAACGGATACTGGGCTTTGATCCACAGGCCGATGACGCCTCTTGGAGCGCATGTCTGGGTCTCCTACTCTCCCGACCTGCGCCATTGGGGAAGCCACAAACTGATGTTGGAAGCGCGCCGCGGTGCGTGGTGGGATGCCAACAAGATCGGGATGTCGCCACCGCCGATTGAAACTTCACGGGGCTGGCTGATGATTTATCACGGTGTGAGAAGGACACCATCTAGTTCCATCTACCGGCTGGGTCTGGCGTTGTTCGACCTTCAGCAGCCGGAGAAATGTCTGGTCCGGGGAGATTCGTGGATGTTTGCTCCGGAAGCGGACTACGAGCGTCACGGAGACGTCCAGGATGTCGTATTTCCCTGCGGTTACACCACTGGTGCAGACGGGGACACGATCAATCTTTACTACGGCGCTGCCGATTCAAGCATCGCGTTGGCGCATGGCAGCATTCGTGCCCTTTTGAGCTGGCTCGATGCCAATGGGCATTCAGAACACAGTCACGATCGCCGCCACGGCTGACCTGACTCACTCTCTACGGAACACCGAGAAAAACCAAAGGCCTGACTGCAAAGGTTAATCGCGTAATGCGACCCTCGCAGCTGGCCAACTGAGACAGTCTTCGATGGACTCCCAGCTTGCCGAGTTCGGACACCTCCCGGCAAGCTGCTCATTCCCGGCTACTGATTCGAGGCCCGCTCCGATTCGTTGCGCGGTGCACTCTTCTGCAGGACGTTAAAGAGTTGGCGACCTGTCGCACGCACGACCATCTTTTCACTTCTCACGATGTCCTTCGCCTTGATGGCGTTGCCATAGACCTTTTCGCTGGCCTCATCGTCGGGGCGAATCGTGGAACCCTCCAGTGAAATTCCGGCAAACAATCACGTGAGCGCGAGTAGCTGAAAATCTCAGCTCGCATCCATGCGTCGGTGTCTGCGGAAGCATCACGGCCCTTGGGTCCACCGGCCACGGAAGCATCGGCGCCCAGCTTAACCTTGCTGCCGAGAATCGGTTCCATGCCTCTATCGTTCATGACCAGAAGAATCAAGTCTGTCGCTTCTCCGCCGACTTGGGAGCCGACGCTGCCGCCCTCATCGAAGCCGGCGTTTGTGGCACATAAACCTCGCGCGGACCGAACTCCATGGATGCGGCAAACACCACCATCGATTGTTTCCCGGTGACCTTTGATCGCGGCTGCCGCCAAGCACACAGCCCGCTCAATCAGTTGTGACTCGCGTGTGGAGGGTTCCGCAATACACAACCGTACATCTCCAGAAATCCAAGAAGTTCACCACTCTCAGCTCCTATGACTCCAGAAAAGAAAATATGCAGATCAAAGAGCGCAGCGCTGCGCGAACCTTCAACGGCGCTGCCTGCGTTCTCGTCTGGCATGGAGATCACGGAAACCATGTTCTCTATCTGACGATCCAAAGCGTGACAGATATCGTTCAGAATTTTCGAAATTGATGCTCGAGCAGAAATGAGCAGAAATCGACTGAAGAATCTGCTCCTCCGTTTTCAGCAAGTATTGAATTCTGTTTCCGGAATAGCGGGGCGGCACAGAAATCTGCCACCTTGCCAACGAGAGGAACTAAGACTCAAAGGAGGAAAGCTCACTTGAATGAGAGAGTGCCTAGATCATTCTCGATTCTCGTGAAACTCAGGGTTCAAATTCCCCGAGGACGAGTAAGGCGAGTGGATGGAGAGACGCGACCCTGGCCTCTTGGCTTTCATCGCATAGAGATCCCGGTCCGCCGCATAGAGAAGAGTTCCGATGGTTTCGGCATCGCTCGGATAACCGGCTACTCCGACGCTCACAGAGAGCGGCGGTTCTTCGATATCTTTCGCAAGGAGATCGCAAATGCGTTGTCCCACCAATGCAGCAGCAGTTGGGCTTGTTTCTGGCAGGACCAGGGCAAATTCATCCCCGCCGTGGCGGGCTGCCGTGTCCACGGAGCGGCAACAGTCTGCAACGATCTCCGCCAGCCTGCAGAGCGCCCGGCTTCCCACCGGATGTCCAAACTTATCGTTGATCCACTTCAAGCCATCCAAGTCCAGCAGCAGCAGAGAAAATTCACGCCCGGTGCGCTTGGTTCGGCAGATCTCCGCGTGCAGCACCTCAAACAGCCGGCGATGATTACCTAGGCCGGTCAGCGAATCGCTCAATGCCTGATGCCGCAGCTGATTCTCAAGCGTTCGCTGCTCGGTGACGTCCACGACGATAATTTCATGGCCCGCAAAGTCTCCATGATCGTCGTATACGCCCCGTCCGCTTAGCCTGGCTTTCAGTTTCGTCCCGTCTTTCCGCTTCCATTCCATCTCGACCGGTTCGATTCGCTTGGTCTCAGGGATAAGGCCCGCAAAGAGAGAACCATTGCGGAGATTGGGAATGATCTCGGACTCTTGATTCGCTGCAAGGAGTTGCTCTTTCGACGCATAGTCAAGCATCGTGACCAGTGTCTGATTCACGTCGAGCAATTTTCCCTCAGCATCACACCGGTAGATTCCGTAGGTGGGATTGTCCTCGAGTGCCCGATAAAGCGACTGTGAATGCTGCAGTGCTTTTTTCGCCTCTGCCAGTTCTTCCCGCAGTTCCTTGTGATTCAGCGCCCGCCGAACCACCATCGGCAGGTGAGCTATATTTTCTCGCTCGACGTACCCGAAAGGACCTTCAGCCGTCAGTTCCACGATAGATTCGCTTCCAAATCGGAGCGTCAAAAAAATAACCGCGATCTCCGGGAGCATCTGATGTAGAAGTTGTAATCCCTGCGCTGCGTTGACGTGGGAACCCACGTACTCAGCGATGATGACGTCATACGACTTAGATCGGAACTGTTCCGTGCATTGTGCCAGATTCAAAACGCAATCGTAACTGACCGTGAACTGCGCTTTCTCGAGTTCTTGTACACAGGCATCGATCGCGTTCCTGTCGTGATGTACAAACAGGGCGCGAACCGCGCGGGTTCTGCGGGAGGGTACGCTCTCTGAGCGTACCCTCATAGGATTAAAGAGGGCTTCGCCCTGAGTTAGACGTGACGGGAACGCCATATCCAGAATCACCGGTGCGGTCCGCCCGAGGGGAAGGAATCGGATACGCGAAACCTTTCACGAAGACATTACTTAGATGAGAAATGAGAATCTGTTCAGTTTTGTACAGGTTCCAAATTACCGGCTTGACCTTGCCCAAATGCAAGTTGCGCGAAGAAAACTCCAAGTTTCGCGGAAGACGGACACAATCAGCTCACAGTGTTCAGAATGAGACAGACGTCAAGTCTCCTTTATCAGATCATGGCGGCGAGATTAGTTTCCCGCTCAATCCTAAGGAGCATCGTTATCGTGAATGGTCCGCAGTGCACAAATGCGCGCATCCATCAATCAAGGCGCAAGGGGATCATTGAAAGAATCCTGGCTGTGATGTTCGTTAGGCCATTTCGTTGCGATGGAATCCGGTGCTTGCATATAAGCCACCGAAATCCGAACAAAATTGCCAAAAATCTGAGTAACTGAGGATAAATCTATGAAGAGAACTTGCATATTGTTTATCGTTGCTTTGCTTTCACTGGTAAGCGCGGCGTCAGCCCAAGCACAGACGACTGGCGGGACTGAGAAAGCTGTAGCCGCACTCGAACAACAGTGGCTTCAGTCACAAAAGACAAACAATCCTGACCTAGTCGCACCGCTGCTCGCCGAAAAGTTCGTGAGTACCGGCAGCGATGGGAAAGTCGCCAATAAGACCGAGATGCTCGCGACAGCCAAGGCGACCAAATATGACAGGGTCGACAATTCCGATGTGAAGGTAACAGTATTTGGCGACACAGCCATCGCGACGGGCGGCTTCACAGGCAAATTTACGGACCCATCCGGAAAGCTTGTCGATGCCAATGAGCGCTGGACCGATACATGGGTGAAGACGTCTACCGGTAAGTGGCAGTGTGTTGCGAGTCACGTTTCGTCAGTGAAAATCTAAAACAAAAAGCGAATTGAAGTGGCCGCTCTCGGGTCGCGGCCATCTCTATGCTTTCAGGTCCGTTATGACAACAACCCGAACTAATTCTCGCGCACAGCCAAATCGCGAATCTAGGAAACCAGAACCTATAGCACTCTTTCGGCATCACCACGTTCTTAGGAGGTTCCAATGAGCATGACTACAAACTCTCGGCAAGTAGGTAGCATTACGATTGTCAACATCGGCGGTCAGATTGTGAGCGGCAAAGAGAGCGCAGCTCTGCGCAACCTCGTTCGCGAACTCTTAAGCAAAGGACATAAGCAGATACTGTTCAATCTTGGCGAAGTCAGTCACATCGACAGCACCGGCTTGGGTACTTTAGTCGGTGCTTTCACAAGCGTGAAGAACCAAAATGGCGAACTTAAACTGCTCAATTTGACAAACAAGGTTCGCGACATCATGCAGATTACGAAGCTGTACACCGTTTTCGACGTATTGAACTACGAGCACGACGGCATTAAGTCTTTCCGTCAATCGGCAGCCGCGACCGCGTGACCGTCGAGTTGGTCCACAGAGCCTTCAAAGTGTGGTTTCTGGGCAAGAAAAGAGTCTGTTAAGGACTCGTGCACCTAGATCGGACGAAAGTGTCAAACCAATGTAGGGCGTTACTGCTGGATGATGTTCCGGTTACAAGGTCAACGTGCACGAGATCACGCCGGGCGTTGTGTACAAAGACACAAACATTACGGTAAAAGCCTTCAACGCGTACCATGGCTCGCCGAAGAACACGTTCGGGGATCGGCTTGAAACGGCTGATCGCGTTATCGTGATCGCTGGTGATTCCACGTCAAAGAGCGATGTGTTGCAGAACTGCAATGAATGCGACGTGTTAATTCACGAGGCGTATACGCAGGCTTCGTTCGAGAAAGTCTCTGCTGAATGGAATACCGTGAGGCATTCCATACCTCGACAGGCAGCTTGCGGAGATCGCGAACAGCGCGAAGCCGCGTCTCCTGGTGCTGTACCACCGCAGCAACGCAGGCTGTGACCCGGCGCGTACAGAAGAGTGCCGCGATGCTGGTAGCGAAGAGCTAATGCTGAAAGAAATTCGCGAGCTCTATAAAGGCAAGGTTTCAGCGGGGCACGATCTCGATGTCGATTGATTTGAGGAACTCTGGCGAATTGAGTGGAGGTTGGCTCCTAGCGCATCCCTGGTGTGTTGTCGGCCAACCGGAATCCGCTTCATCCGTCACACGACCCGCAGGCTGCGAGTCTTCCGCTGTTCCGTCGCTGCCTCCAATTTCCGATCCCGCTCGGCCTGGATCTCGTGATGATATCCGGCGAGCATGTTCTTCGGCGTGATGTACCCGATGGCGCTGTTCAAACGAACATTGTTGTAATGCTCCACGTAACCTTAACCAGACACGCCGTGCATCCTCCAGCGACAACGGCGTGCCAGGGCGGATGCACTCCCCTTTGAGTGATTTGTGCCAGCGTTCGATTTTGCCGTTCGATTGCGGGTAATAGGGTGAAGTTCGGACCTGCTTCATACCCGAAATGCGAATGAACTCCTTGAAGTGCTTGGCGATAAATTGAGGGCGTTGTCGGAGATCCCTATAAAGCTCGGAGGCATCTGTGCGAATCGCTGCGCTGGAGTGGCGAGAGGAAATAGGCTCAAAACATATAGATGGGGAGCCGGATGGCACCGGCGATTCGCGTGAAGTCCTTGTCCAGGGTAAAGAGCGTAGCGCCATGTTCCAATGCAATCGCTGCGATCAAAGCGTCGATGGTCGTAAAGGCGACACCCTTCGCACGCGCGGCCCGAAAGATGCTCGCTGCTTCTCTATATGTCGAAAATCCCTTAGGTTCGAGCATGTCCCATTGCGACAGATACTGCTCCAGGCGACTAACGTCACGCTTAAGGCCCTGCAGAATCTCCGTGACGACCACTCCTGCGAGTGCAAACGGCTCTGCGTCGGCGATCATACGGCGCAATTCGGTTCCGGCAGAAGTAGGGGACGAGCCGAGAAAATCAATCCAGACGGAACTATCCACCAGGATCAAACTCGGTTTCTCCGGAGGGCTTTGAAATCCCCCTTCCAAATGCCACTGCCGAAGTATTGGAGAATACCCTTCCGGCTCTCCGAACGGACGAGCAATTCCAAGGCTCTATCGACGATCTGTCGTTTCGTTTTGAGGCGGGTGAGCTTTTTTGCCTTGCGCACCAAACTCTCATTAATGTCAATATTGGTTCTCATCGAATAACTATACACCATTCTTAGATATTTCTGTGCATCATTCTGAGAGCAGAACCCACTCCCCACCACGCTTTGTGTGTACCGAAAGTTGTGGGTAATTCCCGTTACGGAAGACGTTCGCGCTGAACCGGATCGCGTCGCAGACTGCACTTTCGAGGATTGGAAACTTTTGTTTCTAGATTCCTGCGGGAGCCCGCTGACTAGACAGGTCCTTTTAGGATTACTGCGCACCTGCTTGGGAAGCTGGTGCTCTCGGCCTGACGTTCGGGTCGAGTCAGGAATCAGACCGGGTTGTAGACAAGTCTGGACAAGTCGTCCGGGGCGACGACGTGAAGCGGCCTTGAACAATTGTGCGATCGGGATTAAAGATGCCGCGTGGACATAAGTCGCTGTTTGTCTTCAGTTATGGTTTTTCGTCGACAAGTTTGTACAAGTTCCTGGCGACAGTCTAAGGTTAATCTATGGTTCAGCTTTACTGTCCTTCTGTGGACTTAACGTCCGCGGCCAGACTTTACGTGCTGCTTTGTCGCATACAGTTCTCTGCCAAAGACCTCAGCCACCCAGTCGGGCATCGAGAGTGCGGCTTTGCACAAATTACCTCCGATGAATTGTGCGATCACGCGGAAACCCCTGCGATGAGGCGTATTGTCGTACACAATCAACTCATCTGCGTGTTTGAGCACCTCCGGGAGGTTCGTCGTTGCCTCACGATAAGAGTCAATCACGCTGGCAACGGGCACGGCCTGGCCACCACGACTCATACGGACGAGGACCCGCCCAACATTCAGTTGCGCATCTTCGGTGGAAATAAACAGAACCGTCGTCGAGTACCCAGCCGTTTTCGCCTGGTCCAGCAGTTGCGTGTCGACACGAATGTCCTCGACAGCAAAAGAGCGCCGCTCATCAAAAAATGGCCGTTGCAGGTGTCGCAGTGGAGGAACAAGCGTTGGAAATGCCTCTTTCAAGTAGGCTTCATAGAAACTTGACTTCCCGGCACCCACGGGCCCCGCGACGATATAAAGTGCTGGCTTCTGCTCGCTCAGATTGTGATTTCCTCCTGTGAAGTTCTGCGCGAACCTTTGCTCTTCACGGGGCCGAAGCTTCTGTCTAATTCTTGAACCGGAGTTCGTTCTCCGTCGGGCGTCACTCTCACAGTCGCTCTAAGGCTGCGATCGTATTCGTAGTGTGTTCCATCGGGCTCTTCTCCATCGATCGCTACGGCTTGCATGCCAGAAAACTGAGAGAGCATCTGATGAAGCGCCTTTTGCTCCACTTCCGACATTGTGTCGAAGGAACCTACCGGTGACTCTCGGCCCTTGTTTAGTCTTTTGAGTCTGGCCTCTCCGCCCGGCTGGTAGTAAAACAGCAACGCGCTATTCACTAACTGATTCATCGAACAATTTCGCTTTTTTGCGACTTGATGGATGCGCTTACGAAGCCGCCGCAAGATGACGACTTGCGTCTCTCTCCCTGTTTGTTTTTCTCGGGACTGAAGCTTGAAAAGCTCGACAGTGTTCAGGTCGACAGCCAGCAACGCATCGTTGATCGAATTCGATAACTCTCCCATGTATCGCCGTTTCTGCCGCAGGAGTTGGTCGAGGGAACGCAACAACCGTACATTGTAGACTTCCAGGTGGGCGCTTCGCGCTTTCGGCATGATCACCAGCTGTCTATGAATGCGATCCGCACAACTTCACGCTTTCCATCGCTCCTGAGTTTCCATCAGCGCCTCAGCAGCTCCTTCTGTTTTTCCCAGTTGCTGTGTGCGGTTGGCTTTCAACTTCTTCTGCCGCGCCAGACTGTTGTGTGAAAGACACAGCAGTTCATTGCGAGACCTGGTCTGCCAGCGCCTGCCAAGTAGCCTTTTAGAGTCCGTCCAGGGTCAGTGCAACTTCAGTCTGCGGAAGAAGCGCGCGGATGAGATCAGCTATTCTCCTTCGGGCACTTCCGGCCAGTTTCTCAAGACATTTTCGGCCGTCTTTCTGGGCTGACCATCCTCGCCGCCGCTGTACATATAGCAGCATGGCACAGCTTAGGGCGCGCCGAGATCGAGGTCAACAGAAATCGACAAATCTCAACACCGATCAACATTTGTTCCCTGAAAGTCAGCAGAAGTTGACGGAAGTCAACAGCAAACAACAGGAGACAACACTCTTAAACATCGGTAGCAGCAGCGTGCAGGAAATGATCGGCGAAAGAAGCGGGTATTGGAACATAAAGGAAGTGGTACCGTGCTGCGGCGTTTTTAGGGCTTAATTGCTTAGATTTCTTGTAGTTTGCGCGGCACCACTTTCCGCAGACTGTGGTACCACAGTGGCACCACTCCAAGGCGCAATTTCGCTTCGCCAACTATGAGGTTGCGAATTACGATACCGTCAGGCGTGCCATTCCAGGCCCCATTGACGACACGCGGCGGCGAGATGCGCGGCATGTGAGCCTGCAATCTTGTGATCTGAGTAACTGGAAAAATATTTCGTTCGACCCGTGAAAATGCTTTTCGAGACTGCTGTACGTATAGTAGCATCTCGAAGACGTTGAACCGAGCCACTGCTGATTGTTGAAGGCCGGCATTCGCCAGTGCATTTCATCAGTAACGAGGAAAAGCATGGAAGCAACTACCTTTTTGTCGCAGACAGAAAATACTTCGCAGCCCGATCGAGGGCCAGGTCCTCATCAGCAAAGGGCCGTCTCCGATGATCGCCCACTGTCGGTTCGCGAAGCGGCGCAATTTCTTGGCGTCAGCCCGCAAACTGTGTATCTTTGGGTCGAGCGAAAGCAGATTCCCCATCTCCGCGTAATGGGCCGAAATATCCGGTTCCTCAAATCGGATCTCGAGACATTCCGCGCATCCTTCAAACAGGAGATGGAGAATGCCTAGAGCACGTAAGTACGATGGTGTTATTTATCGGCGGGCCGGCACCGAATTCTGGTGGATTCGCTATCGGGATCGCAAAGGTATTGCCCGAAGAGAATCAAGCCAGACCGCTGATTGGCAGGAAGCAAATAAGAAGCTCAGAGAAAGACTTCAGGCGAGAGACGACAATCTCCTTGAAGTTGTACGAAAGGGAGAACACTTGGCTTTCGGGCAATGGGCGGATTTCTTCCTGGAGAACTATTCGAAGCCACCCATGCGCGCTGAGAAAACGCACGAAGCGAACGAGCGGTGTATCAAACACTTTAAGGCTGCATTTGGAACAAGCCCGTTGGTGGACATCACTGCGGATTCGATCGATCTTTATCTTCGGGAACGTCTTCGACAACGCGTCAGCATCAAAACCAAACTCGGTTTCAAGCAACTACGCGCAATCAAGCCCACCACGATACATCAGGAGTTCAGAGTTCTCCGGCGTATGTTCAGCGTGGCAGTCCGCAAGAAACTCCTAGCAACGAATCCGTGTTCCGGAGTCGAGTTCCCGGTTGCCGTTAAGGGCTTCTTTAGACCTCACTACATCACGTGGTCTGAGCAGCAACGAATCGAATCCCACGGTCCGCAGTATTTGCGGAACGCTGTTCGAATCATCACGGAAACTGGGTTGCGGATCTACAAGGAACTGACTCCCATGAGGAAGGACCAAGTGGACCTGCAAAACGCAGTGGTCTGGATACCGGATTCGAAGACTCCCAACGGTACCGCCGAGGTTCCCCTTAGCCCGCTCGCCATTGAAGCATTCAAAAATCAGACGGCGATTGCAGGTGAAGGCCCGTTTCTGTTTCCGAGCTATCGGATTCATGGAGGGCACCAGACAACGTTCAAAACCGTTTGGCGAAAAACTCTTCGAAGGGCAGAGATTCCCTACTTTCGGATTTACGACCTCCGCTCCACGTATGCCACAAGGCTGAGCGCCGGAGGAGTAGCCGACGAGTGGGTGACTCAGATGCTTCGCCAGAGCGACGCGCAAGTCTTCAAAAGGTATTCCCAAGTGAAGTTGCAGATGAAGCGCGAAGCTTTGGAAAAGCTTAACCGTCGAGCCAACGAGATGGTACCGACAGCCACCGACACTTTGATGGCTGCCTCAATGCGCACAGTTGCAGTTCAATAGCTGCATTTGTGCACAGTTCGTGCACAGTGTGCACGAATAAGAGAAGGATTAGGGAAGATATGCAACGACTAACTTCTTTACAATCAGTAAAAAGTTGGTGGACGTGACCGGGATCGAACCGGTGACCCCCTGCTTGCAAAGCAGGTGCTCTCCCAGCTGAGCTACACGCCCATCCTTGTAACTATTTTATTCTAAAACACTTTCGAGCGCACCGCACTTGATTCTAAGCAGGATATTCACAAAACAGAGCACCTTCGTTCCAGACAGGTGCTCTCAATGGGTTTTTCGGCCGGAATTTTCAATGCCCAAACCGAGCCATAGGTTCGTCAACCGGAAATGACCGATCGTCGGTGCGGGCGGGTTCATCCGAAAGACTCTCAGCCGGGGGTCAGTAAGATGGCTCGTTGGGCGCCGCCACTCTCGGGATGAGGATCCACGAAACCACACCTGGACCCCACGTTTCGACTTAGGACAAGGCTGGCCTTTAGGGCAATTGTGATCTGCCCATTGCGACGAAAGAATGAAGTAGATGCCTGGGGGTCGTGTCATGAGAAAAACCGGTGTTCTTGTCGTCGCCATGTTCCTAGCGTGTCCTACATTCGCAGCGAATGAAAGCAGGGAACAAAAGCGACTCGAAACGTGCGGCCAGGTGTTGAAGGAAATCATGAACATCCCCGACGGAATCCCGAAGGACCTGCTCAACAAGGCCGAATGCGTCATTGTGATTCCGTCCGTCCTGAAGTTCGCGATTGGCATCGGAGGCGATTTCGGCCGGGGTGCGATCACGTGTCGCACCGGCGAACATTTTACCGGACGTTGGAGCGCCCCTGCACTCTTCGCGCTCGAAGGCGCGAACATCGGATTCCAGTTGGGCGGCCAGGCCACGGACTTCGTTCTTTTGGTGATGAATCCGAAAGGGGCCAACTCCATCATGAGCAGCAAAGTGAAGCTCGGTGCCGACGCTGCGGCCGCGGCCGGGCCGAAGGGGCGTACAGCGGCGGCAGATACCGACATCGTGATGAGGGCGGAAGTACTGACCTATTCCCGCTCACGTGGACTGTTTGCCGGGATCTCACTCGAGGGTTCGACGCTTCGGTCTGACGGCAGCGCCAACAAGAAACTGTATGGCCGCGACATCAGCGCTAAGGAGATTGTCCGCCAAGGCAAGGCCGGCATCCCTGCCTCCGGCCGCGAATTAATCTCCTTGTTGGACAAGCAGTCGCCCAAGAACGAATCCGATCCCGTATCGCTGAAGGAATAGGCCGCCAAGCAAGCCACGAGTTGCGAACTAATCTCAGGACTAGCCACACTAAGATCGGAGGGGAACCCTGAGTGCGCGCACGTGCTGATCGGCGGGCACATTGTTCTGCTGAACCGAAGAACCAACGTATGGTGGAGATCTTTTCGAGATTCGCCAGTTTCGGTTTCCGCGCCGCGCAACTTTCCGCGCGCAAATTGCAGAATACACCAACCATTTGTTTTCGGAGTCTCTAGTCAGTCGCTAGGAGGTACGAATGCTCGAAGGCAAGGGAATGTGGGAAGGCTTGATGGATTTTTCGTTCCGCGTATATGCCACCCCGAGGATGCTGAAATTTCTGTACGCGATGCACCTACTCGTAGGACTTATCGCCGCAGTCGCCTGGGTCGTGCTGTCATTCCAGCAGGCGCCGGTACAAGGCTTGCTTGCCCTCCTCGGCGCATTGGTGGGGTATTTTTTCTGGATTCTCTACTGTTGCGTCGTCCTCGAAGTACTTGCGGCTGTGTTCCGCATAACTGACGCAATAGCTCCTGATCGTGGAAGTTCGCAGCAGCAATAGCCCGCGCAGCCGCATCGGTGGACCATCGGACCAGCATAGTGGCCCGCCCTTGAGGACCGGGAAGGCATTCGCGGAATCGGGCTCCGAAAACCCCTTCAAAACACCACCTGCGAGCCGTTGATTCAACGCTCGCGCGCCGCAGTTTCCCAACGAGAAATCAGATTGTCGGTATCACTGCAGGGGTGGCCTGAAACCGGGTCCTGTTTTTAAAGGACCGCATCTTATGGATGAGAATCTTCGCTAAGTCCTGACCCAATCGCCCTTTGTGTCGGCAAGGTAGCCATAGTGGCAATCTTCGACGCCACAAAACCAGCGAACACGCGGTTCCGCGTCAATATTCTCTCGGCGATACAACCAGCGCCCGTGTATGGGACACTTCATGGTGTTTACGCCGGGCTCGTCGACGGCGTACGCGTGGCCGGGCATTCCAATCAGCATGTAATATCCGTCGGTTGAGTTATATCGAACGCTGCACCCGACGGAACCGCAATGGTAAGACGCTAGGTGCCCGGTGTTTGCCCTAGAGCCGCCAAGTTCGTACTTCATTACATGGTTGTCGCGAGAGCAAAGCGGTTTCAGATGGCCGCTCAAAATATTAATTGAAGAGTTCATCATAGAAATTCTCCCGAACGATTCGATGCTTGTTCGCGGAGGCGTCTGCGCGAATTCCGTTGATGAATTGACTAGAGACAACAACGGAATGCGATCGAACCGAGAAGTGTTTAGTACGAGCCTCCCATACCCCCGCCGGCCGCTGCCATCTTTTCCTCTCCCTTAGCGTCTGCTATCAGGGCTTCGGTCGTTAGCATCAGGGCAGCGATGGACGCGGCGTTCTGCAGTGCAAGACGCGTAACCTTAGCTGGATCGATCACACCGGCCTTAACCAAGTCGCCGAACTCACCGGTTTCCGCGTTGAAGCCGAAGTTCTCATCTTTCGAATCGCGCACGCGTCCTACAACCAACGCGCCTTCGCGCCCGGCGTTTTGGGCAATCTGCCGCATGGGTTCTTCGAGCGCACGCTTTACGATGTTCACCCCTATGGCTTCATCGTCGTGGAGCTTGAGCTTCTCGAGTGCTGGTAAGCAGCGGAGCAGAGCCGTACCGCCACCCGAGACAATGCCTTCCTCAACTGCTGCACGCGTGGCGTGCATTGCGTCTTCGACACGAGCCTTCTTCTCTTTCAGCTCGGTTTCCGTGGCTGCGCCGACTTTGATCACCGCCACTCCGCCGACGAGCTTGGCCAGACGCTCCTGCAGCTTTTCCTTGTCGTAATCGGAAGTAGTGTCTTCGACCTGAATGCGCAGCTGCTTGATTCGGCCTTCGATCTCGCTAGCCTTGCCGGCGCCCGCGACGATCGTGGTGTTGTCCTTATCGATGGTCACTTTCTTTGCGCGTCCCAGGTCCTCAAGCTTCACGTTCTCGAGCTTGATACCGAGATCTTCGGTGATGGCCTTGCCGCCGGTGAGAACTGCGATGTCTTCGAGCATTGCCTTGCGGCGATCGCCGAAGCCAGGAGCC